>JGI11944J13513_1001814_pt1 | contig 16189 bp, 15 predicted proteins | sample TerdegcoTASludge_FD_13513 | JGI IMG/M metagenome (IMG submission 13513) | reverse complement strand
AGGCTGGCCAAGAGGCCGCGATCCGTGGTCAGCGCGTTGACCACGGGCAGCAGGGCCAGAACGGCGGCGCCGGCCCACAGCAACTCGATCCAGGCCCGCTTGGCGGGCCGGCCCATCGCCCAGAACAGGGTGGCCCCCCAGGCGATGAACATGGCGTGCACCTCCCACTCGGCGCGCTGCGCCATCTCCACCGGCAGCAGGCGATTGGCCCAGAGCATGCCGGCCATGCCGATGGACAGGCCGGCGATGGTGGCGATGTTCAGCCGTTCCACGAGCCGGAAGCCGAAATGCGGCCTTTCCGGGTCGGGCAGCTTGCTGCGCCGCTTCACGTTCCACAGCACCAGTCCTGTTCCCACCATGGCCGTGCCCGCAAGGCTGACGATGAAGTACAGCCAGCGCGTGGGCAGGTCGCCGAAGCGGCCCATGTGCAGCGCATAGAGCACGCCGCGCGTCTCGGCGGCGGCGCCCACGCTGTCCTGGGCCTGCAGCAGCTGGCCGCTGACGCCGTCGAACGTCATGAACTGCGGGCTGATGGAGACGCGGCCGTTGTCGCCGCGCACCACGACCACGCTGGCCTTGGCATCGCCGGGCAGGTTGACGTTCAGGCGCTCCACCTGGCCCGCGCCCCAGCGCTGCTCGGCCTGGCGCACCATGTCGGCCAGCGGTGCCAGGGGCGCGGCCTGTCCCGAGGGCTTGCCAGCCGGAACGAAGGCGCTGAGCTGCTGGCCTGCCACCACGCGCTGCTCGGGCGTCATGGCCGTGGCCAGATTGGCCCAGGGCATGTACATCAGGGCCAGGGTCACCAGGCCGGTGTACGTGATCATCAGGTGGAAGGGCAGGCCCAGCACGGACAGCGCGTTGTGCGCGTCCAGCCAGGAGCGCTGGCCCTTGCCCCAGCGGAAGGTGAAGAAGTCGGCAAAGATCTTCTTGTGCGTGATCACCCCGCTGACGATGGCCACCAGCATGAACATGGCGCACAGCCCCGCCAGATAGCGGCCCCAGAGCACGGGCATGTAGTGGAACTGGAAGTGGAAGCGGTAGAAGAACTCGCCGCCGCGCGTCTCGCGCACCGGGCCTTCGAGGCGCGTGCCGGTGGCCGGGTCGAAGCGGCCGTTCTCGAAGCGGCGCCTGGCGCCCTTTTCGGTCTGCGGCGGGCTCCAGAACACCGTGGCCACCGTGCTGCGCGCATCGGGCAGGTTGATCAGCCATTGCGGGCTTTGCGGCGCCACATGCGCCATGGCGTCGCCGATCCGCTGGGCCACGAGCGCGGGCTCGCTCGCCTGGCTCTGGTGCGGTTGCTCGGGCTGCATCCACTGCGTGATCTCGTTCCTGAAATAGCTCACCGTGCCCGTGAGGAACATGGCGTAGAGGAACCAGCCCAGCAGCAGGCCGACCCAGGTGTGCAGGTCGGACATGGTCTGGCGGATGCCGGGTGCCTTGGCCGCTTTCGCGGGCTTGGCGGGCTTGCCTGCCGTGTTCGTGGTGTCCGTGGTGTTCGTGGCGTTCGTGTTCATGCGCCCAGCCCCTTGCCCCAGGTCCACCACGCGGCAGGCGCCAGCACCAGGGCGGCGACCAGCAGGCCGGCCCAGGCGCGCGTGGCGCTGCGCACGGCAAACACCCAGATCACCGCGCCCGCGTAGACGGCAAAGCTCAGCAAGGTGCCCGAGATCGCCGCCTGCGTGCGGTCTGCGGGCAGGGCCACAACGGCCACGCTGGCCAGGGCGGCCACGGCATAGCCGCCGAACAGCGCAGCGAGGATGCGGGAGATCAGCGGCCCGTAGTCACGGAACCAGTCACGGAACCAGTCATGGGTGCGGGCAAGAGTGGGAGATGGCATGGCGCAGTGCCTGGAAAGGCTCGAAAAACACCGGCAGAGGAGGCGGCAGTGGCGCGGATGTTATTTGAGAATAAGTCCCATTACAAGCAGCGCTGGCAAGCTGCACGCCTGCCGTCCCTCTGCCTCCCCAACGCTGTCCATCAGCCGGCCGGCAGCCGCATGCGTGCCTGCAGGTTCTCGAAGATCTGGCGCGTGACGGGGCTGATCACATGGCTGCGGATGTACAGGCGGTAGACCAGGTCCGGCAGCGGCGGCATACCGTCGCCCGCACCCAGCACGCGCAGGCCCGGGTCCAGTTGCTCCACGCCGCGCGCCGTCACGCCCAGGCCCGCGCGCAGGGCCGCGCGTATGCCGACCAGGCTGGTGCAGGTGTGGCGCGGTGTCCAGGCGATGCCTGCCGCATCCAGCGCGTCGCAGCCCAGGCGGCGGAAGATGCTGGGTCCGTCGGCCATGACCAGGGGCACGGGCTTGCCCGGGTCATGGGCATAGCCCGCGCCGCACAGCCAGACCGTGGGTGTGGAGCGCAGGGCAAAGCCCTCGAAGCCCTCATCCTCCCGGTTGGAGATGGCCAGGTCCAGCTCGCCCTGCTTGAGCGACTCCATCAGGAAAGGGCTGCGCCCCACATGGATGTCGATCTGCATGCCCGGAAAGTTCAGCGCGATCTCCTGCAGCACGGGCGGCAGCATGTTGTCGGCCGCGTCGTGCGGTGCGCCAATGCGCACCAGGCCCTGCACCTGGCGGTGCTGCAGGTTGCGCAGCGCCTCGTCGTGGATGGCCAGCATGTGGCGCGCATAGCCCAGCAGGCGCTGGCCGTGGTCGGTGAGGCGTTTTTGCCGGCCCTGCTTCTCGAACAGCGCGTGGCCGATCTTCTCCTCCAGCCGCTGCATCTGCTGGGTGATGGCCGATTGCGTGCGCCCCATCTGCACGGCGGCGGCGGCAAAGCTGTCGTGGCTGGCAATGGCGGCCAGGGTGCGCAGCAGGTCCAGGTCAAGCGTCTCCATACTTCAATTTTATTGAAGTATTTGTTGAGGGTGCGTGGATTGTTGCGGGCCGGACGCCTCACTACAGTGGGCTTCAACGACGACAAGGAGTCCCCTTTGAACACCACCACCACCACCACCATCACCGAACAGCGCAGCGCCGCCGTGGCAGCGGCCATCGACCACATGAAGCAGGCCATTGGCGAAGGCGCTGCCACGCGCGCCAGCCTGGACGCCGTGCTCCAGCAGCTGCTGGCCCTGGCCGCGCGCCGAGACTTCTGGCAGCAGGCCGACTACGCCGCGCCCGAAGAGGGCGAGCACCAGGCGCGCTACCTGATCGCAGAGGACGCCGACCAGAGCTATGCGCTGTACCTCAACGTCATGCGCCCGGGCAAGCGCATCGTGCCGCACAACCACACGACCTGGGCCTGCATTGCCGCCGTGGAAGGCACGGAGCACAACCGCGTCTACGAGCGCACCGACGACGGCTCCGTCCCCGGCAAGGCCACGCTGCGTGAGACGGATCTCGTGGTGGTGGCGCCAGGCCAGGGCATCGCCCTCATGCCCGAGGACATCCACTCCGTGGAGATCCAGGGCGAGCAGGTCATCCGCCACCTGCACATGTACGGCCGCGCGCTGGAGACGCTCAACGAGCGCACCAGCTACGACCTGGCCGCCGGCACCTGCCAGACCATGGCCATCGGCGTGCAGACGCGCCGCTGAGTCCCGGCCTTCCGGCCGCTACCTCCCGCTTCCTGCCTTTTCCCTGTCCATGCCGCAGCGCGCCCCACGGGGCGCGCGTGGCAGGGCTTTGCCCGAAATTCCTTGCCGATCTTTTTCCCGGACCGCATGCAATGACCGCATCCATTGACGCCCACACCCTCAAATCCTGGCTGCACGACGGCCAGGAGATCGCGCTGCTCGACGTGCGCGAGCACGGCCAGTACGGCGAGTCGCACCTGTTCTACGCCACGCCCCTGCCCTACAGCCGGCTGGAGCTGGATGTGCCCCGCCTGGTGCCGCGCAGGCAGGTGCGCGTCGTCACCTACGACGGTGGCGAGGGCGATGTCAGCGCGGGCGTGGCCGGGCGCGCCGCGCGCCGCCTCGAAGCCCTGGGCTACACCCAGGTGTCTGTGCTGGAAGGCGGCACCCAGGCCTGGAGCGCGGCAGGCTACACGCTGTTCGCCGGCGTGAACCTGCCCTCCAAGACCTTTGGCGAACTGGCCGAGCACGCCTACGGCACGCCGCGCATCACGGCCCAGCAGCTGGCGGCGCGCCAGGCGGCGGGCCTGCCCCTGGTGGTGCTGGACGGCCGGCCCGTCTCCGAGTTCCACAAGATGAACATCCCCGGCGCCATCTGCTGCCCCAATGGCGAGCTGGCGCTGCGCGTGAGCCGCCTGGTGCCCGATGCGGCCACGCCCATCGTGGTCAATTGCGCGGGCCGCACGCGCTCCATCATCGGCGCGCAGACCTTGATCAACCTGGGCATTCCCAACCCCGTCTACGCGCTGGAAAACGGCACCCAGGGCTGGTACCTGGCCGACCTGCCGCTGGAGCATGGCGGCACGCAGCGCTATGGCGACGACTCGGCCAGCAGCGCGCTGCAAGCACAGGCCCGCGCCCTGGCCGAACGCTTCGACGTGCCCGAGGTCGATGCCGACACCGTGCGCGCCTGGAGCCAGGATGCTGCGCGCACGCTGTTCCTGTGCGATGTGCGCACGCCCGAGGAATTCAAGGCCGGTTCGCTGCCCGGCGCCCAGCACACGCCCGGTGGCCAGCTAATGCAGGCCGGCGACCAGTACGTGGGCGTGCGCGGTGCGCGCCTGGTGCTGTTCGACAGCGATGGCGTGCGCGCCCCCGTGGTGGCCAGCTGGCTGCGCCAGCTCGGCCATGACGCCTGCGTGCTGCGGGGCGGCCTGCAAAGCGGCCTGGACCTCGCACCGGCCCAGCTGCCCCAGGCCCCCGCACTGGCAGGCATCGCGGTGCAGGCCCTGCACGAACGCATGCGCCAGGGCGAGGTGGCCGTGGTCGATCTGCGCGCGGGCATGAAGTACCGCGCAGGCCACATCGCCGGGGCCCGCTGGTCCATCCGCCCGTGCCTTGCCAGCGATCTGGCCGGCGAGACGCGCCAGATCGTGCTGGTGGCCGACGAGCCCGGCATGGCGCAATGGGCCGCGCTGGAGCTGCAGGGCGCCGCGCCGCTGCTGCTCGAAGGCGGCCTGGCCGCATGGCAGCAGGCCGGCCTGCCCGTCGAGGCCACGCCCGACAGCCCCACCGACGCCGAATGCATCGACTACCTGTTCTTCGTGCACGACCGCCACGACGGCAACAAGGAAGCGGCACGCCGCTACCTGGCCTGGGAGACGGGCCTGGTGCCGCAGCTCGATGCCCAGGAACTGGCCGCCTTCCGCCTGCCGAGTGCATGAAGCTCCCCCTGAGCGGCTTCGCCGCTTCCCCCTCTCTCGCTGCGCGGGAGGGGGACGGCACCCTCGCTGCGGGGGCGGCGCGGCCGGCGTAGGCCCTTGCTTGGTGCCCCTGGCCAAAGTCACGTCAGTTGCAAAGGCAGCGCCATATATCGCTGACTTGCCGTAGAGCGACATAAATCAGATCACATAACGACAGGAGACAAGACATGTTCGCAATCCCCACCCTGGCCAGGATGCTGGCCGCCAGCCTCGCGGCCCTGGCCATGCTCTCGCAGGCCACGGCCGAGCCGCTGGCTGCACGCAACGGCTATCCGGCCCAGCCGATCCGCTTCATCTCGCCCTTCCCGCCGGGCGGCGGCAACGACGCCAGCACGCGCTGGGTCACCACGCGGCTGACCGAGGCCACGGGCCAGCCCTCCGTGGTGGAAAACCGGGGCGGTGCAGGCGGCAACATCGGCGCCAAGGCCGTGGCCGAGGCCAAGCCCGATGGCTACACCGTGCTCACGGGCCAGGTCTCGCTGATGGCGGTGAACCCCGCGCTCTACAGCGCGCCGGGCTTTGATCCGCTCAAGAACTTCGTGCCCATCACGCAGATCAACGCGGCGCCGCTGGCCATCGTGGTCGCCTCGGCCTCGCCCCTCAAGAGCTTTGCCGACCTGGTGGCGCGCAGCAAGGGCGAGCCGGGCCGCGTCACCTATGCCACGCCCGGCAACGGCACGCTGTCGCACCTGGTGGGCGTGGTGCTGTCCAAGGAAAACGGCGTGCCCATGACCCATGTGCCCTACAAGGGCGCGGGGCCGGCCATCAACGATCTGCTGGGCCAGCAGGTCGATGTGCTGATCACCTCCACCTCGTCCGTGGCCGGCATGATCCAGGCGGGCCAGGTGCGCGCGCTGGCCGTCACCAGCCCGCGCCGCATCGGCGTGTTCGGCAAGGTGCCCACGCTGGAGGAACTGGGCCTGCGCAATGCGCGCTTCGAGGACTGGTACGGCTTCTTCGCACCCGCCGGCACGCCGCCCGAGCGCGTGGCCTATCTGCACGACGCCATCGTGCGCACCCTGCAACTGCCGGAAGTGACCAAGCTGGTCGTCGATGGCGGCAGCGAAGTCGTGGCCAATACGCCCGAGGCCTTTGCCGCCCAGCTGCGCCAGGACATGGAGCGCTGGTCGCGCGTGGTCAAGCTCTCGGGCGCGAAGATCGACTGATGGCTGCCGAACACGCCCCCGTGCCTGGATCATCGGCCTCTGGCGCCCCCGCGCTGGACCTGCAGACCCGGCTGCTGCATGCGGGCAAGCGCCCGGCCTATGCGGGCGGCACGGCCGTCAACCCGCCCCTGGTGCGCGCCAGCACCGTGCTGTTCGAGAGCACGGCACAGCAGCGCGAGATGCGCGAGCGCCGCGCCGGCGAGCGCATCTTCAGCTACGGCGCGCGCGGCACACCCACCGGCTTTGCGCTGGAAGATGCCGTCAGCGAGCTGGAAGGCGCCCACCGCACGCGGCTGCTGCCTACCGGCCTGGCGGCCATCGGCATGGCCCTGCTCAGCTACCTGCGCCCCGGCGACCATGTGCTGCTGACCGACAGCGCCTACCAGCCTGTGCGCCACCTGGCCGGGCAATGGCTGCGGCCCTACGGCATCGAGTACGACTTCTTCGCGGCCGATGGCAGCGACGCCCAGGCGCGCATGCGCCCCAACACCCGCATGGTCTATGCCGAATGCCCGGGATCGCTGGTCTACGAAATGTGCGACCTGCCCGCGCTGGCGGCCATGGCCCATGCGCGCGGCGCCCTGGTCCTGGCCGACAACACCTGGGGGTCGGGCTGCCAGTACCGGCCGCTGGCGCTGGGGGCCGATGTCTCGGTGATGGCAGCCACCAAGTACCTGGCTGGCCACTCCGACGTGATGATGGGCACCGTGGCCACCACCGAGGCCGCCTGGGAGCCGCTGGCCGCGCGCTGCGATGCCTTCGGCATGGCGGTCAGCCCCGACGATGCCTGGCTGGTGCTGCGCGGCATGCGCTCGCTGGCCGCACGGCTGCAGATGCACGAGGCGCATGCGCTGGAGGTGGCGCACTGGCTGCAGCAGCACCCGGCCGTGGCCACCGTGTTCTGCCCCGCGCTGCCCACGCACCCCGGCCATGCGCTGTGGCTGCGCGACTGCCAGGGCACGAACGGCCTGGTGTCGCTGGAGCTGCAGCCCGGCACCGCCGAGGCCGCCGTGGACCGCTTCATCGACGGCCTGCGCCTCTTCGGCATTGGCGCCTCCTGGGGCGGCTACGAGAGCCTGGCGACAGCCGCGCACATGGCGCAGGCGCGCAGCGTCACCGACTGGAGTGCGCGCGGGCCCGTGGTGCGCCTGCACATCGGCCTGGAGTCGCCGCGCGACCTCATCGCCGATCTGGAGCAGGGGCTGGCGGCACTTTAGTGGATAACACGCTCTAGCGGCCTGCCTGAGCGCTCGCCAGCTCGCCGGCCAGCGTCTGCACCAGCGCAGCGGCCGGCATCTCGCGCGCCAGCGGCGCACCCTGGCCGGCCCAGTGGGCTGCGTAGTCGGAGCTGCCCTGCGCCGAGGCCGCCTGGTGCAGCGCCTTGCCTGCGTCGTAGACGCGCGGATAGTCGGGCAGGGGCTGGCCATGGCTGGCGCCCAGCGCATGCAGCCGGTTGACCATGCCGCGCGCCGGCCGGCCCGAGATGGCGGCGGTGATGCCTGTGTGGTGGGCGCGTTCGCTGCGCAGCTCGGCACGGTAGGCCGGGCTGGCGGACGATTCAGGGCAGAGGATGAAGGCCGTGCCCAGCTGCGCCGCGCAGGCGCCCAGGCCCAGCGCGGCCGCGATGCCTTCGCCATCCATGATGCCGCCGGCCGCGATCACCGGCAGGGCCGTGTTGCGCGCCAGCACGCGCACCAGGGCGAAGGTGCCCATCATGCGGTCCTGCGCGGGATCGAACGTTCCGCGGTGTCCCCCGGCCTCCACGCCCTGGGCCACGATGGCATCGACACCGGCCTGCTCCACCTGGCGCGCCTCGTCCAGCGACGTGGCGCTGGCCAGGGTCACGACGCCGGCCGCGCGCAGCGCGTCGATGAAGCCCTGCTCAGGCAGCCCGAAATGAAAGCTCACCACGGCGGGCCGCTCCTGCAGCAGCATGGCCTGCAGCGCGGCGTTGCCGACGGCGGTGGCGTAGATCTCGTTGAGCGTGGCAGGCGGCGTGGCGCCAAAGCGCGCGAACTCGGGCGCCAGATGGGCCAGCCAGGCGGCCTCGCGCTGCGCATCGGCCCGGGCCGGCCGGTGGCAGAACAGGTTGACGTTGAAGGCGCCCGAAGTCAGCGCGCGCGTCTGCACGATCTGCTGGCGTGCCTGCTCCGTGCCGCTGGCGCCAATGCCCAGCGAGCCCAGGCCGCCGGCCTCGGTGACGGCGGCCGCCAGCGCGGGCGTGGACGTTCCGGCCATGGGGGCCTGGATGATGGGATGGCGCATGCCCAGGCGGGCCATCCACGCGGTCTTTGCGGTGCTCATACGACTCCTTGTTTCCTGCCTCGAATCCGCGCACTCATGCGGCGGCCTGCCGGCGCGCGCTGGCGCGGCTGGCGGCGATCATCAGCGTGCCCAGCAGCAGCGACACGCTGCCGATGACGAACAGGCGCTGGTACGAGCCCAGGCCCGCATAGCTCCAGGCCATGAAATACCCCGACACGGCCTGCATCAGCGCAAAGGCCGCCGTGGCATAGCCCCACATGCGCTTGTGCTGCACGGGGCCGATCAGCTGCATCAGGTAGCCCGAGGTGATGGCCGCCATGCCCGGCGACAGCGCGCCCACCAGAAAGGACGAGGTCGCATGCCCCGCAAATCCCACCCAGAACAGCGGCATGGCAATGGCCAGGGTCTTGACCGCATAGGCGCCCGTGGTCGTGCCCCACCAGCCAAAGCGCGTGGCGCACAGCGAGGCCACCAGCGGCCCGGCAATGGCGCCCAGGCCGAACACGGCCCACTGCGTGGAGGCGTAGGCATCGCCCAACTGCAGCTCGCGCGCCAGGTAGTCCACCCAGAACACCGTGTGCGGCACAAAGCCGAAGGCGTCCGTCATATAGGCCAGCATCACCAGCACCACGGGCAGCGTCCACAGGGGCGCGGCGGGCACGGGCCGGGCATGGGGCGTGATGGCGATGGGCGCAGGCACCGGCAGCCGCCGCACATGGCGCCAGCCCAGCCAGCCGGCCCAGGCGCAGACCGCCGCCAGCGCCCACCAGACGGCGCCCAGGCTCTGGCGCGCCAGCAGCGGTATCAGCGTGGCCGACAGCAGGGCGCCGGCGCCTATGCCGCAGAACATCAGCGGCCCCAGGGCCGCACGCCGCTGCAGGGGGGTGGCCGCCAGGGCCACCGAGGGACCCAGCACCATCAGGATGGCGCCGCCAATGCCCGAGATGCAGCGCCAGGCAAAGAACCAGGGCATGGGCAGCGGCCAGGCGCAGGCCGCAAAGCTCAGCGCCAGGGCCACCCAGCACCACAGCAGCACGCGCAGCGCGCCCAGGCGTTCGGCCAGCGGCGCGGCGGCCAGCGCACCGATCAGATAGCCCAGCAGATTGGCCGCGCCCAGATAGGCCACCTGCTCGCCGCTGAACCAGCCGGCATGCACCATCTGCGGCATCAGCGCCGTGTAGGCAAAGCGCGCCAGGCCGACGCCGCTGAGCGTGGCCATGAAGCCGGTCAGCAGCAGGGAAGTTTCGTTGCGTTGGATCACGGGAGTGGGCGCCATGCGGGGAGGATGGGCATACCTTAAGCCGCCGGAGTCATCATGTCCAATGATTCAAAATGATGGCGTCGATCTCGATTGAAGATGAATGCCACTGGAGCCGCGATGCAATTGAAGTCCCTGCGCATGTTCCTGGCCGTCTGCGACAGCGGCAGCTTCGGCGCCGCCGCGCAGCAACTGCACACCGTGCAGTCCAACGTGACGGCCCATGTGAAAAAGCTCGAGGACGAGGCCGGCGTGCAATTGCTGGAGCGCAGCGCGCCCGTGCACGCAACGCCTGCCGGCCGCCTGCTGGAGCAATACGCGCGGCGCATGCTGGCCGACCATGACGAGGCGCTGGCCCTGCTGCAAGGCAGCGCCCGGGCCGCAGGCGCGCTGCGCATAGGCTCCATGGAAACCACGGCTGCGCTGCGCCTGCCGCCGCTGCTGGCGCGCCTGCACCAGGCCCGGCCCGGCCTGGACCTGGAGCTGCGCACGGCCACCACGGCCGAGCTGCTGGCTGACCTGCTGGCAGGGCGGCTGGACTGCGCCTTCGTCTCGGGCATGCCGCCCCAGTCGCGGCTGCAGGGCTGGAAGGTTTTCGAGGAGGAACTGGTGCTGGTCACCGCATTCGCGCTGCCGCGCTTTCCCGATGCCGCCCAGCTCAGCGCCGTGCCCTTCCTGGCCTTCCGCCAGGGCTGCAGCTACCGCCAGCGCATCGAACTGCTGCTGGCCACGCGCGGCGTGGCCGCACGCATCATGGAAATGGGATCGCTGGACGCCATCCTCGGCTGCGTGGCCGCCGGCATGGGCTACGGCCTGCTGCCGCGCAGCGTGGTCCAGGCCCAGCAGCACCGCTTCGGCGTGCACATCACGGCCCTGCCCGGCGCACTCGCCCAGGAAGTCGCCCGCGTGGAAACCTGGTTCGTCGTGCCCGCGCGCCAGGGCTGGTCGCCTGCGCTGCATGCGTGCGTGGAGGTGTTGGGGATCGAGGGTGTGCAGGGCGAAGAGGCCCTGTGCGTGGAAGCCGTCCCGGCAGCGTCTGCCTGAAACTCAGAACAGGTCGGAAGGCAAGGCTGCTGCCTTTTGGGCGATGTCCACCAGCATAGTTGAGCCCAATACACACCTCCATGGAAATTCAGGCTTGAGGGAGTCCTGCCATCAACGAATCTTGCTTGGGCGCAATGATCATGGCGAGGCCCAGTCCATCAAGAACGGTCAGCAGCTTGTCAGAGCCCACACCGCCCTGTCCTTTTTCGAGGCGAAAAAGCAAGTCCAGGGATACGCCGCACAGGGCGGCCGTGTCATCAATGCGCAGATGCTGCGCCTTGCGCATGGAGCGGATCAGGGCGCCGAGTCCCTGCAAGCTCACGATGACTTCGGCGCCACGGGGTATAGCTACCTCATGGGCCGGAGTTTGGGGGCGTTGGAAAGATGGCATGGGAGGATCCGAGTGATTTATGGAATTCCGAAATTCAGTCAAATTTCTGGTTGAAACGCCGGAAATTTCGGAATTTCAGAAACAGTTCCAACAAACCATGCAACCGCGTCCAATGCAGATCCTCATGAAGGCAACCGCAACACCCTCCGATACTGCATGGCCTCCGCCACATGCCCTGTCTCCACTGCCGCGCTGCCGGCCAAGTCGGCAATGGTGCGCGCCACCTTGAGCGCGCGGTGGGTGCTGCGGGCCGACCAGCCCAGGCGTGCGGCGGCCTTGTGGGCGAAGGCCAGGGCCTCGGGCGACAGGCCCAGGTGGTCGTCCAGGGCCTGGCCCTGGAGCTGGTGGTTGGCACTGCCCTGGCGCTGCAGGGCCAGCGCGCGGGCCTGGACCACGCGATCGCGCACGGTGTCGCTGGCCTCGCCAGAGCGCGCGGCCAGCAGCTCCTGCGGGGGCAGGGCGCCGACTTCCACATGCAGGTCGATGCGATCCAGCAGCGGGCCGCTGATGCGCGCCTGGTAGCGCGCCACCTTGTCGGGCGTGCAGCGGCAGCGCTGCACCGTCGACCCCCAATGGCCGCAGGGGCAGGGATTCATGGCCGCGACGAGCTGGAAGCGCGCGGGGAATTCGCAGCGCTGGGCGGCTCTGGCGATGGTGATCTGGCCGGTCTCCAGCGGCTCGCGCAGCGCCTCCAGCGCGCTGCGTGCGAACTCGGGGAATTCGTCCAGAAACAGTACTCCGTGATGGGACTGCGAGATCTCGCCAGGGCGCGGCGGCGAACCTCTGTCGATTACAACGAAAAGCTTAACCACGGCGTCACATCTTGCTACACAATGGTCTATCAGGTCTGTCGAATGGGTTGATTCAATACATTGAATTAGTTAACTGATATGAAAATTACAATAATTGACGTTACTGAAAGCGATCTTGGTGTGCGGCAGGTCCCCATGAACTACCGTTCGGTCACCGGGCGGGTGCAAACCTTGGATGGGCAGACGGTGTCATTCGAGAGCACCTTGGAGCGTGACCTGGTCTTGTTGATGGACTTCGATCCTCGGATAGCGCGCATCACCCACCAACCGATGAAGATCCGGTACCGTCTCGAGTCTGGCGAGGAGCGCTCATACACGCCTGACTACTTGGCTACTTCTCGGGGCAGTCAGCTCAGGAAGCCTGCACGGACCCTACTTTTTGAGGTCAAGTATCTGGATGAACTTCGGGATCGATGGAGCGACCTCGAAGCGGGTTTCCGGGCCGCCCGTATGGTTTGCGCACAGCGGCGTTGGGGGTTTCAGGTTGTCGATGAACGCTACATCCGCAACGACTATCTGAAAAATGTCACTTTTCTGCGTGACTACCGCTCGTATCCCTCCGATGGCAAGTCGGCTCTCATGCTCCTACAGACTCTGCAAGAGCTTCAAGTCTCCACACCTTCGGAACTGTTGGCTGCAACCTTCATGGACCTGACCAACCGCATGCAAGCTGTGGGCGCCATGTGGCGAATGGTGGCGAATGGCTCCATCGGCGCGAATCTCAGGCAAAGGTTAACGATGAAATCAGAAATTTGGTACGAGGAACCTACGCTGTATGGCAAATGAACTGCATGCTTCTGGCTTCGCTGTCCGCCCTGGAGCACCGGTGGTGTTCAAGCAGAAAGCTTGCATCGTGCGCCGTGTTCTCTCCACCGATCGGGTGATCATCGAAGACATTGATACCGGCCGCTCAGAGGTCGCGTTCATCAACCAGCTGTCTTCGATCACCACGCTCGTGCCCGAACATGAAGCTGGGGCTACAGGGGAGATGGTTGCTGGACCGTCAGCCCTGCCACCAGCGCTGCTGGCCTTTACTGCTGCCGAGATTGCGAAGGCTGAAAAGCGTCTGGATGTGATCGCTCCGTTGTTGGCAATGCGCAAGCGTTCTCGCAAAGATGTCGAGGACCATGCCAGGCAGTCCGGGGTTTCGGCAGTCACGCTCTACAAGTGGATCAAGAACTACAACGGCTGTGGCTCTCTCGTGGGCCTCATGGATGGCAAGCGAGGCGCCCCCAGCGTGAAGAAGCTTGATGAGCGGGTGGAGCAATTCATCCAGGAGGCGATAGACCAGCTCTACCTGTCGTCGCAACAACTGACGCCTCGGGATATCTATCAGACCGTGAAAGACCGTTGCGAACTCGAGCGCAAGCCCGTTCCCCACGAAAACACCGTGCGCAACAGGATCGCTGCACTTCCTCTAAACCGGGTTCGGCGCAAGCGCGGTCAAGTTGCATTGGCAGACAAGGACATGCCTACTCCGGGTGTGTTCCCCGAACCCGTCAATCCACTCAATCCGGTGCAGATCGACCATGTCCAACTCGACATGATCGTGGTCTTTTCTGACACACGTATGCCATGGGGACGGCCTTGGCTGACCCTGGCCATTGACTGCCTGACGCGCGTGATCGTCGGCTTCTATCTGAGCATGGACCGCCCTTCAGCAGTAGCTGCCGGCATGGCCCTGGCGATGGGCATGCTGCCAAAACAGGATTACCTCGCATCCCTCGGTTTGCCAGGGCGTTGGCCTGTGCACGGCAAGATTCGCAAGGTGCTGTGTGACAACGCCAAGGAGTTCCGAGGGGAGGCACTTAAGTTCGGCTGCAAGGAGAACTCCATCGACTTGGATCTTCGGCCAGTCAAGCAGCCACGCTACGGGGCCTACATCGAGCGCCTAGTGGGCAATGTCAACATGATGCTTCGCAAGAAGCCTGGCACGACGTTCTCCAACCCCCAGCAGCGGGGAACCTATGACTCCAAGAAAAAGTCTGCCTACACCTTGCACGAGTTGGAGATCGAAATTGCAGACTGGGTTGTGAACCACTACCACGTGCACAAGCACAGTTCGCTGATGAAGCCACCATTGATCGTTTGGGAGGAAAAGATCCTGGGTACAGACGGAGCAATGGCAGCCGGACTTCCGATCCAGATCGCGGATCCGGAAAAGCTCAAGTTGGACTTTCTCCCGCTGGAGTCGCGTGTGGTGTCGCCCTCGGGCGTCCGAATGAACAAGGCTGACTACTATCACGAGGCTCTCAATCGATGGATCAATGCAAGCGATCCCGACCATCCTTCGGAGAAGCGCAAATTCACCGTCAAGTACCATCCTCGGCGCCGGCGTGAGGTGTGGTTTCTCGACCCCGAGGTCAAGCAGTACGTGAAGCTCGATCGCTATCCATTTCAAGCTCCCGGAGATGACGAGGTTGACGGCTACGTGGGCGTGGAAGAGCACATTGCGATTGAGGCCCGCAGGCAGCACGAAGGAAGCCAGCTGGAGGACAAGAAAGCCAAGGCAGGTTACCGCTTGCGTAGCGCCCACAGAGAGGCCAATGCTGTGGCAGACACGAAGAGAGTGAGGCGAAAACCTCCATCCTCGTCGCCTCGAAGTGGTGGCGCAGACCGGTCGGTTGTCGAGACGCAAATGCAGCCTGCGCGGGAGCCTGTGGGATCGGGGGCCAATCCCTTTGAAGCATTCTTGAGCAAGAAAATTACGGGCTTCAATGCGTAGCGTGACGATGAACCAATTTCCTCATCTACACGAAGCTACGGCTCAAATGCTGGAGGCTTCACTGCCCGAAAAGCTGGAGTTCGTTCGCTCGAACCACCTGTTCGGCTACCCCGCCTACGACCATATTTTGCGAGACCTGCAGGATCTGGTGGCGTTCCCTCGTTCGCTTAAACCTGAGTGTCGCGCTGTCATCGCAGACAGCGACAATGGCAAGACCACGTTGACGCGGCAGTTCATTGCCAACAACCCCATCGTGCTGGATGAGGCCGGTTATCCGATCACCAAGGTGTTGTGGGTCGAGACACCTGCGAGTGCTGATGAACGACGGCTGTACAGCGCGATCCTGAGTGCCTTGAACGTGACGCATCGGCCCGACGCCCCCCCAGCACGGCTGGAAGCGCTTGCGCATGAAGAATTGGCCGTGCAGCGCACTTCTGTACTGGTCCTCGATGAGTTGCACGCCATGCTCAACAGCCCCGCGCGTCAGCAAAAGCAGTTCATGGCCTCGCTCAAGAGGCTCTCTAACATGCGTCAGTTAAGCATCGTGGCGTGCGGGACTGTCGACGTCTCAAGGGCCTTGGCTATCGATACTCAGTTCGTCAGTCGTTTCACTCGATTGGCGTTGCCCCGTTGGCAGGCAGATGAGAGTTTTCTCAAGCTGCTCGCATCTTTTGAGCGACTGATGCCGCTCGCCAGGCCCTCAAATCTGACTGCCCCCAAGATGGCGCTTGAGGTGTTCAAAAGCTGCGATGGCACCATCGGGTCCGTACGAAAGATCACGCTCCAAGCTGTCGAGCGCGTGCTCAAAGATGGTGGCGAGCGGGTGACGTTCGAGATTCTGCAAGGCGCCTGCCAGTCTTTTACCAGGAGCCGCTTGGTCACGGCACCGCGGCCGAGCTGAACAATCATGCAGCCATATTCCCAAGAGACGCTGGGCTCGTTCTTGGTGCGCTGGGCATGGGCTCGGGGGGAGCAGCCTGCAGTCTTGTCTCATCGACTGGGCCTGGGCTACTTCGTTTGGACCAGGGATCTGGACCGCAGCTTGTCCGAGGAGATGTTGCAAGCCATTGCAGCGGCCAGTGGCTGCAGGCTGGAGCAGGTTCGTTGTATGACCTATTGCAGTCAGCTGGCTGCAGCAGCAGTACCTGTGCACCGCAGCGGCTTTCTGCCTTGGCTGCTGCCTTTAGGGATCTACCATCGGCGCAGGCTTCGTTTTGGGCAGCTGTTCTGCCCTGCTTGCCTAAGG
>JGI11944J13513_1001809_pt1 | contig 16236 bp, 27 predicted proteins | sample TerdegcoTASludge_FD_13513 | JGI IMG/M metagenome (IMG submission 13513) | reverse complement strand
GGCTACAGCGGGCCTTGGAGTCACGTCTGGATCTTCTGGAGGAGGGATATACGTACCGGCCATAATCGCGGCTGGCGGGAATCCCTGGGCTGCGAAGGGTGCAGATATCCAGCAGCATGAGCTAATCCACGTTGGTGAGAAGGGGCCGGAGCTAATCTTGCCGACGAACATCCGCAACACCATCCTGGGCTTGGCCGAGCTTGGCCTGGACAGGGTGAGAGGAAACGATTCTCAGCCTCTCGTCGTGAAGCTCTACCTGGACGGGAAAGAGATCAGCAACGTGATCATGAAAAGAGCCACCAGCTCGATGAGAGCGAAGGGGCTTTCATTAGCTTGAGGGGATATGGTACTCTATACTTCTAGAAACGGTTTGCACAAGCCGGAATCTTCAGACATCGATTTCCCTGGTGAGATGGAAGCAAATACGGATATCATAGATGCCAGAATCGCAAAATGCCAGTTCTCAGGAACTAGAGTTCCGAATGCAAATGATGACAGCGAAGATGGTTATGCTGCGGGCTCATTCTGGTTCTACACCGGAGCAAACCGGCTTTTCCAGTGCCAGGACGCCGCACCAGGAGCCGCTATCTGGAGGCAGATATGGCCAGCTCTGTCTACAGATCTGAGCGGCACCATCACGAATGCGCAGCTTGCTGGATCGATCACGAATGACAAGTTGGCAGGATCGATCACGAATGCGCAGCTTGCTGGTTCGATTTCAGATGACAAGCTTGCCACATCATACCTCAAGGCAGATGGTTCAAGGGAGCTATCGGCCTCATGGGATGCGGGCAGCCACCAGATCCGAGCAGAGACTTTCCAGAGCGATGTAGCTACAGGAACCGCTCCCCTGACAGTGGCCAGCAGCACGAAAGTCACGAACTTGAATGCTGATTTGCTTGATGGTGCTGAGCTATCCACTGACACCGTGGCCGACCCTGGAGTTGATACCAAAATCCCAACAGAGCAGGCGGTCCGAGAGGCCCTCACTGCGCTTGTTGCGGATGGATGGATTGCAGCAGGAGAAACGTGGACATATGCTAGCGCGGACAGCCCGACATTCACATTCACTATCAGCGGAGACAAGACCTCGAAATACGGTGCTGGAATGCGCATCAAGCTAACACAGTCCTCGACTGTAAAATATTTCATCATCACAAAAGTGGCATATAGCGCTCCAAATACGACGGTCACCGTGTATGGCGGAACAGATTATGATCTGGCAGATTCTGCCATCAGCTCGCCATATTACAGTGGCGCAAAAGCACCGTTTGGATTCCCACTGGATCCCGCGAAGTGGACCGTGTCTGCAACATTATCTGGTGCGCAAACTTCACCAACTATTAATGTGGTATACAATCTTGGATCGAGTAATATTGTTGTGCCGCCAGGGTGCTGGAGACTGGTCATCAAAGCAAATTTGCAGATCGCGCAATCACCTGGCGGCACGGAAATCGAAGGACAAGCCGGAATGAGCACATCAAACAATTCATTCAGCAGCGATGAGACAAAAGCTATGTTTTACGCATGGGTGTCAAACATTATTAATAATTTTTCACTAAACGTTGCGCTGAATCTGTCAACGAAAACTACATATTACTTTGTGGCCTGCACAACAAAATCATCAACTTTTGTGATACAGATAGCTGGAACAGGATCATATGCATATGCTGTGTGCGCATATCTGTAAACTACCAGGGTGTGACTCCTCCCGCCAATTCATTGGCGGGGATTAGCCCTGCTTTCGTCCTAAAGCACCATGGCTTTCAGTAGCCCTGAAAGGACTACCTTGATAAAAACCGTTACAACCGCAGCTGGTACTATCTCAGTAAAAGGAACGCAAAGCCCTACGATAATGAAAGCCACGTGTGCGTACCTATAGATCATGTCCATTTTCGTGCAAATCGCTGGAGAGAAGCTCTACACCGGAATAACTGTCTCAGAGCTGCAGCTCCTCTCTGTGGCCCAGATGGCCGCAATGCAAGTGTATGAACTCCAGGAGTTCGAGAACACTCATGTGCTCGCCGATCCGGTACCAACCATCGATCACCGCATAGAAGAGCGCAGCACTGCAACCTTCGATATACTGGACATGGAGGAGCACCACAGCTTCGAGTACGGCCAGGAGGTACTCATCAGGGATGAGCAGGGCAGGCTCTTTGGGGGCCTGATCGAAGAAGCCACAGTAGTGAGGATCTCTCCCTCGGAAGGCGGCCTAAGGCACTCCATCCAGTGTATCGACTACCACGCTCTGGCCGACAGAAGGCAGTTTCATGCGGCCTATGAAAGCGAGACAGGCGGCAACATCGTCAGGGACATCTTGGAGATCCTGGCTGAGGATGGAGTCACAGAGGGCGAGATACAGCCAGGGGAATTGCTCGAAAACATCCTGTTCAACTACATCACGTGCTCGGAAGCTCTTGACAAGGCGGCTGAGCTATGCGGCTATACTTGGTTCATAGACGAGTTCAAGCGGCTATATTTCATCGACAGGGCTACATATGCGGCTGATTGGGGCATACAGGATGGCTCAGAGATACTTGAAGATTCGGTATCGGTAGTGAATGGAAATCCAGAGTACCGCAACGTGCAGTACATCCAGGGCGGCCAAGCCGAGACATCCCAGCAGACGGAGAGCTTCGTGGGAGATGGTACACAGAAATCTTTCACCGTGGGCTATCCGCTGGCAAGGGTGCCTACTATCTATCTCAACGGAGAGCTTCAGACAGTTGGCATCAAGGGAATTGAGACGGACAGAGATTGGTATTGGAACAAAGGCGACGCCACGATCACGCAGGACCAATCAGCAACCCCAATATCAAGCTCAGACGTGCTCACGGTTCAATATACCGGAGCCTACAAGCTCATAGTCAAGGCTTCCCAGGCAGCAGAGATCACGCGGCAGAAGGTTGTGCAGGGGTTCGGCTCTGGGAAGGTCGAGAAGACATATTCCGACAGCAGCCTCTTGACTCAGGATGCGGCGCTCGTGAGTGCCAAGGCCAAGCTGCTACATTATGCGACGATTGGCCGCAAGCTGCAGTACAGCACGCTTCAGCCAGGACTTGCGGCTGGTGTGCTGCAGACAGTTTCGTTGCCGGTTCTGGGCATAGATGGCTCTGATATGCTCATCACTGCAGTGCGGATCACATTCGACGGAGGGCTCACGAAATACGCTATTGAGGCCGTCGAGGGTCCGGTTGAAGAGTCTTGGGAGATGCTCTTTTGTGGGCTAGCTGAGGAAGCCAGGAGGCAGCAGAAAGAGTCTGTCGGAGAATCGGACACTGTGCAGGGCTTGGAAGAGTTCACGAAGACCTGGCTTGCCTCGGAGCATCCGAACCCATTCATACAAGTCTATCCAGGATGTATGCCTTCAGACGTTGATTTTCCGTGTCTTGCTACATCTGACAGATTCAGCCACGTGGTGCTCTATTCTGATAATGTGGAGTTCTTCAGGAAGCCCATCACGCTGCAATCTGAAAGCTACGATGGTACAGAGATCTACACCACTTGCATCATACTATCCCAAGAAGCAAATGGAGTTCCGATAGACGCCGTAGCCCTCTGGGGTGGAGATGGTTGTTCTATGACTCCTGGGTCTGGGATCGAGATGCAGAAGCATGGCTACAGCAAAACCAAGAACTCTTTGGAGTCGCTACAGCTTGATTTTATCTCTGTCAACTACCCATGACTGAAGTCATGGGCTTGCGCCTGAGAGATTAGCCTCGACACGATGGGCATATTGACTGATACCCTTGCAGCTATGTTCATAGCAGCAATGTAGTCAGATGGTCCAGCGAAACCACACTGAATACATTTGAATTCGTCTCTGGTTGGCCGGTTGGACTTAGTTATATGGCCACAAGAAGGACAAGTACGGGAAGTGTTCCTTGGATCTACAAAGACCAATGGAACTCCTGCGATCTTTGCCTTATACTCAGTGAATTGTCTGAGCATCCCAAAACTCCAAGTATGCAAGCTACGACGCTGAGCCTTTCTAACCGTGACTCTGGATTGAATATTGCTGAGATCTTCCATAGCAATAGACCTCAGAGTGTCTTTGGCTTTCGTAACTATTTGCTTGGAAATACAATGGTTAACATCCTTCGAGAACCTGGCCATTCTACCGGACAACTTCTTGAGATGTCTCTTGGCAGACTTCGTACCTTTGCTTTGGAGTCTGGATTTCAGAGAATCGAGTCTCTCTCTAGTTTGATTGACGTGTTTGCCAGAATGTACTTCTCCATCAGAATCAACTGCAAGATACTTGATACCAAGATCGACACCAAGAACACCTTTTGGATCATAAGGAGTCTCTTCAGCAACTTCAACCACAACACAAAGATAGAAGACACCATTAACAAGGATCAAATCAGCTTGGCCTCTTACCCTATCCATCCTAGCCTTCTGGTAATCACCGATTCTGATTGGAATAAGCTGTCTACCTTCGAGAGTGGTCAAAGAGACTGCTTCCAGGCCTTTCCAAGAGAGAATCCTTTGATCATATACAATAGCACCATCAAGCCTGAACTCAGGCTTGATAGACTTATCTCGTTTATATGCTTCCGCTACCTTAGAGATGGCTCTGATAGTAAGCTGAGCAGAAAGGCCAAATCGCTCTCTGATATCATAGTAGACTACTTTATGAAGCTCGACCTTATTGGCCTTGCGCATAGCAAATGCTACTTCTGCAATAGCATTGCATGCTTCATTGAATCGGTGCATGGTATCAAGAAGTATTTGGTATTGCTTCTTGTTTGGGTTCAGCTTAACCATCAATGTCTGAAGCATTGTATTGAGGGAGGTGTTCAATTGATAAATAGTTTTCGATACCTGTTGGGGTGGAACATATCCAATTCCTCCCGCTCCCTGAAGGGAACGGGTTTCCTTGGTGATTTTCTATGAGCTACGTTCCGACTACTTGGAGCGAGGCCGGTATGACTACACAGCAGAAGGTTGACGGCCTGAACAACGCCGAGACGCAATACGCCGCCGGAGTGGACCACATCGACACGCTCTATCATGATTCTAGCTACTATACGCAAGCATCCGCTGATAGCACTTTCTACAGGACATCATCGCATCCATCTGGCCGATCAGATACCGGACACGGTTGCGGAATAGATGCTTCTACCGTAGATGGCTACACAAAGGCACAACTGCAAGCTCTCGCCGTGCCTTCAGGATGCATTGCAGTTTGGGCGCTCACACAGGCATCTATACCCTCTGGATGGCATCTTTGCGACGGGCTGGCTGGATCTCCTGATCTCAGAGGGCGATTCCTGCTTGGAGCTGGTAGCGGGTACAACCCAGGAGCTACCGGAGGATCCTCTTCTGTCATCCCAACAGCATCGTCTTTCAATCCAGACGCGGTTGCACTGACCACAAACCAGATACCACGACATACGCACTCTTATGTAGACATATATAATAATATAATTAACAAGTCTTCTGGGACGGACTCATGGTATCAAACGATTGGTCAGAGAGATACTACTACCACAGGTATCAACGGGACTCCGAACACGAGCTGCGTAGCACATGGTCACGATGGCAGCTCTTTTACATGGTCAGGATACTATGATCAAAATGATCAGCTACAGAGCGGCTCCTTGCCGATCATGCCGCCTGCAAAGGCATACTGCTACATCTTGAGGCTATGAGCATGTCTTACGTTCCTGTTGAGATCACCGCTGGAACTCCGCTGTCGGCAGAGCTGATGAACTACATCGAGACTCAATATTCCAAAGCCTCGGAGCTGATTGCGGTTCACAACCACGATGAGCAGTACTATACTATCTCGATCTCAGATACAAGATTCTTCAAAGGCGGGACGGTCAAGCCCGACGCAGACAAAATAGATGGGATGCACTGGAACGAGATCATTGGATCTCTGCTGCCCATAAAAAGCGTGCTTGGGTGGAATGGAACTGATGCGGACGTTCCTGATGGGTGGCACATCTGTGATGGCGGGACTTACAACGGCGTAGCCACACCGGATTTGAGGGGCAAGTTTCCGCTAGGAGCTGGGGGGCTGTACACGCCGCAGACATCTGGCGGAAATTCCACCCTGAGCACCGCAGGCGGGACCGTCACAGTTGGAGATCACACGCTCACGGTTTCCGAGATACCATATCACTACCACAACTGGACAGATCAATACTGTACTGGGTCATATTCCGATCGATGGTATGCCACGGTGGAAGTGGTTAGCAACACCACCTCAAGCCGAGGAGCAACGACAGCGTATAATCACGATGCCGCGGATGAGGCCCATAATCACGGCACAAAATCAATAACTCTAAACAGCTTTTCGATCATGCCGCTGTATGTGGCGAAATATTATATCATCAAGGTGAGCTGATGGCATACGTTCCAAATGACGAATGGGCATCGGATACAACGATCACAGCCGAGAAGCTCAACCACATGCAAACCCAGTACGCAGAGATAATCAGCTACCTGGAAGAGCACGATCATGACAACAGGTACTATCCGAAGGCGGAGATGGACAGCTATTTTTGGTCCATTGATACTGATGGCTCTGGCTCAGGGATGGATTGCGACACGCTTGATGGTGTAGATGCGTCTGCAATTGCTGGGGGCGTGGAGCCTGGCATTGTGATCTGGTACTGGGGGCCGATGTCGGATTTCACAGGAAAATTGCTCACTGCAGACAACACATGGCATATAGCCGACGGGACCGATGGAACGATTGACCTCACGGACTACTTTGTTGTAGGGGCAGGTGGCTCCTATTCAGTTGGTCAGGAGCTTGGAAATGCCACTTTCAAGCCCGCTGGGACGGTTACAATAGCGTCTCATGTGCTCACTGTAACGGAGTCTATGCATACTCATTCTATGACTGATTATTACCCTACCAAAAAAGAGCAGGGCGTAGGATCGCATTGTTGCAGTTCATATACTGTAGCGCCTACATTATCCGACAACGCTAGCACCACAGGATACACAGGCGGCGGTCAGGGACATACTCATCCTGGGAGCTTCGCGGGCAGCTCATCCAGCCTATTGCCGCCGTATGTGGCTCTTATTCCTATTCAGAAAATGGAGTCTTAGAAAAATGATATCAGCAGACGATATTAAGGCAGCTTTTGATGCGCTTCTCGAAGCCGACGAGGAGATGTACAAGGCAGAGGAGGCAAGGATAGAGGCTGCCCAGGCAAGGGAAAAGGCCTATCTGGCCGCTGTGGAGGAGGCTATATCTGATGGTGTTGCTGATCCTGCCAGGCAGCAGCAGAGGGCGAACAAAGCCACACGAAAGCAGCTTACTGTTTTACATCAGAAGGAAAAAGCGGCCAGGGCGGCTCAGCACAAGTTCCGGCGGGCTGGGATGGCCGTAGACAGCCTGAAGACTCAGCTTGAAGCTGAGAAGCTCGCTAAAATGGGTTGAGCCTCAAGACATCACGGTTATAGAGCTGATGCTCTTGAGGGCGATCAATACTTTTTTCCCTTCTGGGTGGTGCTCACATTCTGATTCTGTTGCGAGAGCAGTGCACGCCTTTGTGCTGTTCAGTACCATGAAGAGCGGCGTGACCACCGACACATTCCCATAGTATATATACGGCCCCATCCAGACCTCAACTTCAGACTGGTTCAGCTCGGCCACATCGGGAGAATCATCTCCAGCGAACGGATCTTGATACGTCTTCAAGTCTGCCAGAGCTGGAGCTGCCAGAAGAACCGCGAGTAGAATCAGTATTGATTTTCGGATCATGAAATAAGATCATTCCAGAGTTTATTTATTTCTTTGGTTGGCACTTCAACTCATTCACGACCGGTTAGGCAGGAGGCCCATGACTTCAGTCATGGGTAGTTGACCACGTGCAACTTGCGGCATTCTCTTTTTCCTTCGGACATCTCCAAAACCGTTCTTTGCTATCTGTCCATTCCTATAGTCTATAGGCACAATTTTCAACCTTCGGCCAGCTCTCCCTGAAGCCTGGCGAAGAGGAGAGCAAGAAAAAAGGCTGGTGGCGCAAGTTCTGGCGCTAGCTCTCTCTCATGCGGTTTAGCGCGTCGCGCACCAGCTCACGAACGAGCTGGGAGTCTGACACGCCTGGCCGCATCTTTCGTAGCTCATCGAAGAGAGCTTCATCCTCGATGTATAGCCGCGTGATGAGCGGCTTTCGCGAGATCTTCAGGGGCTTCATGAGGCATCTCCATAAAAAATTAGAGTCCATCCACCTCTTGGATGAACTCCATTTTTTCCTCCTCGCTGATCCCTAGCGAGGAGAAATGGACTTTCGCAGGCTCAATATCTAGCCTGCGAGCCTCCGCCATGATCATCCTGGCGATCTTCGCGGTATTGCGGCTCACTAGCTTGCCGCCTATAGGCGTCCACTGCATTGCGGCAATCGCAATCTCGCGATTTGCAGCATCATCCACATCATCCAAGGGATCTATGCCCAGCCGCTCAGCCAGGCACCTCTTTTGCTCATTGCGCTCTATGCACTGCATTTAGATCCCCTCCAAGTTCTCGAAAATTTCGAGGGCTCTGATTGGGTCCATCCCCGCGTAGGGATGGCTGTAGGATGCTTTTAGGTAGCGCACTTTCGCGCTGCCATCGCTATATATCATTGCGCGGGCGACCTTCCCGCGAACCTCGACGCCATCAGTGATCTTGCTTACTATCATTCCCTTTGGTGCATACTCGTTTTTCAGTGCCTCGACGATTGTTGTCATTTTTCTTGTTCCTCCAAAGATCTTCAGGGGCTTCGTGTCCGCGATACCTCCTCGCGGACGAATAACTTCCCATCACGAACAGCGGCGAGATGCACTCCGCACCAGCAGAACACATCACAATCTCCATCTTGATATTTTACAAGATGGAGATCATTTTTTCCAGCTCCATGCTTTGTACAACGTACAATATCGTCAAAGTCAATGTTCATTTTTCTTGTTCCTCCAAAACCCATATACGCGCTATTAGTATTTATAGATTACGGTAATCAAGATTACCTTAAATGAGATATGAAATTGGTTCCGTGGAACTAGGAACTATTTTTCTCTTCTTTCCCCAGAAAGCTTATTTGTAGTATATTGCTATTTTTCTTCCTCTTCCTCAAAGTAATGCATATATGGAATTTGGCAAAATCGCGCCAAATTCTTGATTTTTGGCAACCTCTGAAGAGAGGATCAGAAATTAGTTCCTAGTTCCGCGGAACTAATTCAGACTTCAATATAATAATCATTTTTCTTCGATCTGAATGGAGCGGCTTGCATTCCAGGAATGCGCAATTATCTAGAAGCTCAGAAAAGCGATTCTTTGGGAGATGCATCTTCTGCCTGGCAACCTTCGCGAGCATCTTACCGCCATTCGCCGCAAGCAAGGCCCTGAGGATCTCAGCTCTATCCTTCTGCATGGGCTGAGGCTCTTTCTCTGGCCGCTCTAGCCTCGCGATCCTCTGGCGATCCTGCGCGATGTCCAGGCAGATCCTATCTATATCCTGCTCTTCGCGACTTTCTATGCTCGCGAGTTTTTCGCGCATTGCGGCCAATTCTTCTTTCTGGCTGGCTACAGTGGCCTGCAGATCGGATACTTCGGCCTGCAGGGGCTGGATGGCTTCACGGACTGCCTCTTTTAGGAGGTCCACGAGCTGGCCGATGGTTAAAGTTATCAATTGGTCAGCGGGCGATGCAAAGTTTGATATGCCTTTGGCAGATAGATTATCATTTAAGGACATTTTGACTCACCATTGAAATGTCTGAGCTTAGAACAGGGCGACGGCTTCACCGTTTCCCTGTTCTATTGCCTCAATTCTCCGAACTTTACCCACAACGTCTATCACTATTAGATCACCTGACCGTAGCCCCAAAGCCTCACGCACTTTGATTGGGATCACTATAGACCCTGCCCTTGACATTTTTACAGTAGCTTGCATGGTAAATAGAACTGCATTAATAGGTTATATTATTTTTGGCTCAATTTCAAAGCAATACACTTAAATACAAATAATATGTATTAGGTTATTGGTGAGTCAAGATGTCAACCAAAAATCTCTTAGAAGGCCACAACGGCCCGCAAACACAAAGCATCGATGCAGTCCGAAGCCTTTTGTCCTGGAGAGGACACCCCACAGATCCAATGCCTGCAAGCGTGACACTGGCCGATGGCCGCCTAGTACTGGTTCTGAACAACAAGAAGGATGCATACTACGTGACCACATCGCGAGCTTGCTCCTGTCCGAGCGCGATCTACCTGCCAGGGAAGCCCTGCAAGCACAGAAGAAAATACTTCCCGCGGACACAGCCCGCGAAGCTTGAGGCTGAGCCGGTTGACAGCATCCGGCCAGATATGCGAGGCTTCAGGCCTGTGAGCTTGTTGCCTGGCGAAGCTGAGGAGGTGGCCTGAATGGCCTCCCTGAAAAAAATCGCGGCTGGCCTGGCTGGAGGATGATAAGATGATTGACAAGATCAGTAAGATAGAGGTATCCTGGAAAGAGAATTCCCAGGTTGTTTATGAGCAAGCCAGGAAGATCTGGTCTATTCCGCCATTGGAAATGGTGGAGAAAGCCATCAAGGAGGGTGATCTTTCTCCCATCCGCGAGTGGACGGATGGATGGGTCCAGCCATTCCAGGGCCCAGATGTGGCCCTGGAACATCACGTTAGAAATGGGAGGGCATGGACCCTCCTACGAATTACAACAGACACCTCCGAGAGGGAGATAATCTTCTCGGATGATGGGAGCATGATAGTCAATTTCGGCGAAAATGGATCGATTTTCGCCGCAGGGGATCTCATCGCCAGGGCCAAAATAGCCCTGGGGAGAGTTGGAGTCGACGATGAGGACCTTCATCGCCGGATGAAGGTCATTCTGACCTCCGGGGTCTGGACGATGCCAGAGTGGCCGCCCCGCGTGGGGATGGCCAGGGCTTGGAGAGCAGCCCAGGCCTTTGAGAGTGGGGAGATGGATGATGAATCCTTCTGGGAATTTCTCGATAATTTCGAGGAGGATCTGAGTGATGTAATTTGGAAAGAACTCAACCAGGAGTGAGCGATCGTGATAAAGGCAGTGAGAGATGAGATGTACGATTACGGGCCAGCACCCGATAACTTCAGGAAATATCCGAAGGAGATAATTTAGATATGCCCAATAGCATAATCTTTATCCTCGGACTGAGGGGTAGAGCCTGTCGAGAGATCAGGATACTGACTCAGTGAAGCAGGAAGCCCTGCCCCTTTGGGGGCAAGGGAGGAAGTCACGTACGGACTACCTGATTCGCATCGGCCAAATGCGATTAAGCCAGAACGGGGATGCCCTCAGGGTTTCCCTGTTCTACAACCTCGTTCTCATGTTTTTCGAGATATTCTTTGATGGCCAGGCGAATTATCTCGCTCTGGCCTCGGAATGATCCCATTTTCTTGAATGCGTACTCCTTCAGACGATGTTCCAGCTCGTCTTCCAAATATAGTCCGACTCTTCCCATGAGACATACTACCACGCTAATAGCATATATATGTTTTGCTGTATTTACGACAATTGCCTGATTAGAAAGATATATATAGCATAATTACGTATATACGTAATAGCACAGACGGTGAAACACATGTCGGATCGAGTAATTACAGAATGCATAGAGCATATCCATTTCAGCCCGCCGTCGCCCGAACCGGTGAAGATCAAAATAGAGCGCGGACAGAAGGGAGGATACGGCTGGGAGATTTCCGTTGTAGGAGACAACATCGATCAAATTATAGAACACATCGCGGCGGCAGATGCAAGGCTGCGAAAGACATTTCTCGTGGAGGTGGCCTGAAATGGCCGCCGGACCCATTCAGCCTGAGGAGTTCGCGAAAGCCCTTGAGCTGTACTGCGTAGGAACCGGCACAACAGCGTCAGAAGGAGAGGACCATGGCCAGAAGCGCTATCTCCTGTCTCCAGGGGATATAGTGGTGAGGCTGGAGGAAGGCCGGATCATCACGGACAGCCAGAGCACGTACGAAAAGCTCTGCGAGATCCTGATGGACCTTCGCCAGGTCGAGGCCGCCAGCGCCCCGAAAACGGCCACATCTCGACAGCCAAAGGCAATTAGTCCATCTGGACAGAGAAAGTCCGGTAATGGGGCTATGGCAAAGCCGCTCAACAATCTCACTACGCAAGATATCATCAATTACATCAATCCCAAGGCCACGGAACAGGAAGCCTACCTGTTCGCAGAGTTCTGCCGGCGCAAAGGCGCAGATCCAATGACCAAACAAGTCTATCTAGTGATCTACGAGGGCCAGAATGGCCGACAGGCCAATTTCATCGCTGGAAAAGAGTACTTCACCGAGAAGGCAGAAGCACATCCGCAGTTCGACGGACTAGAGGCTGGCATAATAGTCCGCACAAAAGCAGGACTGGAATACCGGCAGGGCACTTTTTGGATGCACGAAGAAGAGAAGTTGCTTGGTGGCTGGGCCATCGTCCACAGGAAGGATAGGAAGATCCCTCTGAAGATGGAGGTACCACTGGCCGACTACGACACGAAAAAGAATCTGTGGGCGAAGATGCCAGCTACAATGATCAGGAAGGTCGCACTTGTCCAGGCCCTACGAGAAGCATTCCCGCAGAATCTTGGGGGCATGTACGATCAGGCCGAGATAGTGGATGCTGAGATCATGGAGGCTGAAGCGTGAACAGCCAGCATCATTTTTTGGCTGTGCGCAGGTTTCTGTGCGGACTTCTTGCGATCCTTCCAGGTGACCGGACGCCAGCCAGGTGTATCGTGCGGGACATGATCGTGCGCATCGACGAGCGGCTAGGGGAGGCCGCGTGATGGTCCGCCCAAGAGAGTTTCTCATGCAAGAGCTGCGCGAGGCTCAGAAGGCGCTCATCGCAGCCAAGAAGCGCCGAAATCGAGAGAGCGAGAATTATCTCCGCACCAGGATTGGGGAGCTGCTACGCGAAATTGGCAGCGTCCGGTCAACTACCACGCCCTGAAGGGCGTGGCTTGTGGCTGCGCAAAAAATCGCGCCACGATGGGCAGGTTGACTGCCACCCTTGCAGCTATGTTTGTAGCTGCGATTGCATCAGCAGGGCCAGAGAAGCCACAGCAGACACATGCGAATTCGTCTCTTGTAGGACGATTGGATTTAGAGGTATGATGGCAGATTGGGCATTCTTGAGAAGTGTAGGCAGGATCAATGTAGACTACACCAACGCCGGCCAACGCAGCTTTGTAGTCGACAAATTGCCTGAGCTGCCCAAAACTCCAAGAGCTATGTCTATGTCTCTGAGACTTCTTAACCGTTGCCCGTTCTCTAATACCCTTGAGATCCTCAAGAGCTATCAAAGAAGAGGTGTCCTTAGCCTTCATGACAAGCTTCTTGGAAATGCAATGGTTGACATCTCTCTTGAACCGTGCCTCTCTGCCAGAAAGCTTCTTGAGATGCCTTTTGGCAGACTTGGTGCCACAACTTTGAAGATCGGATCTAAGGTTCTGCATCTTAACTCTAGCAGATTCAATCTTCTCACCGGAGAACACCTCTCCGGTAGAATCAACTGCAATGTTCTTGATACCAAGATCAACACCAATAACACCTTTAGGTTCGATCTTGGAAGGTTCAGGAACATCCACGACAACGCAGAGATAGAATATTCCCTTGTCAAGAATCAAGTCGGCTTGACCTCTAATTCTATCAAGTCTATGAGCATGGTAATCGCAAATCATGACGGGAACCTTGATCCTACCTTTGAGAGTCAGAAGAGATACCATATCAAGACTCTTCCAAGTCATGATACGTTGATCATAGATCATTGCTCCTTCAGGATCGAAGGCTGGTTTGATCGACTTATCGCGTTTGTAAGCTTCGCAGGCCTTGGAGATCGCTCTAACAGTCATTTGAGCAGAAAGTCCAAATCGCTCTCTGATCTCATGATACACAAACGGTTGCAGCTTAATTTTGTTGGCCGTATGCATCTCATGCGCTTTTTCAGCCACAAAATTGCAGGCTGCGTTGAACTGATGCATAGTCTCAAGAAGAGCTTTGCTATCTTCGCTAGAAGTACCAAGTTTAACTTTGAGAGTCTGCATCATAGTATAGCCTTATATGATCTATTCCGATATATAGTTTACGGCAGGAGAAGATTGTACGGCATTCCTCCCCGGCCTAAAGGCCGGGGCCTCCTGCCTGATTGAGGTGAAGAGAAAAAACACTTTCGGCCGGCGCACGCGAAAGAAAAAAAATCAAATGTCAATCGTAGGACCGTAAAGAATATTAGTACAGAAGCAGAGTGATGGAACACTGTGAGGTGGGAAGTACGAATATAGATCAAATTGACATCGACCTGTTGAAACGCTGCCAAGAAAAGCCAGGCAGCACACTCGCAGACGTTTTTGAGCCGTTTACGAACAAGCTATCAGAGCGAGCCCTCTATAATCGCCTGATATGGCTGGAAGCCAGCGGGCTCATTCGGGTAGATCGAGCCAGTAGAAAAGGACGCTCTCTGGCTGAAATTACGCAGCTCGGAAAAGAGGCCCTCACGAATGTGGGAAGCACGAGACCCACATCCTGCAGAGCAGGGGGGTCTCTATGAGCCTCTTAGCCGGTGTAGATATAATATTTTCTGAATATAGCGCCGCCTGCGCTATTTCTGCATCCCGGAGGCTCAGCCAATGATGGCCCTTGAGGTCGTAGAAGAGAGCGATCCACAGGGCATAGTCGTTGGGGTGCAGAGGGCAATCGACCTCGAACCAGCACAGATCGCGGCGTCCTCCGATCCTCTTTTCAAGGCTATGCTGGCCGACAGAGATCGACTAATCGATATGATAGCCGAGAAGGATCAGAAGATCCGAGAGCTGGAGAGGGCACTCGCTCTGAAGATCGAGATCCTGGAGGGGCGGGAATGACAGCAGACCAGATCGATGCCTACAGGGCAATAGTGGACGCCCTGCAGCACGAATATCCTCTATCATGTAGAGATCTGCAGATGCTCTGCCATCTCGGACCACGTGCTGCCTGCTCCTGCGTCCGGAGGCTCTTGGAGGCTGGCATCATCGAGCGGGATTACCACGTGAAGATCGTCGACAAGAAGCCTCAGAGGATATCAACGCGGAAATACGTGCTCACCAGGGACTTCAAGTACGGAAAAATCGGCCTGGAGCGCGTGGGTGTGCGGCCAGATTGTCCAGACGTTTTGCCGTTGGGCCGCACACAGCGGGCCATCCTCACGGCGCTGGAAGACGGTGGCCAGGACGCTAGGACGCTGAAGGCCAGGATCGATCCCGACAAGCCTCTTTCGGAGATCAACAAGAGCCTCAGAAAGCTCGAAGCCAGAGGGTTTGTAACCTTCGATGGGCAGAACTGGTCACGGACGCAGAAGCTGGGGGCGGTGGTGTGATCTTCACCGCAACGCTCACGGACCGAAGCGTCCGGGGGCATTACCTCCTGCAGGACGTGCGGGCTCAAAACGGCATGCACCGCGATCATTGCTGGCTACAGGCTTCGTATGTGAGGCTGCCGCCGGTCCAGATGCCTGCCAGGCTGGAAATAGACGGGAAGTATCGCAGGTATCGGCCAGGGAGGGACGGCTGGACCATTACGCACGTCATGTCCGTGCGGGAGGTGCGGCCATGAGCTGCGACGAGCTGTTGCATGTGGGCTGCGATTTTGCGCCCAGGAGGAGGTATGAGCTTCAATCTCGATGAGGCTCGTAAGATCCGGGATTTCATGCAAGTCACCTGGAATTGGTACGACTATCGTAACATGTGGGTGATGTGGATCACGCTTCGAGATGCGATCGCCGAGATCGAGCGGCTACAAGCCCCAAATGCATGCGATGTGTTGGGAAACCTGCATTTCTCCATCAAGGAGGTGCCGTCGTGAGTGCCTCTAAGATTATTGTTTCAGAGAACATCGAGATTCCCGTAATCGAAGGAAGAGTGCAATGCATCCTATGCAGGAACTGGAAGCTACCCGGCGAGATGCATTCTAATGACAGGACCTGCCAGGATTGTTACGAGGCCATCAAAGCCCGTAATAAAACCAAACCGAAGCCAACAAAGAATAATTCTAAAATTATTAAAAGAAATGCGATGGGCTGGATCGAGCGCGGGGAGAGACCCACGCGAGCAGTTGATGATCCAGAACTTGCAAAAATGATAATCCTGGATAGGGCTGCAGACAGTGTAACCGAGCCGATAACAGAGGACGGTTTCAGAGTTTCAGAAACTAACAATCAATCTAATGATAACGATTTACCTAAAACGATAACAGAGGACGGTTTCAGAGTTTCA
>JGI11944J13513_1001806_pt1 | contig 16257 bp, 14 predicted proteins | sample TerdegcoTASludge_FD_13513 | JGI IMG/M metagenome (IMG submission 13513) | reverse complement strand
CTTTGTGAAAAACATTTAACCACAGAGGGCACACAGGAAATTATACACAAAGGACACAGATAGGGTGATTTATTTACGGTAAGGGCAGGGAATTAAAAATGTAGGGGCGAAACATGTTTCGCCCTAACGCTGAATTGATTGCATATCAATTTTATAATGAGGATTTTCGATATTGACGAGGTCTTAACGACAAATTCTTTAACCCAAAATTAATGCGAATGCCTCAAAGTCCCACAAGTCCCATTCGTCCCATCTGTCCCATCCGTCCTCCCAAAAACCCGCCTGCCTGGCAAGGTCGCCCTAACGATGCATTGATTGCATATCAATTTTATAACGGGGACTTGCGATATTGACAGGGTCTTAATAACGGAATTAAAAATGCCTGATTAACAAGGCTTGACACGATTGCACGGGTGGTAAACGGATATTCTCCCTTCATTTTTATCCGTGGCGATTCGTGCTACTCGTAACAATGGGATCTTTAACCCAAATTATCACAAATTCCTGCAAAGTATCATTCGTCCCATCTGTCCCCTGTGTGCCATAAGTTCCACAAATCCCCAAGGCACTGCCGTGCAGGCGGGATTAAGACGAGGTAAATAATGCCTACCTGGCAAGGTCGCCTGCCTTGCAAGGCTTTCTATCCCTTTTTCAGCAGGGGCACTGCAGTGCAGGCGGGATTAGATGAGGTGAAAAATGCCTGCCTGGCAAGGCTTTCTATCCCTTTTTCAGCAGGGGCACTGCCGTGCAGGCGGGATTAGACGAGGTGAAAAATGCCTGCCTGGCAAGGCTTTCTATCCCTTTTCAGCAGGGGCACTGCCGTGCAGGCGGGATTAAGACGAGGTAAATAATGCCTACCTGGCAAGGCCGCCTGCCTGGCAAGGCTTTCTATCCCTTTTTCAGCAGGGGCACTGCCGTGCAGGCGGATTTAGAAGAGGTGAGAAAAGCCCGCCTGCCTGGCAAGGTCGCCCTAACGATGCATTGATTGCATATCAATTTTATAACGGGGACTTGCGATATTGACAGGGTCTTAATAACGGAATTAAAAATGCAAGGCACTGCCGTGCAGGCGGGATTAAGACGAGGTAAATAATGCCTACCTGGCAAGGTCGCCTGCCTTGCAAGGCTTTCTATCCCTTTTTCAGCAGGGGCACTGCCGTGCGGGCGGATTAAGACGAATTAAAACCCGCCTGCCTGGCAAGGCTTTCTATCCCTTTTTCAGCAGGGCAAAGACTTAAAGAGGATTAGGTTTTGATCCGATAGGGTCTGAGACCAGACCTGTTTCTATCCCTTTTTCAGCAGGGCAAAGACTTAAAGCTCCTCTCTGAAGAGGAGGTTGAGTGGGGGTTCCAGTTGTTTCTATCCCTTTTTCAGCAGGGCAAAGACTTAAAGACGAGAAGGATGGGAAATATGGTAGATCATGATATTCTGTTTCTATCCCTTTTTCAGCAGGGCAAAGACTTAAAGAGTATATTTTTCAATAACTTACGATTATTGATTTTCGAGTTTAGGTCTGATTTTTCTTTGTAAATCATTGCTGTATTGTGTTTTACAAATATCAACATAAACATACATCAGACCCCCACCACCTTATGTCGGTTTGTGTTGGTTTGTGTCTATGATTTTCTTGCCTGTTTTGCATAAATCCCTGAAATTCCTCATTCTCACCCATTTTCAGACCCCCCCTGTATTTTTAGCACTTTCAGGGTACAGCAAAACTATAAATTCAATAATCAGACCTAAAACCGAATTTTGTCTTACTTTTTCGAGTTTTTTAAATCGTCGCTATTTTTGCGTATATTCAATTGTCAAAGAGCGGGTTTGTTTATCTGTGTGTTAGTATAGCAAAAAAATATTTAAATGTCAAGTCTTTTTTTAAGAATTTTTTAAATTTTTTTGTTTGAATAAATATGAGTTGAATAGGATAATTTGTGATAGAAGAGATCAGCGGAAGCGGGGAGGTTTTAGCTACAGGGAAGGGCAATGATATTTTGTTAAGAGAATTAACCACAGAGGACACGAAGGAAATTTACACAGAGGACACAGAGGAGAATGCGAAAAATTTTTCGTCTCTACATGATATTGATTGCATATCAATTTTATATTGGGGATTTGCGATATTGAGGATGTCTGGAGGGAATACACGAAGAGGGCGATTGCCAATCGCCCCTACAATACATTTTATTTTTATGAATGCGTAAAATTAAATATCCGTAGCGGGGATATTTCGGATACGGTATGGGTAATGATTTTGAAATGTTTGGGTGCGAAAGATTTTTTGCATATACATTGTGAACTTTGTGCAAGGTCTTTGTGCTCTTTGTGGTAAAAAATTAACCACAGAGGACACGGAGGAGATTTTACACAAAGGGCACAAAGGGGGATTTGTTTATGTTAAGGGGACGGAATTAAAAATGTGTAGGGACGAAAAATTTTTTGCCTCTACATTATATTGATTGCATATCAATTTTATAATGAGGAATTGCGTTATTGACGATGTCTTAACAGAATACACGAAGAGGGCGATTGCCAATCGTCCCTACAATACATTTTTTCATCACTGGCAGTGACCGTAAAGGTGAGGGTTCTGAGGAAATTAAAAAATGCCCACCTGGCAAGGTTGCCCGCCTGGCAAGGCCGCCCTTACGGCATATTGATTACATGATAACCTATAGGACATAGGTAACAGATTTATACCTTCTTCCCAATCGTAGAAAGGGCACGGCATGCCGTGCCCCTACTTTGGGAAAAAAATTTAACCACAGAGGGCACGAAGGGAATTTTACACAGAGGTCACGGAGGAGAATTTACACAAAAGGCACAAAGGGGGATTTATTTACGGTAAGGGGACGGAATTAAAAATGTGTAGAGACGAAAGATTTTTCGTCTCTACATGATATTGATTGCATATCAATTTTATAACGGGAATTTGCGATATTGACAGGGTCTTAACGGAATACACGAAGAGGGCGATTGGCCAATCGCCCCTACAAGAAATTTTATTATACGGGCGTGACATAAAATACCCGAAGTGGGGACAATTCAGCTACAGAAATAACAATTGAATAGGATTTGTAGGATTTACATGTTACGAATGAGGAACAAAATTTTTGCATTTGTTTTGATTAAAATGTTTATTTGTATTTTTTTATCAAATATTGGGACAGTAGTTGTCTTCTGTTGCCATTTCGGGACAATAGGAAAAGCCACCGGAGTTAAAGAACTGGATAAGTCGCAGTAGTTCGGTAAGTTGGATATTCCAATCTTGAGGATTATAATCGCTGACATGAGGTTTGCATAGTTTATTATCACCTGTTCCTGGAATATAACCATCTTCTGTATCTTCGGGCTCGTCTGCACAATGGTATCCACCCGAATTGAAGAATTGAATAACGCGGAGCAATTCTGATAATTCAATTTTCCAGTTTCCATTTGTATCCGCAGAATGCCGAACGGGTCCCAATTCTCCTTCTTGTGTGCCTTCTGTATTTCCTTCGCCTTCGGGAGTTCCTTCGACGACGCCTTCTCCTTCGATGGTGCCTTCACCTTCGGGTGTTCCTTCAACGACACCTTCGCCTTCAATAATTCCTTCGCCTTCGGGAGTTCCTTCGACGACGCCTTCTCCTTCGATGGTGCCTTCGCCTTCGGGTGTTCCTTCAACGACACCTTCGCCTTCAATAATTCCTTCGCCTTCGGGTGTTCCTTCAACGACACCTTCGCCTTCAATAATTCCTTCGCCTTCGGGTGTTCCTTCGACGACGCCTTCGCCTTCAATAATTCCTTCGCCTTCGGGAGTTCCTTCGACGACGCCTTCTCCTTCGATAATTCCCTCCCCTTCGGGAGTTCCTTCGACGACGCCTTCTCCTTCGATAATTCCCTCCCCTTCGGGAGTTCCTTCAACGATACCTTCTCCTTCGGTAACGCCTTCTCCTTCGGGAGTTCCTTCAACGATGCCTTCTCCTTCGGTAACGCCTTCTCCTTCGGGAATTCCTTCTCCTTCGATGATGCCTTCTGCTGTTCCTTCGCCTTCTTGTGGGCAGGGTCCTGTGGAAATCCACAGGTCTACCGAAGTGCCGGGTTCAACTCCTGTTCCTGCCGTTGGCTCTTGATCTACTACCACACCAGCATGGAAAGTATTATCACATATATATGTTATATTTCCAACGAACAAGCCTGTTTCCAGAATGTCTGTTGTTGCCTCTACTTCAGGTAAACCGACTACATACGGCACTTCAACGAAACAAATTCCCGGGGTATCATCCAGATAATTAGGTGTTCCATCATTATCCGTATCCCAGGGATAGGGGTCATCCTCGTCAAGCATCAGATCGCAGTCATCATCGGTATCTTCTGGATCCATCCAACCATCTCCATCAAGGTCATCATAGGGTCTCATATACGGAGTGATGCCTATATCGGTGGTGAAAATATAGGAACCGTTGGAGAAGTTGATTTCTACCATGTATGCTTTCCAGCCTGTTTCTGGTGGTGTAACCTGGGCAAGGTAGGTTTTAGAACCTGGGTATGTTTCGCTTAATGTAGTTGATGTCCATTGAGGACCTGAACCACCTAAATATCTGAAATCGCGGGCATTGGGATTAGTGGCTTGCCAAAGTTTTACAGAGGTTGGATTTGTTGCTACCTGCACCTGGATGCTTCCGTCGGGTAGGAATTGCCAGGAATAATTAGGGCGAGTGCCTATGCCTGCAACGGAATTAAAATATGTTATTAGCGGCAAAACAGTATTTATATCAAACGAATCGCCCATACTATGTCCAACATTGGGAGTATATTTAAGGCGACATTCTCCAGGAAGTTCATGATAATAAAACCGTGAAGAATCCGGGAGAAAAAATTCATCACCACACGCATTAATAATGTATTTTGGCATGGTATAGCGATTTAAGTAAGAATATGGGTCTACAATTTGCCTTAGTGCATATCCCCCTGGTGTATCCATTCGTTCAAATATATGCAAATCGTTATAAGGCTTCAAGGTTGGTGCAAAAAAGCCATAGCATTTATAGTGATGGTCCATCTGAACATCCATTTTGAGAACATCAATAACAATAGGTGCAATCGCTATTACGCGTGAGTCAGCAGCCGCAGTTAACCAGGTTGTCCAACCCCGTTTGGAAGCACCTCCAACAACGAAACCATTAATGGTTTTTGAGTGATTATTAAGAACAATTTCCTGAATGGTATCCATAGCACGCACAGCACTTTTAACCATAGGTAGTAATACAGGCCAGTACGGGTCAGGGGTTCCTGCGTCGTATGTTTGCAAATACTTGTCATAAGAGTATGCTATTATCTCATCTTCTGTGCGACTGAAACTTTCTCCTGCAAAACGAAGAGGCTGGTTCGGGACTTGTTCGAGTAATGCCACTGGTGCACCTGTTAATAGTGCAACATACTGAGCGTAATCCCGAAGATTGGTAGCGGGAGAACCATTATTACCACCAGAAATAACTAATAAGCCCTTTGTTTTTGTAATGCTTGTAGGAACAATAATTGTAAGCCAGTGTTTCCATAATGTTCGGTTTACTTCTGAGGGACTTCGCCATGTTTGAGATGTGAGGTCGACCACATAATAGGTATGAGTAAAACTTGATTCTTGGGTAGTTATGGTGTAGGTATAACTTGAATCCGGCATATTTACATAATCTTCTAAGGGACCTGCATAGACATAAAAAGAAAGAAGTGATGAAAAAATAGCAATTAATAGATAATTTGTAAAACAACTTTTACGCATGGGTAAAAACCTTCATGTTAAATTATTTCAATTTATTCTATACTAATTATACTATATAATTAAACACTCAATATTGATTTTCGTTTCGCATGTTTGATATGGGGAATATAAATTTGTTATAATTTTCTCTCTTTGTGAGATTTTTTATAAAACACAGGAGCCTCTCGCCTTTGTTTTGGGTGCTCATGAAATATGAGTTCCAGCGGGCTCCAAGGTTTAACCCAAACAGATAAGGATATAACTATGTCAGTTGTAACCCCTCGTGAATTGCTCGAAGTAGGAGCACATTTTGGTCATCAAACTCGCCGTTGGAACCCTAAAATGGCACGGTTCATTTATGGCGAAAAGAATGGGATCTACATTATTGACCTGAAGCATACCCTCAAACAATTATATAAGGCGTATGCTCTGGTTCGTGAAACCGTCGCAAATGGTGGGACCATTCTCTTTGTCGGCACAAAACGACAGGCACAGGAAGCCATTAAACGCGAAGCGGAACGCTGTGGGATGTTTTATGTGAATAGCCGTTGGTTAGGTGGAACATTGACTAATTTCCGCACCATCCGAAGCAGTATTTCAGAATTGCTCCGATTAAAAGATTTGGAAGAGACGGGCAAGATTGACCAATATGGTAAAAAGGAAGGTATTCAATTAAGAAAGCGTATTGCCAAGTTAGAGAAGAATCTTTGTGGTATCGTCAATATGACAGAAACACCGGATATTGTTTTTGTTGTAGATACCAATCATGAAGAAATAGCCGTGCGTGAATCGGCACGATTGAACATCCCGTGCATCGGTGTTGTAGATACGAACGCAGATCCGGACGCTGTTTCTCTGCCAATCCCGGGAAATGATGATGCAATACGCGCCGTATCTTTATATTGCAAAGTAATTGCGGACGCTGTATTAGATGGTAAAAATGTTCAGGAAAAGGGTCCTACCACTCAGACAAAGGTAAGACCTATTGCTCGAAGGGTTAAGCGTGTAACGGATGAAGAGATAAAACCTGTTGAGTCCGTTTCTGAAGAAGATATGGAAGAAAACGAAGTTGATGATGAAAGTATATCTTCAGACGAAGTCGAAGAAAATCATCAAGAAACATCTGTGGTTGAAGAAAAATAATTGTTAATAAATACAGGAGAATAATAAATGAGTATTAATGCAAGTGATGTTAAAAAATTAAGAGAACAAACCAATGCACCCATGATGGATTGCAAAAAGGCACTTATGGAGTGCGGTGGTGATATGGATAAAGCGGTAAAATGGTTGCGTGAACGCGGAATCATGAAAGCGGCATCACGGGCAAATCGTGTTGCGGCGGAAGGTTGTATTGCTTCTTATGTACACATGGGCGGAAAAATTGGGGTGCTTGTAGAGGTAAACTCCGAAACGGACTTTGTGGCTCGTGGTGCAGAATTTCAAACCTTTGTAAAGGATATTTGTTTGCAAATATGTTCTTCCGCACCCAAATGGATCTCCAAAGAAGATATTCCTGCGGAAGCATTGGAAGAAGAAAAACAATTGTATGTAAAGCAGGCTCTGGATACAGGCAAACCGCAGAATGTTTGTGAGAAAATAGCAGAAGGCAAATTGAACAAATGGTTTGAAGAAGTCTGCTTATTAGAACAAGTTTCTGTGAAGCCTGAACATGATGGTAAAAAGATAAAAGATTTATTAGGTGAATTAACCGCTAAGTGTGGTGAGAAGATAGAAATCCGACGCTTTGTTCGTTGGGTTCTCGGTGAAGGTATCGAAAAGAAACAATCGAATTTTGCAGAGGAAGTTGCCGCAGAATTAGCGAAATCCGCCAATAAAGAGGCATAAAGAGTGAGCACTCCTATCTACAAAAGGATACTATTAAAACTCAGTGGAAATGCCTTATCCTCGGAAGGGGAAAACATAGGCTCAAAAGCGTTAAGCCATCTTTGTGATGAAATTGTATCCGCTTACCAGACAGGTATTCAGGTAGGATTGGTCGTAGGAGGTGGAAACATCCTCCGCGGAAATCAATGGTCAAAGGCTTCCGGTGTAGACCGTGCTACGGCAGATTATATGGGAATGCTTGCTACGGTAATAAATGCTCTTGCCCTTCAATCTGCATTGGAAAAGCACGGAATTGAAACGAGGGTACTCAGTGCTATCGAGATGCGACCGGTAGCAGAGCCTTATATAAGACGCCGTGCCTTACGACATTTAGAAAAAGGGCGGATTGTAATTTTTGCTGCGGGAACGGGCAATCCTTTTCTTACAACTGATACTGCTGCTGCACTACGCGCCAGCGAAATAGATGCCAATATATTAATGAAAGCAACCCGTGTAGATGGCGTTTATTCTGCTGACCCTGAAAAAGATCCTACGGCTAAAAAATACGATCACCTTACATATCAACAGGTTCTTTCACAAGATCTGAAGGTAATGGATGCCGCAGCCATATCTATTTGTCGTGAAAAACGCATTCCCATTTTGGTATTCTCTTTCTTAGAAAAGAACTGTATTGTTAATGCGGTTTATGGGAACTCTATTGGAACTATAGTCAAGGGAGATTAACTTATGTCACACCCACTTATTAAAGAAGCTGAACAAAAGATGGATAAAAGTGTGGAAAGTTTACAACAGGAACTTTCCGGCTTTCGCACAGGAAGAGCCACACCCAATTTATTAGACATTGTTCATGTGGATGCGTATGGCAGTAAAATGAAGATTAATCAATTAGGAAATGTAACGGTTCCGGATTCGCATCTTATTGTTATTGACCTCTGGGATAAATCACTTATTGGTGCTGTTGAAAAAGCAATCATGGCTTCACCGCTTGGTGTAAACCCATCAAACGATGGTAGATTAATTCGCATTCCCATTCCTCCTCTTAGCGAAGAGCGTCGGAAAGAACTAACTAAAGTTGCCAATAAAATGGCGGAAGAAGCCCGTGTTGCTGTTCGAAATATTCGCCGTCATATTTTGGAGACCCTGAAAAAAGAGCAGAAAGATGGAAAGATAACGGAAGATGACCTGCACCGTCTTTCTGATGAAGTCCAGAAACTCACAGATAAACATATTGAAAAAATAGACCAGGTTCTTAAAGCCAAAGAAAAAGATATAATGGAAGGCTGAACTTTTATTTATCCTCTGACAATTTTACGGATATTGTCTCAACATTCAAATCAGGTTTTATATCCATGCGAAAACTTCCTGCGGACTTAGACCCCCGAGTAGATGTAGACCGGTTGCCCCGACATATTGCGGTTATTATGGATGGGAACGGTCGTTGGGCAAAACGCCACGGGAAGAAAACAACCGAAGGACATGAGGCAGGAACAGAAGGAGTGCGGGAAGTATTAAAAGGTTGCCGTGAATTAGAAATTCCGTGCCTTTCTCTATATGCTTTTTCAACGGAGAATTGGTCCCGTCCCGAAGAGGAAGTAAATTCCCTCTTCCAATTAATGAGTAAATATATCCGCAGAGAGATTGATGAGATAAAAAAATACGGTATTCGTGTGTTGTTTATGGGAGAATGGAGAGAATTACCCCCGACTGCTGTAAAGGATCTCGAATATTGTCTTGAACAGACCCAAGATAATCGAGATATGACGGTTGTAGTCGGTTTGAACTATGGAGGGAGGCAGGAAATACTTCGTTGTGCAAGAATGATGGCAGAGAAAGCACAAAAAGGGGAATTATTACCGGAGGAGATTACAGAAAGTCTTTTTAATCAATATCTATATGTCCCGGAATTTCCCGATGTTGACCTGCTAATCCGCACCAGTGGCGAACAACGGGTCAGTAATTTTATGTTATGGCAATTATCCTATGCGGAAATGGTCTTTTTACCAGTTCTCTGGCCTGACTTTCGGCGGAAACATCTCTGGGAAGCCATCATTCATTACCAGCAAAGAGAGAGACGATTTGGCTCCCGTTTGGATGGGGCAGACCCTCATTCATCAGAATTTAATATCTGAATATAGAGAGGAAGACCCCTGTGCTTCAGCGAATTATTACAGGAAGTATTTTAGTTATACTGACCGCCATCCTTATCTGGGTGCCGGGCTTGCATATCCTTTTTGGGATTTTTATCGCTTGTTTAACTACAATTGCTGTCTGGGAATATTTTCGTATTGTTGAGCCTGCAAATACAAATATTCTCAGCATTACGACCTTAGCACTTGTTCCTCTTGCCGTATTATTAGGACTTTTACATACTCTTATTATAATTCACCTGTTTTTTATCCTTTCTTTCGGACTTTTGTCCGTTATATACATATTCAATAGAACTACTTCTATAAATAAATTTGTTCATGCCTTCTTTGGACTATTCTATTTTGGTTGGGTGCCCTCTCACCTTTTGATACTTCACAAATTACCCGAAGGTCCCGGACTAATAACCTTATTTATTACCGCAGTGGCTTTATGCGATTCGGGTGCGTATTGCGCAGGCAAACTTTTGGGAAAACATGCCCTTGCTCCGGAGATTAGCCCTAACAAAACATGGGAAGGGAGCATTGGCGGAATTGTGTTCAGTGCCATTGGAACTTTTGTCCTATGGATACTGCATAAGGCTATTTTTACACAATTTTTGCCAGCTCAAGGTATCGTTTTTTACCTCAAATGGGGTATAATACTCGCCATATTAAGCCAATTCGGCGATTTGTTAGAGTCACGATGGAAACGGGAAGCAGGTATCAAAGATTCTGGAACTATTTTCCCGGGACATGGGGGTGTTCTTGACCGTTGCGATGGAATGCTATTCGCCTTTCCGTTTTTCTTTTATTTGATAAAATTTTTATGACATCGTTTTGACGATGGAGGGATTTTGAATTTCTTATGTATGAATTAGAAATACAAGCGATAGAGAACTTAAAACAGCGATTAGCGGAACTCCATACCTGCCTGAATGTGGAAGGTATACAAGAGCGAATTGCGAAGTTGGAACGAAGTATGGAAGCCTCGGATTTCTGGAATGACCCCGAACAGGCACAAAAAGTTTTACAGGAAATTAAGAACCTGAAAACAGCCATTGAAGCCCCGGAAACACTTCAGCAAGAATTAGAAGATGCGGAGGCTTTCGTTCGTATGGCTGAAGAGGAGGCGGATATATCCCTTCAATCGGAAATTCAACAATTGAAGGATAGATTAGAAAAAGAGGTACATCAATTAGAAATTAAGAGCCTTTTTATAGATCCGCGGGATACCAAGCCCGCTATAGTTAGTTTTCATCCCGGGGCAGGTGGAACGGAATCCTGCGACTGGGCACAAATGCTTTATCGCATGATTACACGCTATTGTGAAGAGAAAGGGTTTACAGTTGAGTTGGTAGATTATCAGCCGGGAGAAGAAGCCGGTATCAAAAGTGCCACTTTACGGGTATCGGGACTTTATGCCTATGGCTTGTTAAAATCCGAAAGTGGAGTGCATCGTCTTGTTCGCATTTCTCCGTTTGATGCGAATAAGAGGCGGCATACTTCTTTTACGGCGATTGAAGTGCTTTCCGAAGTAGATGATGATATAAAGATAGAGATTCGCGAGGAAGATATAAAAATGGATACTTTCCGTTCCAGTGGTGCGGGAGGGCAAAAAGTGAATAAAACCAGTTCGGCAGTTCGACTAACACATTTACCCACCGGTTTTGTCGTTACTTGTCAGATAGAGCGTTCGCAACATCGCAATCGGGCTACCGCACTACAAATGCTTAAAGCAAAGTTGTATGACATTGAAATGAAAAAAAAGGAAGCGGAAGTCTTTGCCCAAAGAGAAGGACAAACAGAAGTTGCCTGGGGCAATCAGATTCGAAGTTATATCCTTCAACCCTATCAACTGGTCAAAGACCATCGGACGGGAGCGGAAACCAGCAATGTTGATAGGGTTTTAGATGGAGATTTGGATTTATTTGTAGAAGCATACTTAAAATGGAACTTAGAAAAGAAAGGTATAGGAATTTAACTATGGACGAACAATTTAAAGAGCACTCTACTTTACAGGAACTGCGTGAAAATCGTATTCGCAAAATGAACCATTTTCGTGAACGCGGAGATAACCCCTACAAATATATCTTTCACCGAAGTGCTACCGTATCAGAAATTCGAGAGCAATTTGAAAAGTTAGAACAGGAACAGCCCGAGCAAGCACAGGAGGGAATTTCTGCAAATTTAGCAGGTCGAATTACCGCGCGACGGGAACAAGGGAAAAGCACTTTTATGGACCTGCGCGATGAAAGCGGTCGTATACAATTATTCTTTGGCGAAAAACAGGTTGGCGAAGATAAATACGAGACCTTAAAGGATTTTGATTTGGGCGATTTTATCGGTGTTGTAGGTTCTGTTCGAAGAACGAAACGGGGCGAAATCACCTTATTTGTGAAAGAGTTTCAGATTTTAACAAAGTCCTTACGCTCATTACCGGAAAAGTTTCACGGTCTAACGGATGTAGAAACGCGTTACCGCCAGCGGTACCTTGACCTCGTAGCCAATCCCGAAGTGATGGAAGTCTTTCGCAAACGCATAGAAATGATAGATGCCATCCGCACTTACCTAAAAGAACGCGGTTTTTTAGAGGTTGAAACGCCTATGCTTCATCCCATACCGGGAGGTGCCACAGCACGACCGTTTATTACACATCATAACGCATACGACACTGACCTCTATTTACGCATTGCTCCCGAACTTTATTTAAAGCGGCTCATTGTAGGTGGGTTTGAACGGGTATTTGAGATTAATCGTTGTTTCCGTAATGAAGGTGTGGATACAAAACATAATCCTGAATTTACTATTATGGAACTCTATGAAGCATATCAAGATTATTTAGGATTAATGGAAGAAACCGAAGATTTGTTCTATACCGTAATGACACAGATTATCGGTGCGGAGAATTTTACCTATCAAGAGCAGGAAATCTCATTGACCCGTCCATGGAAGCGTATTCCCCTGCATGAAGCCATTCGTCAATTTGCGGGAATTAATCTGGAAGCAACACGGGACCGCGAGGAAGCACGGCGATTAGCAGAAGGAGTAGGAGTGGAAATTCGTCCTGAGATGGGTTATGGGAAAATAGTAGATGAGGTAATGTCTGTGAAAGTGAAACCGCATCTCATTCAACCGACTTTTCTTTATGACTACCCCATTGAAATATCGCCATTGGCAAAGAAAAAGCGTGATAACCCAGCCTTGACAGAACGATACCAGTTATTTATTGGTGGACTGGAAGTGTGTAATGCTTTTTCGGAATTGAACGACCCCTTAGACCAGCGGGAACGGTTCATGGAACAGGTTCGCCTGCGCGAGGCAGGAGACGATGAAGCCCAATATCTTGATGAAGATTTCCTGACGGCATTGGAAGTAGGTATGCCTCCAACAGCAGGATTGGGTATCGGAATTGACCGCCTTGCTATGCTGTGCACAAACTCGTCATCTATTCGCGATGTAATTCTGTTTCCTTTACTTAGAAAACTATAGATTAGATATATAGGAAGTTTCCCTTGAAATTTGAAACCTTTGTAGCCCTGCGATATTTGAGAAGTAAGCGGAGAAACCGCTTCATTAGTCTTATTTCGATTATATCCATTGCCGGGGTGAGTGTTGGTGTTATAACGCTGATTATTGTCATGAGTGTTATGACAGGTTTCGATATTGCCCTTCGGGAAACTATTATCGGCAATCGGTCCCATTTGAGTATTTATGAAATAGGCGGAAAAGTACAAGACTACGAAAGAGTTATTAAAGAGATAGAGGCGATATGCCCGGAAATCGTTGCCAGTGGTCCCGTAGTGCAGGTAGAAGCATTGTTCAAGAATGAAGAATATACAACCGGCGGGCTTATTTTAGGTGTAGACCCGGAACGGGAAAGCAAAGTAACAGACCTCGCAAAGAATTTGACCGATGAGGGAGGGCGTCTTTTTGGAAAAGGGAGACTCCCCCGAGAAAAAGAAATTGTTTTAGGTTACCGATTAGCAAATCGCATTTCCGCACGGTTAGGCACGCAATTGCAGATAGTAACAGCCCGTGCTATTATTCGCCCCTTTTTAGGGAGGCAGTTGGGGTCGCAACTCTGGCTTACTGTAAGTGGCATATCCCATGCACGAATGTCGGAGTTTGACGAAGTATATGCCTTTGTAGACCTGCCTACTGCATATATGCTCACAGGGGAGAAGGGAGTAGATGCCATCCATGTAAAACTAACCAACCCTTTCCTTGCGGATGTTGTAGCAAGACGCATTCGTGAAAATCTGAACTATAACACAAAAACATGGTATGAAGACCAGCAGGCATTTTTCGATGCATTACGGCAAGAAAAATTAGCTATGTTTATCATTTTAGCGTTCATTATCCTTGTTGCCGCATTTAACATTACCAGCACATTAATTATGATTGTTATGGAAAAACGACGGGACATCGGTATCCTTCGCACTTTAGGTGCCAGCACCAATTCTATATTATTAACTTTTATACTTCAGGGGTTGTTTATTGGCGTTATAGGAACAATCATAGGATTGTGCATAGGTATTGTTCTTGCCTGGAATATCAATCCGATAGCTCAATTTATTGCCAAACTACTCGGCTGGGATTTATTCAATAGCACCATATATTATTTTGAAGGGATACCCGTAGCGATTGTTCCCTTTGATGTTATGTGCATAGCCATTTCTGCCGTTCTACTAACATTTCTTTCAACCTTATACCCCGCATATAGCGCAGCGAGGGTAAACCCGGTGGATGCAATACGATATGAATAATGTTATTGTTTGTGAAAATATTCATAAAAATTTCTATGATGGCTCACGCATGCTACATATCCTTCGCGGGGTCAATTTTGAAGTGCCTGAGGGAAAAATTATGGCTATCAGTGGACCCTCGGGCGTAGGAAAAAGTACACTACTACACATTATGGGGACATTAGATTCCCCCACCGAAGGAAAAGTATTCATTAACGGGAAAGATATCCTGAAATTATCAAGAAATGAAATTAATCAGTTGCGAAATAAAGACATTGGCTTCGTTTTCCAATTTTACCATTTACTCCCAGAGTTTACCGCTTTAGAAAATGTTATGATGCCCGCCTTATGTAAGGGTAAAAGTAAAAAAGACTGTATTCCCCGTGCGGAGGAATTGTTATGCAAAGTGGGTCTTCGAGAACGAATGACGCATAAACCTGGCGAATTAAGTGGCGGAGAACAACAACGAGTTGCTATTGCCCGTGCTTTATATAATTCCCCACGAGTGGTTCTTACCGATGAACCTACTGGGAATCTGGATGAGGAAACAAGTGCAGGCGTCATTGATTTGTTATGGAAATTACATGAGGAAGATAAAATTACTATCGTTATTGTTACGCATGATGAAAATCTTGCACAAAAAGCCCACCACTGGGTTTACCTGCACGAGGGAAAGGCACACATTCGGAAATAATCCTGAAGATTTTTAATTTAGTCTTTTTATCTCATCTACGATTATAACTACAAATCACACGAAGAGGAGCGAAAGAAAATCGTTGCATATTGGCTCTTTGGGGTTTCTGAGACAAATGGGACCTATGTAACAGATGGTACAAATGGGACAGATGGTACAAATGGGACAGATGGTACAAATGGGACAGATGGTACAAATGGGACAGATGGTACAAATGGGACAGATGGTACAAATGGGACAGAGGGGACGGATGGGACGGAGGGGACAGATGGGACAGAGGGGACAGATGGGACAAACGAGGGTTAGGGGTATTCGTGTTAAGTTGAATTAAAGAATTAGTTGCTACGAAAAGCACTAATTACTACGAATAGAATCGAAGGGAATAAGTCGTTATACATTCGTGCATTCGTGGTAGCCTTGCCAGTCAGTCAGCCTTGCCAGGCGGGCAACCTTGCCAGGTAGGCGGGTTTTAAATCATTCAGACCTTATCTACATAGCCAGTTCCTCCGATAAAAACAGATAAAAATTGCCCCTAATGTAGCACAGACATTGCTGTCTGTGTTTTTCTTCCCTTGCCCCTACGGATATATCTATAAAAACCTTAATGGTGTGAAAGCAAAATATGTTTCGCCCTTCCCTCCTCCGTGCTCTTTGTGTATTCTTCCCTCCGTGTCCTCTGTGGTTAATTCCTCTTACCACAAAGAGCACAAAGACCTTGCACAGAGTTCACAAAGTGAAGACAACCCGAAGCCGAGAGGCTTCATCTACTTTTAAACTATGAGATGGTTTTAAAAATCTGTTGTGACTATGAAAATAATGTAACTACTTTGTCTATTGTGCCTTTTACAATCGAAACGAGACTTAATTGCCAAAAAACAACATGGGCGGACTTTCAAGCCCGCCCATGTCTTATTTACTCAAAACAATATTAACATATTTGTTTCACAATCACGGGCCGGGGCAATAGCCATCTTCGCCTACTCCTGGACATGGATGATAACCACCCATGTTGAAGAATTGGATGACTCGCAGTAATTCACTTAATGATATGCTCCAATCCGGTGGATTATAGTCGGAAGCATGCGGCTGACAACTCTGGTCGCCGGGTCCAGG
>JGI11944J13513_1001805_pt1 | contig 16258 bp, 13 predicted proteins | sample TerdegcoTASludge_FD_13513 | JGI IMG/M metagenome (IMG submission 13513) | reverse complement strand
GACAGCCTGTTCAAAAGCGGGGGCACCTCAGCTCTGAATACAACTATTACGGGACTGGATGATTTCGAGCTGATTTGTTTTTTAGTAATTCGGAATTCGGAATGCGGAATTCGTAATTCATAATTCATAATTCATAAATCGGAATGCGGAATTGAGGAGTGAAGGCAGTATGAAGAGAGAAAACCGTTGTGGTGAAAAGTAAAGCATTTGCTTTGAGAATGATTAAGTTATATAAATTTTTAACTGATGAAAAACATGAGTATATAATGTCAAAACAATTACTGAGAAGCAGTACAAGTATTGGTGCAAATGTAAAGGAAGCCATCCGCGGCCAAAGCAAAGCTGATTTTTATGCTAAACTTAATATATCACTGAAAGAGGCTAGCGAGACGGAGTATTGGCTAGAACTGCTGCACGAAAGCAATTTTATAGAAACCAGCTCATTTGAAAGCGTTTATGCTGATTGCCAGGAGTTAATAAAGCTGCTTGTCGCTATCACGAAAACCCAGAGAAATTCCGAATTACGCATTCCGAATTCCGAATTAGACAGGAGTGTAACGAGTGATTGATTTACCAAAAAGTACGGTATTCAACCGGCGAATACCGAAGCAGAAGTTCTATGAAAACCTCTCCGTGACTGCGGAACTCAAGCGGATATTTGTAGAGCAGATCAATGTGATTTACTGGAGGAATAAAATCTCCCCTACTACAGTGAACATTGCCGCCGGAGAAACAGTCGCGGAAATTGAGGTCATAGAGATACGCCTGAACCAGCCCGGCCTTGACAAGCGGGTGCTGCAGCTGATTGACAGGGAAATCCCCTATCACATCCTTTTCCTGCTTGTGTTTGAGGAGCAAGCACAGGCATGGATCGGCTATAAGGAACAAAGCCAGGGCGGTACGGCGGCTTTCAAACCGGGGACTTATTATAACACCGAATGGCAGCCTGTGAATGAGATATCGCTGCGGATAGACGGACTCAGCATGGATGCCGTATATGAAGGCTTTATCCGGCAGATTGCCGGGGAAAGGCTGGAGGACAAAACCGGAGGCGGTTTGAAAGATGCGGTCGCCCGCGATAAACGGCGGCAGAAGCTGCAAAAGGAAATCGCCGTGCTGGAGAACAAGGTGCGCCGCGAAAAGCAGTTCAATATACAGGTTGCGCTCAATGGAGAGTTGAAGAGATTGAAGAAGGAACTGGAGGAAATTCTAAATGGGCACTAAAAAATTACCACCCATGGAAGTGGTAGCAAGAAATGCTGAGGGGAAGACCACCCCGGCGCTTTGCGCCACCCCTCCAAAGGAGGGGAATAGTTCTCCGGTGAAGGAGGGCTATAATTCCCCTCCTTTGGAGGGGTGCCCGTTAGGGCGGGGTGGTCGCAAATCCAAAAACTATTTCTCTTTGCCCTATAATCCCAAACTGCGCAGCAGAGCAAAAGAACTGCGAAAAGCTGGCAATATCTCTGAAGTTCTGCTGTGGAATCATTTAAAAAACCATCAGTTTAGGGGTTTTGATTTCGACAGGCAGAAAATCATAGGTAATTTTATTGTGGATTTTTTCTGTGCAAACCGTAACGTTGTTTTGGAAATTGACGGAAGCTCCCATGATGATAAAATTGAATATGACGCTGAGCGTGACGCTTTGCTGACTGGGCTGGGGCTGACAGTCATTCATATTCAAGCGAAGGATGTTTTATACAAATTGGATAGTGTAATGGAGATGCTTAGGAGCCACCCCATGTTGAGGTAAAGATACCACCCCGGCGACCACCCCGGCGCTTTGCGCCACCCCTCCAGAGGAGGGGAATATAAGGAGGATAAATTATTTATGGATAATATGCGTTTTGAATCGGCGAACCTGACCGCCGCGAATATAGAAAAAATAGCGGAGCTTTTCCCCGGTGTCGTTACTGAAGGAAAAGTAAATTTCGATCTGCTGCGCTCACTGCTGGGTGATGAAGTATATGGTGATGAAGCCTACGAGTTTACCTGGGTAGGCAAAAGGGCCGCCATTGCCGAGGCCGGCAGGCCTATTCGCAAGACACTGCGCCCATGCGTGGAGGAGAGCAAAAACTGGGATACTACCGAAAACCTTTACATAGAGGGCGATAATCTTGACGTGCTGAAACTGCTGCAGGAGAGCTATCTCGGCAAGGTGAAGATGATTTACATAGACCCGCCCTATAATACAGGTAATGATTTTATTTACCGCGATAATTTCATGCGTAATAAGGACGAATACGATGAAGAAGCTGGCGTATATGACGAGAATGGTGACCGCCTGTTCCGCAATACCGAAAGCAATGGCCGGTTCCACTCCGACTGGTGCAGCATGATGTATCCAAGGCTGGTGTTGGCTAGGAATCTACTGCGGGATGACGGGGTTATTTTTATAAGTATTGATGATAATGAAGTGGCGCAATTGCGGAAGATTTGTGATGAAGTGTTTGGAGAAAGCAATTTTATTGCTCAACTGATTTGGGAGAGGGCTTACGCACCCAAAAACGATGCAAAATACATATCAAATAGTCACGACTATGTTTTGATTTATGCAAAGTCCATTGATAGCTTTCAAATAGGAAGACTTCCGCGGACAGAAGAAGCTAATGCTCGATATTCTAATCCTGATAACGATCCAAGAGGAGTTTGGAAACCAAGCGATATGTCGGTAAAAACATATAACGCTGCTTGCGATTATCCAATTACAACGCCCTCCGGGCGTGTAATTGAGCCTCCAGCAGGTCGCTGCTGGAGGCTTTCGAAAAATGCATTTTTCGAAAGACTCCAAGATAACAGAATTTGGTTTGGTACAGATGGCAACAGTGTACCTTCTATTAAACGATTTCTATCTGAACTTCGTTTCGATGGGATGGCTCCAACTTCTATTCTGTTTTACAAGGAAGTGGGCCACAGCCAGGAAGGTGCAAAGGAGGTAGTTGCTCTTTTTGATGGTAAAGGACATTTCGATGGGCCAAAGCCTGTGCGCTTATTACGCAGGCTTCTGACGCTTGCCAATACAGAAGAGGATAGTATCATCCTCGACTTCTTCTCCGGCTCGGCAACCACCGCCCATGCGGTCATGCAGCTTAACGCCGAGGACGGCGGCAAGCGCAAATTCATCATGGTGCAGTTAGCGGAACCCTGCGCACCGGACAGCGAGGCTGCCAAGGCAGGTTTCAAGAATATATGCGAAATCGGCAAGGAGCGAATCCGACGCGCCGGGGAGAAGATTAATTCGGAATTAAGAATTCGGAATGCGGAATCAAATAAGCAAGAACAGATAGATTCGGATAATTCCGAATTACGCATTCCGAATTCCGAATTTAAATTAGACATCGGCTTCCGCGTGCTCAAATTGGACGATACGAATATGAAAGATGTGTACTATGCGGCAAGCGAATATACCCAGGACTTGCTTTCAATGATGGAAGACAACATCAAGGACGACCGCACTGATATGGACCTGCTCTATGCCTGCCTTTTGGATTGGGGATTGCCCCTCTCCATGCCTCACACGCAGGAAAAAATAGGCGGCTTCACCGTGCATACCTACAATGACGGCGACCTCATCGCCTGCTTTGATAAGCACATCAGCGATGAGGTGGTTAAGGAAATTGCCAGGCGCCAGCCGCTGCGCGCCGTGTTCCGCGACAGCAGTTTTGCCAGCTCGCCCGAAAAAATCAATGTGGAGGAGATTTTTAAATTATTGGCTCCGAACACAAGCGTGAGGGTGATCTGATATGAAGCGGGAAGATAAAATCATTTTGTATACGACGGAAAGCGGCAACGTGACCGTTTCGGTGCGCTTTGAAGACGAAAACTTTTGGATGACGCAAAAAGCCATTGCGGAGCTGTTTGACGTACAAGTGCCGGCGATAGCAAAACACTTGAAGAACATCTACGATGAGGAAGAATTGACCCGTGAAGCAACTGTTTCCAAAAAGGAAATAGTTCAAATCGAAGGCGGCCGCGAGGTTTCCCGACTGGTGGATTTCTATAATCTCGATGCCATTATCGCGGTTGGTTACCGCGTCAACTCAAAAAAAGCGACGCGCTTCCGCCAATGGGCAACCAAAACGCTGCACGAATATATTCAAAAAGGCTTTGTCCTGAATGACGAATTGCTGAAGAACGGCAAGCCTTTCGGCAAGGATTACTTTGACGAGTTGCTGGAGCGCATCCGCGAGATACGCGCCAGCGAAAGGAGAGCCTACCAGAAGATTGCCGATGTGTTCGAGCAATGCAGCTATGACTATGACAAAAACAGCAGCTTAACAAGAGAGTTTTATTCCTTTGTGCAGAACAAGCTCCATTATGCCATAACCGGAAAGACTGCTGCCGAGCTGATTGCCGAGCGGGTCAGCCTTGAACATCCGACAATGGGGCTGACCACATGGAAAGCGGCTCCGGACGGCAAAATTCTCAAACGGGATGTGGTTATTGCCAAGAACTACCTCAACGAAAAGGAGCTTTCTCGACTGAACCGTATTGTAACCATGTTTATCGACTATGCCGAATTAATGGCAGAGGATGAAGTGCCGATGAGCATGGCGGACTGGCTGCGTGAAACGGATAACTTTCTTAAGAACAACCGGCGGAAAGTCCTTGAAGGCAAAGGTACGATTTCCCATGAGGATGCTGTAAAAAAAGCGGAAGATATCTACGAGCAGTTCCGCGTTCGACAGGACAGGGACTATATTTCGCAATTTGATAGAGAGATGGCAAAATACTTAAAGGGCGAAGGAGGCAAGGACAAATGAAGCTGAAATTCAAACATCAAAAATTCCAGGCAGATGCGGCAAAGGCCGTATGTGACGTGTTTGCCGGACAGCCGTACCTCACGCCCAGCTATATGATGGACAGGGGTTATGTAAAAAACGAGCAAATAGCGCTCGATGAAGCGGAACGCTTTACCGGTTTTGGCAACTCCAGGCTTGTGCCGGAATTGAACGACGGGGTTATCCTCGAAAACATCAACAGAATCCAGCGCAGCAACCAGATTGAGCCTTCCAAGCAATTGGAGGGTCGGTATAACCTGACTGTGGAAATGGAAACCGGCGTAGGCAAGACCTATACATATATTAAAACCATGTACGAGCTGAACAAGCGATACGGCTGGAGCAAGTTCATTGTCGTTGTGCCCAGCGTCGCCATACGCGAGGGCGTATATAAATCTTTTCAGATTACAGAGGAACATTTTGTGGAGGAATACGGAAAGAAAATCCGGTATTTTATATACAATTCCGCACAGCTGACGGAGATAGACCGCTTCGCTTCAGACAGTGCCATCAATGTGATGATTATCAATTCACAGGCATTTAACGCCCGCGGCAAGGATGCCCGCCGCATTTACATGAAGCTGGACGAGTTCAGAAGCCGCAAGCCCATTGATATTCTTGCAAAAACCAATCCTATACTGATTATCGACGAACCTCAGTCGGTGGAAGGCGCTGCCACAAAGGAGCGCCTGAAAGAATTCAATCCGCTGTTTACGCTGCGCTATTCTGCAACACACAAGAAGGATAGCGTTTATAATATGATTTACCGCCTGGACGCAATGGAAGCCTACAACAAAAAGCTGGTCAAAAAGATTGCCGTTAAGGGCATTTCTGTTACGGGCAGTACGGCAACCGAAGGATATGTATATCTGGAAAGCATTAACCTATCCAGGGGCAACCCTACTGCAACCATTGAGTTTGATGTAAAAGGTTCAAGCGGTGTCCGCAAGACCCGGCGTACCGTCGGCGAGGGGTACAACCTGCTTCCTAATTCCGGTGAGCTTGCAGAATACAAAAACGGATACACCGTGCTGCGGATTGACGGAAGAGACAGCTCCATCGAGTTTACAAACGGCATCAAGCTCTTTGCCGGTGATGTTATCGGGGCGGTCAGCGAGGAGCAGCTCAGGCGCATCCAAATCCGCGAGGCCATCCTCTCTCACATCGAGCGGGAACGGCAGTTGTTCTATAAAGGCATCAAGGTATTGTCGCTTTTCTTCATTGATGAAGTTGCAAAGTACAAGCAGTACGACGCTTCCGGGCAAGCCTTTAATGGCCTGTATGCCGATATGTTCGAGGAAGAATACAAGCAAGTGATCAGTAACCTTCAGCTTGAAATCGGTGATGACGATGAGTATTTTAAATATCTTGACGGTATAACCGCTGAGGAAACCCATGCGGGATATTTTTCCATAGACAAAAAGAGCCAGTGTATGATTGACAGCAAGCTGGGCGACAGGCAGGAGCGCACCTCCGACGATGCGGACGCTTATGACCTGATTATGAAAAATAAAGAGCGATTGCTGGACCTCCGGGAGCCGGTGAGGTTTATTTTCTCTCACTCTGCTCTCCGCGAGGGCTGGGACAATCCGAATGTGTTTCAGATATGCACCCTCAAGCAGAGCGGCAGCGATGTCCGCAAGCGTCAGGAAGTCGGGCGGGGCTTGCGTCTCTCCGTAAATCAATACGGAGAACGTTTGGATACGAACCTGCTGGGCGAAGATGTCCATAACGTGAATGTTCTTACCGTTATTGCGAACGAAAGCTATGACAGCTTCGCCAAAGGCCTTCAAACCGAGCTTGCCGAGGCTGTAGCTGACAGGCCGCGAATGGTAACGGCAGATCTCTTTAAGAACAAAGTAATAAAAGATGCCGACGGCGCTGAACAGGTTGTAGACATCGAACTTGCCCAGAGTATTTACGAGGGGCTTATCACCAGCGGATATGTAAAGAAAGGTATCCTTACAGACAAATATTATGAGGATAAGAAAAACGGCAGTCTTGAAATCGCCGAAGAAGCCGCCGATTGCAAAGAGTCCGTTATAGCGATACTCGATTCTATTTACGACAGCCGGTCCATGCAGCCTGAAAACGCACGGAAAAACAATGTTGAATTGAAGCTTGACAAATCCAAGCTGGGCTTGCCGGAATTCCAGAAGTTATGGGCTAATATAAACGCCAAGTCTGTATATGTGGTGGAATTCGACCAGGATGAATTGATTCAGAAAGCAATATCGGCACTGAACCGGGAACTGCGTGTATCTAAAATATTTTTCAAGGTAGAAACCGGGTCGATGACCGATATTCAATCACGGGAACAGCTGCAACAGGGGTCAGCCTTCGTGAAGGAGAAAAACGAGGTTTACAAAGCTGAAATTTCCGCAAGCAGCGCGGTAAAATATGACCTCGTCGGTAAAGTAGTCACCGAAACAGGGCTTACCAGAAAAGCTGTTGTAAGCATTCTGCGTGGAATAGAAAAGGCTGTCTTTGGCCAGTTTGCGAACAATCCGGAGGAATTCATTATTAAGGCAGCACAGATCATTAACGAGCAAAAAGCAACGACCATCATTCAGCACATCACTTATAATAATCTGGATGCTGTTTATGACACCACCATTTTTACCGAGCCATCATTAAAGGGACAGCTTGGCGTGAACGCAATGGCCACAAAGAAGCATCTATATGACCATATTCTTTATGATTCCTCAAATGAGAGAACCTTTGCGGAGAGCGTTGATACCAGCAATGAAGTGGCGGTCTATGTAAAGTTGCCGAAAGGCTTTTTTATTAGCACACCTGTAGGAAAATATAACCCCGACTGGGCGATAGCTTTTCACGAGGGCAAAGTGAAGCATATCTACTTTGTTGCCGAGACAAAAGGCTCCATGTCCACAATGCAGCTTCGCGAGGTTGAAAAAGCGAAAATTCACTGTGCCCGTGAACATTTTAAGGCTATTAGTACAGATTCTGTTGTATATGACGTGGTTGACAGTTATGCGGCGTTATTGGATAAGGTGATGAGTTAATTTACTGCATGGAATAGATTTTGATGGGGGGTGTTTCGATGCTAAGTCTTATAATCACTATAGCAATGCTTTTCATAGCTTTCATTGTCTGGATTATAGTGATAAATGCAAGTAAATCGAAACAGACAGCGCTTCCGCTTCTTTTAATTCATGAGGGAATCGGGTTATTGAGTAGCGGCATTCTTGGCTGCTTTGAATTTGACTTTTCCCTGAATATCGATACAAAATTTGGCGCTGCTTTCGGCTATATAAAAAGCCCGGATACGAATTACGTTTTATTAGCATGTGGAATTGTTCTCATAATTCTCGGCATAATTCTATGGCATTCAATCAGAACAAGAGTCTATGTTTTGAACATGTTAGGAAAAGTCAAACACGAAATCAGCGACGTCGAAACTATAAATTCTTTAAAGCTTAAGGATTACCAATTAAAAGAAACCGTGCTCGATTTGCGTTGGGCAGCAAACGATGTTAACCAACAGACATGGGAAAAAGCAAAAGCACAGATTGAAGAATATGTTAGTGAGTTTTCTGCTCGCTCTGATGCATCTACAGTTTGCTTTACCGGTATGGCTCCGATCCCCTTTGAAGTATACGCTGGAACATGTATGGCTGGGCGTATGATAAAACGATTCTTCGAGTATAAGCGAAGCGCGGATACCTATTATGAGTTAATACATAAGCATATTTTCAGCCCGATAGAGCGGATAAAAAATAAAAAAATACCTGCTCTGACAGAGACAGTATTGACAGGCGACGATTCCTCTGAGGTGGTTATTGCGGTATCTATAACACAGACAGTGCAGGATTCTGATTTGACGCAATTTAACTACCCTATAATAAGGCTTGGAATCGATAAACCAAAAGATAATGCCATAACCAGCATTATGCAGTTAAGAGATTATGTTTATAAGACTAATGAATTGATAATTAAAATCAAAAGTATTTACCCAAGCTTAAAGCGGATTAATTTTGTCAGTGCTGTATCAAGTTGTTATGCATTTGATCTTGGCTGCAAGCTAGGCCATTTAGATAATAGATTCCCCGAGATTGTGGTTCACCACTATGTAGCAACAGCTACGCCGAAATATAAGTACGGCATAGTAGTTACTGGCGAGAATAAAGGCCGTTTGGTAATCAACAATTAACTGGTTGCAGGGCAATGAGTTGCTAATTTCGGTTATGATTGCCGATATGGCCGATTTTGTTTGAAAGGTTGTGTAACATTGTTTGATTTATCTGTAGAATTTGAAAAGTTTTATTGTGATGAAGTAGTTTTGTCGCAGGATGCACAAAATGACCTTCGCGCCAAACGGAACACAAATATTAGGAGGCTCAAAAATGGTCTCAAGGAGTACAATGATGAGCATAAGACTTCATATAGTGTTGCCGAGACTTTCACACAGGGCAGTATTGCAATGCATACTGTTATTCAAAATGATTCTAATGACTTTGATATTGATGTCGCTATTGTTTTTGACTCAGACAATATCAACGATTTAGGTCCATTATCCGTCAGAAACATAGTCGCAGATGCCATCAATCGTAAAAAGGGAAATCTTGGTACAGAACCTGAAGTTAAAACAAACTGTGTAAGGATAAAATATAGTGATGGATATCATGTCGATTTCGCTGTTTACAGAAGAACACAAAATAGCGATGGTACATACAGCTATGAACACGGCGGAAGTGCTTGGCGAAGCCGAGACCCCAAAGCCATATCAAATTGGTTCAGTGACCAAATAAGATCAAAAGGGGCTAAACTGCGCAAAGGTGTTCGTTTGCTCAAAACGTTTAGTAAATCACGTTCTTCATGGGTTATGCCTGGTGGTCTAATACAGACAGTGCTTTGCGATGAACAAATAAATACAGGATATGACCGTTTAGATGAGACATTTTACTATTTGATGAAAAATATTCGGGACAGGCTTAATGTCTACATTGAAGTTTATAATCCGACAGATACTGCCGTATCACTCCTCTTGAAACAAAGTGATCGCGATAAAATGGAGAATTTAAAGAGTAGGCTCGATACTTATTTGGAGAAACTTAATGTTTTATTTGATAGCAATTGTAGTAAGTCCAATGCATACAATGCATGGCACGAGGTATTCAATCATGACTTTTGGAATCCCGATTCCGTCACTGAATCTGCTTCTTTAAGTAAAAGTGCATTTGAAAGAAGTACAACAGTTGCTTTTTCAAATACTGAACAATTCATCGAAGATGAAGTTAATGTTAATGAAATTTATGAAGTTGAAATTGACTGCGAAGCTTCTGGGAATGGTTTTAGAACAGGCCCTATCAGTATTTATATCGATAAAGTTCTAAAAAAGTTTTTGCCCCATAATTTAAGCCTGAGATTTTATATAAAAGAATGCAATGTCCCGAAGCCGTATGATATATGGTGGAAAGTTAGAAATGTTGGCGCTGAAGCTGAAAGAAGGAACTGTATTAGAGGCAATCTGTTGAAAACCAACCAACCCGAGAGAAAAGAAACCACTAACTTTTATGGACCACATTATGTTGAATGCTATATCATTAAGAATGGTGTCTGTGTAGCCATCGGCCATATTGATGTACCAATTGGACATTCATAACGAGCAAGAGAGAGGCACTATCCCTTGCGAGATAACGCCTCTCTCTTGCTTTTCCGTATCGGTTTGGGGTATGGTTCAGTAAGTTTCCCTATTAAACCGTGCCTTTTATTCCCCCGTTCCTTTGTCTTCCTGTATCCCCTTTGCGGTAGCCGCCATGATAATTAAATCCGCTTCCTCCAATTCGTCAAGCTGACTTTCAAGCTGGCGGCAGCGCGTTGTCTTTTCCGCACCGGTATCTGGAAAAAAGAACTGGTTTACCGATATGTGAAACAAGGTGACAAGCTCATAAAAAACCTGAAAGCTCGGATGCTGTCCTTTGTTTTCAATGGACATAAGATAACGGGGCGCAAGTCCTACTTCCTGCGCCAGCCGTTCCCGTGTCCAGCCTCTGCTTTCTCGCGCTTCCTTTATGGCCTGACCGAAAGCCGAAAAGTCGTATTTACCTTTGTTGCGCATTATCATATCACCCTATACCATTTTACAAGTCACCCCACAAAAGCTAAGCGATGCAAAATAGTACATTGGGTAGTTTTTAACATCTTAAACTATTGAAACAACTACTCTACTGTTGGTTTAGTTTATATCATTCAACCAGGAGTCGGTTGTTTATAGGATTGAAAAAAGGTATTATGAACCCATAAGCAAGGAGGCCGTAATCGAAATGGCCAATGAGAATTTTACGAAAATGGCACAATTCATTTTTGAATTGAGGAGGGGAAAAAAGCTGACCCAAAAAGAATTAGCGGAACAATTGGGGGTTACAGATAAAGCTGTGTCAAAATGGGAACGCGGGTTAAGTTGCCCCGACATCTCGCTATTGTCAAAACTCTCTCATGTATTAGGGGTAACAACAAGTGAATTGTTAAACGGTGAAAAAGCGGAGCCATCTGCTCCGGAGGTAGATGCTATAGTTGAAGCAACACTTCAATATGCTGATACCGCGACAAAAAGTGTAATCGCTAAAAACGCACGATGGAAATATGTAGCCATAGTGTCTGTAGTCTCTCTATTGAGCGTTCTTATTTTAATTGCCTGCATTTCGGCCATTGATAGCGGCATGAGATGGTCTATTCTACCTTTAAGAATAACAGTGTTTATTTGGTTGGCCGTGATGTTTGGAGTATTTGTTATGGGAAAAAATAAGATAGCTTCTTTATTGCTCTGCGGATTTTTTATTTATATAATAACACTTTATTATTCTTCTTTGAATCAAGCTACGACAAGAGATATCAGTGCCTATGGGGTATTTAATGGATTTCAGAATGCCTACATTCCTCACTACACGATCATTTTAGTCATGTTTATCGTTTCTATCGCAGTGGCGGTGATTTCATTCTTGATTCAAAACCAAAAGATTTCTGATGATAAGGTCTTTCTTCTTGTAGCAGTAAGTATAACCATTATGATATTATCCGAACTTACCTTGCAGTCAATGGTGGATTATGTTGACATCAACGGTCTTGGCGTAAACCCAAAATTTACAATTCCTTCAATACTAACGTTCTTGATGAATTGCGTTTCGCTGGCCATGTTGGCAAAACGTCACAGAAGACAGATTGCAGAGAAACAAAAGACAAACAACAATTGACCTTGATGAAACTAACTATCTGAATAGAAAATAGAGACATACCGTCCGACGGAAATAAAAAAACCGTTGTTTCGGTGGTGGTGTATATACGCTCTGAAAGATAGATATAACCAAACGGCGGTTTTGAAATAAAGAAATTCAAAGCCGCCGTTTTCCTTAACTTGTTGGATGGTGAATTGGGAGGCAAAGCCGTCAAACTGGTTCTTTCCAGATTGGGAGATCCCTACAGCCAGCCGAAGTTCGGGCAGGGCAGCTATACCGATTGCAGCTACCTTGCGCAGTGGTGCTATCGCCAAGTGGGTATTTCATCCCCCGCACGCAGGGCAAATATTGCATGGACAACGGCTTGACCATAAGCCCCGCTAATCTTATCCAAGGAAACCTGATTTTTTTAGCCACGATACCAACGGGCAGCTTATGAATATAACCCATGTTGGAATTTACGCCGGAGACGGCTACATTGTGGACGCTTCATCCTCAAAGGGACCGTAAGCTGTTCAAAGGGTAGGATACTTTATGGCAGGCCGGGTGTTTGAAATGAGTAGCTTCCGTTTTTGAGTAAAGTTTTATAAGCCAGCAAATTTTTCTAGTTCTTCTCTTGACATGAACTACATTGATGTAGTAGAATAATTTCACTACATAAATGTAGTGAAATTACCGTAGACGTGCGGTAAGGAACGGAGAGGTGTACACCATGACCAAGTTTCAAAAACTATCTGAAACAGAAATGGAAGTGATGCAGATTATCTGGGAATCCGACCATCCCGTCACATCCGGTGAACTGCTCGACATTTTCGCCCGGAGCAAGGGGAAGGAATGGAAAGGGCAAACCATAGCAACCTTTCTGGCGAGATTGGTTGAGAAGGGCGTTCTGAATTCCGCCAAACAGGGCCGCGCCAACACCTACACGCCCCGTATTTCCCCGGAGGAATACAGGTGCCTGGAGGCGCAAAGCGTTCTGGACATGATGTATGAGGGTTCCGTCAAAAACTTTTTGGCGGCGCTTTATGACGGCAAAAAGGTGACCCGGGATGAATTGGCGGAGCTCAAGCAATGGTTGAAAGGCAGGTGAGCTGAAATGAGTAGCCTGCTTGCAAACCTGCTGTCCATGTCCGCTGTGGGAGGCGTGGTGATTGGGGTCATGCTGCTGCTGCGGCCTGTTACGGCAAGAATTTTCCCTGCCGATTGGCAATACCGAATCGGGAAAATGGCGATCGTCTTTTTTCTCTTGCCGGTTTCTCTCGTTATCGGAAAACTCTCTTGGCTCTCGCCCCAATTGGTTAGCTTAAACCATTATCCCCAAACGCTGACGACTGTACAAGAAACATCACAAATAAACGGTTTTTGGGATATGATGGATGCTTTAATGGGAAAGCATCTGTCTGTTGAAGTGATGGAAGCGATTTCGTTCGTTTGGTTTGTGGGAGCAACGGTTTTTGCCGTATGGCATATCTATTGCTACCGCAGATTTGCCAAAGAGCTTCGGGCAAACAGCATTTCCGTAGCAGAGGAGGCCGAAGCCGCGCTTCTGCTGTCCTCGTGCCAAAGGGCGCTGGGTATCCGTGGGAAAGTAATGCTCATGCAAAACGGTAAAATTACCAGCCCCATGCTGGTGGGGTTGCTTCATCCCGTGATTCTGCTGCCGACCTCAAACATGTGGGGAATTGATTTGAAATTGGTGTTAACCCATGAGTTGATGCACCTAAAACGGAAAGATTTATGGGTGAAAGTGCTCGCTTTGGCGGCGGGAACCCTGCATTGGTTCAATCCCTTGGCCCACATTCTCCGCCAGGATGTGAATACCTGGGGAGAATTATCCTGCGACGAGGCTCTGGTAGCGGAAATGTCCCAGGCGGAAAGAAAACATTATGGTGAAACCATCTTAAACACGCTGGACATCAGCGCCGGCATTGAAACCGCTTTCTGTTCTTCTATGGGTGGGAGCAGGAAGCACATCGAAAGGAGATTGACGATGTTGTTGAATGCTAAAAAAATGAAAAAACATATGGCAGTTCTTGCTGTCGCAGCAATCCTTGCGATTGGCGGCGTTGGAACGGCCACCGCTGCTTTTGCGGCGCGAGATGCTTCCCAACCTGTTCCTTCACCGGTTTTTCCTCTACAACTGCTACAGCTTCCTGTAGAGCTGGATGTGGTAAACTTGGATGACTTATCCGACACAGGAGCAACGGTGGAGAACGACAGGGTCAAGATTGAGGTACCCGCTTTTGTGGGGGAGGCTCCGATCGTGCTAAGCCTTCCCGATGGCTCCCAGGATGGAAAGGTTTTGACAGACGACATTTCCATAGAATATCAATAAAAGGGAGGTTGTGTATCGCAAATTGTTCAGCAGCGGGCAGGTGCTTTATAATAGGCCGGGAGTTAAATGATTGGTGGGGCTGTCACTTTTGAGACAGCCCCTGAATTTTACAATGGGTAGGAGTGGTTTTCCTCTTGCAGCACCACACGGGCTTACATCTTAAAAGCTACAAAAAAACCGTTGTTTCGGCGGTAATAATCATACGTATAAAAATCCTCAATGCCAAACGGCGGTTTTGAAATAAAAATCAAGGCCGCTGTTTTCCTTTTTTAAAAATAGCATAGCAGAGGGTGTATTAAGTTCGCCCCTCTTTAAGGACGCGGCGGTATTAAGGAGGATACCGCCGTGTCGCGGAATTGGGAGGCAAAGCCGACAAACTGGCTCTTTCCAGATTGGAAGATCCCTACAGCCAGCCAAGGGCAACTACACTGATTGCAGCTACCTTGTGCAGTGGTATTATCGGCAAGTGGGCATTTCCATCCCCCGTACAACGGCGGCACAGGGAAAATATTATGTGGACAACGGTTTGACCGTAAGCTCCAACGACCTTGTTTTCTTTAGTCACGACACAAACGGTCGCTTCATCCTCAAAGGGACAGGTGGTTTACCGCAAGCTGTTCAGTGGACAGGTGCTTTATGTTAGGCCGCATATCAGGCAAGTATTTGTTCACAAAAATATTATATTTAGACACTTTCAAATACCTATTGCCTTTCATTTCTACAAGATGTAAAATAAAAACAAGTTGTAGAAACGGAGGGAAATGTTACTATGGTGAATATTACAGATGCAGAAATGGAGATTATGCGCATCGTATGGGACAGTGGCGAAAGAGTGACCACAAAGGATATCATGGAAAAACTGCCCGGCAAAAAAACAACGACCATCCTGACCCTGGCCGGCAGGCTAATCAATAAAGGTGTGCTGAAATCGGTTAAGCTCGGTCGCTCTCACGCCCATGAGTATTGGGCGGGAATCAGCGAAGAAGAATATCAGAAAATGCAGACCCGGAATTTTATTCGGTCGATTCACAACGGCTCCACCAAAAGTCTGATCAGCGCTCTGTTTCAGGATGAAAATTTAACGAAAGAGGATATTGAAGAGCTTAGGGCTTTTATGGAAAAGCAGGTGAAGAGCGATGATTGAAATGCTGTTCATGACTTCTCTCACAGGCAGCATCATCAGTCTTTTTCTTATATTGCTTAAAACCAGGCTGGTGAAAAAATGCGGCGGCACTTGGTATTATTACATATGCCTGCTTTCTCTGGCGCTGTTTGTTGTGCCGATACAAGTCAATGTAGCGGAGCTTATGCCCCAGCGGGTAGTCATCGAGGAAAGAGCGCCCGTGCAGCAAGCCGCCCTGGCCGGCGAAACCGCTCCATCCCCGGCGGAAGCTGTTCCGGCAGCCGCGGCGCAAACGGCTGTCCAGCATCATCTGCCGGTTCCGGACGCCGGACAATGGATGTTGGGAATTTGGGCGGCGGGTTTTGTCTTTATGATTCGCAGATACCTGTTCGGCTATTTCAGGTTTAAAAAGAAGGTAACCCAAAACAGTCCCATGGACAGGGTGGAAAATTTGGATGTTGTTGTAAGCGGCTATGTTCATTCTCCTATGCTGATAGGGTTTTTCAAGCCTAAAATTGTGATCCCGAAGGCGGAAATCGGCGCCTATGATTATCAGTTGGCATTGAGGCACGAACTGACTCATCACACCCAAAAAGACGCCTGGTTCAAGCTTTTGGCCGTATTGGTAAATTCCCTGCACTGGTTTAATCCGGTTACGTATTTCGTGGTGAGAAATATAAGTGAGGCCTGTGAATACGCATGTGATGAAAAAGTAACGCGGGACATGGAATGGGAGGAAAAGAAACGCTACAGCGATATGATTTTGAATTTTGCCTCAAACGCCTCCCCCGCTTTAAGCAGCAGCCTGGCCAGAAATAAAAAACAA
>JGI11944J13513_1001788_pt1 | contig 16326 bp, 19 predicted proteins | sample TerdegcoTASludge_FD_13513 | JGI IMG/M metagenome (IMG submission 13513) | reverse complement strand
GAGCTTCACCAATCGGGCATGCAGTTCGGCCCCCGTCGAGGAACCCCATCCCGTGCCGACGGATCCGGCCGCCACAAGCTTCCCCTCCTCGTGATAACCCAGCAGCAGACTACCGACCTCTTTGGCAGCGCCAGTGCGGTCGGTGAAGCCCAGAACCACGAACTCCTGCCTGTGCTGGCACTTGAGCTTCATCCAGCTGTCGGTCCTCCCGGATTCATACGTTGCATCCGCCCGCTTGATCATCAGGCCCTCTAGCCCCATGTCGCAGGCGGCGCCCAAAAGCTGGGAGGGCGCGACCTCGAAAGCCTGGCTAAACCGGACGGTGCTGCTCTCGCGTTTGTCGAACAGCTCCTGGAGCAGCTGCCGCCGCGCTACCAGCGGTACGCTGCGAAGGTCCTGATCGCCCAGGTAGGGCACATCGAACACGAACATCACGATTTCCCGCGTGCGAGCGTTGTCAATCGCGTTCTGAAGGCGGTTGAAATCCGGGATACCGGCGTCATTCAGCACCACGATTTCCCCATCCAGCCAAGCGCGGGTCAGGCCAAGCTCCGCGATGCAATCGGCCACCTGCTGCAGCTTCTCTGTCCAGTCATTACCGTTGCGCGTATAGAGGCGAACCTCGTCTCCTTCCACGCGCGCAAGAATGCGATAGCCGTCGAACTTGGTCTCGATGATCCAGTCGCCATCAGGGACCGACGACACCAGCGTGGCGAGTTGCGGCTCCAGCTTGGCAGGAAGGCGGGACTTTTTGGCGTTCGCCAGCGGTTGAAATGTGGCGCCAAGTGCGGATCCCGTCGTGCCAACGACCGGCTCACGTTCCTCCGCGAGTCCCAGCGGCGTCTCGACCACGCTGTCGGGCAGCGCGGCGATGACGTCGTACTCTGTGCTCGGCCGTGCCCAGGCGTCGCCGCGTTTCTTGAACAGCATCCACTGATCCTGCTTTTTCTCGCCAGGCTTCGAGATGCGCACAAGTTCCCAAAGACCCGCAAGCTTTTGGCCGTGGAGGTGGAACATGATTTTGCCCTTGGCCAGCCCGTCGCGAGGATCGCCCACGGGCTCCCACGTTCCGCGGTCCCAGATGAGGACCTTGCCGGCGCCGTACTCGCCTTTCGGAATGGTCCCCTCGAAGGTGTTGTAGTCGGTGGGGTGGTCCTCGACATGAATGGCCATGGACTTGACCTTGGGGTCGAACGATGGACCTTTTGGTACCGCCCAGCTCACCATGACGCCGTCCATCTCCAGCCGGAAGTCGTAGTGCAGACGGGACGCCCAGTGTTTCTGGATCACAAACTGCAATGGCTCCGCCGCGCCCTTTGCGCGACGAGGGAGCTTCGCAGCAGCGCCGGGGGGTTCGGAAGTCTTCGTGAAATCGCGCTTGGCCTTGTACTGTGCGAGCGGTTCGGGAGTGGATGGGGGTTTGGCTTTCGCCGTCCTCTCGGCCTTCTTCGTGGCAAGCGATTTCTTGACAGCTATGGTCGGTTTGCGCACCGCTCGTGCTTTTTCGACAGTGAGCTCCGCCCACACCGGGGCATGGTCGCTCGGACTCTCCTTGCCGCGCTCCTCGCGTTCCACTCCCGCGTCCAGCAGCTTCAGCGAGTGTCCAACGAGAATGTGGTCGATGCGCAGCCCGGCGTCGCGTTCCCACCGCTTGCGCCGGTAATCCCAGAACGTGAAGGGCACCTTGCGATGGACCTTGCCGATGGCATCCGTCCAACCTTGCGCCAGGATGCTGGCAAAGGCGGCACGCGCCTCCGGCTGCAACAGCGCGTCATCGCGCCAAGTATCGGGTTTGTAGATATCTGCGTCCGTGGGCACAACGTTCCAGTCACCCAACAGCACCACAGGGTGCCCGGAATGCCAGAGCTCCTCGGTCCGGCGCCGTAGGCGCTCGAACCAGCGAAGCTTGTAGTCAAACTTGGGGCCCGGCTGGGGATTGCCGTTGGGCAAATACAGGCAGGCAAACAAGATCCCCGTGATGGCCGCCTCCAGGTAGCGCGCCTCCTTGTCTGTCGAGTCACCAGGCAACGCCGTGACGATGGGCAGAGGGTCCGCATTGCGGCTCAGTATGGCAACGCCGTTCCAGGTGCGCTGCCCCACCACCAAGCTGCTGTACCCGGCCTCCTGCAGCGCGGCGGTCGGAAAATCAGCCGTCGGGCATTTGATTTCCTGCAGCGCGACCACATCGGGCTGGGTGCGTTGCAGCCAGTCCACCAGCAGCGCTAAACGCTTGTTGACGTTGTTGACGTTCCACGTCGCGACGCGCACAGGCTCACCGGATGCCCTTCAGGTGTTCCTCGACAGCGGCAGCATCGTTGCCCACGGCGCGGACAGCGGCTTCGAGTTGCTCCGGCGTCACGTTGAACTTCTTCGCCCAGTCGCGAACCTCGTACTCTTGGGAGAGGCTGATGCGTTTGCGGTCCTGGCCGCCGGATTGGGATTTGTCGTCGGGCATGTTGGCTCCAGAGGTGGAAACTGTAGATCAAGCGGCTTTGCGTTCAGTACCGGACTTTCGCGCGGCAGACTTGGCCGGTGTCTTCTTGGCGGAGGCCTTGCTCGCCTGCTTGGCCGGGGCTTTGGTAGCTGACTTGTCGCTGGGCTTTCCGCCGCCTTTGAGGCTGCGCTGCAGCAACGCGGTGAGATCGATGACATCGGCGGACTGAGGTGCTTCCTCCTCAGGTTCGAGCACCGTCTTTCCTTCCCCTGCCTTGGCTTTCTTCTCGACGAGTTTCATGACCTGAATGCGGAACTCATCCTTGAAGTCGGCGGGGTTCCACTTTCCGGACATTTCTTCGACCAACTGGGTGGCCATCTTGAGTTCGGCTGCGCTCACAGACTTGCGGCCCTCCGCAGGGAGATCGAGGCTGTCCAGCGTTTTGACTTCGTCGCCCCAGCGCAGCAAAGACAGCACCAGCGCTGGTCCGGAAGGTACGAGTGCCGCAAGGTGCTGCTTTGTCGCAATCACCACTTTGGCCAAGCCGATTTTTCCGGTGGAGATCAATGCTTCCCTCAGGAGGGTATAGACCTTGTCACTCTTGTTGATCGGCGCGACGTAGTAGGGGCGCTCTAAGAAGACAAACGGCAGTTCGTTGGCTTCGATGAACCGCTCGATGGAGATGGTTTGTGTGGTCTTGGGAAAGACTGCTTCTATCTCTTCGGGGCTGATGATCACGTACTTGTCATCTTCGTACTCGACGCCCTTGACGATGTTCTCTTTGGTGATTTCGCGGCCGGTGCGCTTGTTCACGCGCTTGTAGCCCACCGGGTCCATGCTGCGCTTGTCCAGCCAGTCAAAGTCCACGCCTTCCTCTGTCGCCGCTGTGTGGAGGCCAACAGGGATGTGAACCAATCCGAACGTGATGGCACCCTTCCAGAGGGTGCGGCTGCCAGTGGCCATGGAGCTCTCCGCAGTTTGACTGCAGAAAGTTTGCTCGGCTGCCTTGTTGACGGATGTAGGCAGCGACTTAACGTTTCCGTAGGTTTGGGCACATTCCAGCACCAGTTGTCCGTGCCTATACTTCGGCATGGTCGATGTACTACGCCTCCTCGCCGTTCATGTTGCGGAGCCTGACCCCGGGATGTTTGAATGGGTCATCACTGAACGCGTGAACGAGGATCAATGGAAGGAAATCGATCGCGCCAAGGAAGGATACAAAACCTACAAAACCGCCATGGCCAGCGGACTGATGGCATTGGAAGAGATGATCGCCGACCTGGATGTGGGGCCGCGAAGAGACACTGAGCAGACCGACCGACAGCAGACCCCATCTGAAGGAAGGATTCAGCCAGCGACATCCGATGGGAAGGATGCTGCCTCGCCCAAGGGGCCAACGAACGCTGCCTACTTTGGATTCGGCCCCATCCGGTAGCTCCGGAATCCCATCCAGACGATGCTCACCCCTTATCCCGCCAGTGTGGCAGGGCGGCCGAGCGCTCAACCCCTGCATAGGTATTTTCTAAACTCCAGCAGCCGCTTTACTTGATCTCCGCCTCGAAGGCCTTCAGAACCGTTTGGCCGATTTTCTCATCTTGGTCCCAGCTTCCTCCGCCAACGCCGAACGCCCCAACGAACTTACCATTCACGAAAAGCGGGTAGCCGCCCGCGAACAGCACCACATGCGCGTCTGCGGTGTTGATCCCATACAGCGGTTGGGACGGCTGCGTCAGTTTTGCCTCGCCCGACGGCATCCGCATCACGGCGGAGCTGTAGGCCTTGTTGGGCACGAGCACAGTGGTGACCAGCATCGCTTCGCCGTAGCGCTTAAAGTACAGCGGCCAGCCCTTCTCGTCTGAGATAGCCCCCTGATTCCCCGGCCCCGTCCTAACGCTTATCTTTGAAGATAGGAACAGGACTGTGCATATGACTAGCCCTATGCGTGCGTTCTTCGATTGGCTTGTGAAGCAAGCACGCCTTTCTCAATAGGCATCCGACCAGCTTGGAGCGGTCGGCGGCGGGGAAGAAGGCCCTCCAGCCGCGTCGTCAACCTCGAGGCGGTCAAACAGGTTGGGGCTTGCACTGAAGCACCGAACACCCGCGCCCAGTGCGCAAGGTTCTTACGACCCGACCGATCAGCACATGGTTTATGCAGCCCGAACTCAACAGCGTTGACCAAAAGCCGCAGAACCCTAATCTGCACTACTTCGAAGGCGTCGCGAGCTCAGGAGCACGACACACTGGTCACCACGGGTAGCCGCTACTGCCGTCGGTGGTTTGCGACGCAGCGGCGGGGCGCCGGAGCACCAACTCGACGCCCAGGACACTAAGGAGACGCAGTAGGCGATCAGCGCTGACGTTCGGGGCGTTCAGTTCTAGGTGAGATAGCTTTTGCTGCGTCAGCCCCATGCGTGCGGCCACGTCGTTTTGCGTCATTCCCGACTCCTTGCGGAAAGCCTGAAGGACAGCCGTTAGCTGGCCAGATGTCCGAATTGGAAATTCAGCTGCCATGCCTAGTTCCTTGCCACTCTTTACTTGAATTTTTTGGTATTGACATTTTACCAATATACATTGGTAAACGTCAGCACGAACAGCCCACGGCAAGAAGGAACCAGCACGTTCTCGCCGTTGAGACAGGCCACTCGGAGCAAGCCTCTACCTCGCTCGTGTAGTTCCCGGGTTGGGTGTCTGGCGCACCTTGTGATCGCGTAAGTTGCTGCTGTACTTCCCGCTATTGGCCGTCGATGTCCTCTGCGAAGAAGCCTTCTATCAGGCGCACTCCATCGAGGCGCGAAGCTCTCAAGCGCGATTTCTTGACGTGCCTGCAGGCCGCGCAGGGCACCGAGTCCGACTTGGTGCTGGCCAGGGGGATCGCAAGTTCGCCCTGTTGGAGGTCAGCCCCAGGATCAGCGTGGCGCGCAACACACGCAATTCTCAGAAAGGCCTCCTGTGTGCACGTGACCTCCCGAGAGGACATGGGCAAACGTGCGGAGGGGCGGACAGTCTATCATCAGCGCGCCGAATACCGGTCTGACTACAGTCAGCTCCATCGACGAAGGCAGCGACAGGGCCATGTTTCGTACCAAGGTCAAGTAAGTCACAGGCCCCATTCGCTGGGCAGGACGGTGACTTAGGGCCCCTCCTGAGCGTCCTTGCAGGAGACATCGCCTTGAAAGGCTGCGAGGCTGGCGACACGCTATCCACGAAAACTCCTTCAAGGGCAGGAGACGCTACTGGGAGTAGCTCTCCTCTACCCTTGCCTGAGCGTAGTCTTCAAAAGATGTAGGCAGGGATGAGGAAAGATTCCTACTTGCCTAGACTTTTCTGCAGGTCCTGGGCATGCTCACGATGGTTGACAAGGGCAGGCAGCGTTTTGGCAGCAAAAGCCTTGATCTGCGGATCGTCAGCGTTCTTGCTGGCCTTCTCAAAAAGTTTGATGTCCTTGCGATGGTCATCAATGCCCACTTCCCGGATGAACTCCTTGTCGAAATGCTTGGACTCGGCGACCTTGGCCAAGCGGTTTTTCTTTTCTGCAGGCAACTCAGAAGGCAGGACCGCGCTCTTGCTGGTAGCCAAAGCCTTTAGTTCATCGTTCGCTGAGGAATGGTCCTTGACCAACATTTCGCCAAAGGCCCTGACATCAGATGAGTTCGCCTTTTCTTGGGCTAAACGTCCTGCCTCCACTTCATAAAGACCACCAACTGCAGCCTTGTTCAGGAACTCTTGGTCCTTCTTGCTGACTTGGGCGTTCGCACCGACGGAAAGGGCCAAACCAAGAATTGCGGCCACCATCACAGATACCTTTTTCATACTCACTCCTTTCAATATATGTATGGCAAGAAGTTCTGCCACACTCACTGATAAACGGATCCTTAACCAACATTACCGTTTTTCGTCATTCTTTTCCTTCCGCCAACTGGCGAAATCTTCGTTCTTATTCTCCGACGTATCTCCCCGCGTACGTTCGTTCTGCGCTGGGTCTTCGCTGTGAGAATGGTCAATTTTTCCTGCTTGCTTACTCAGAGAAGCATTCCTGGCGCCCCCAAAGCTACTGGGGCTGCCCGAAAAATAATCCCCACCTCTATTTTTCGGATCCGGCTCGTTTCTGACGTTTCTGGGCTCACCAATATTTCCGACAGAAGCTTTGTAGTTCGTCCTGCCATCAGACCCTTCTTTCATATATCTAGCATGCTCTTCGGCAGACGGGGGAGTTTTCATTTTGGTCATATCAAATTCCGATCCAACTTTGTAAAAAATCAATAGGCACAATTTTTTGCACTATAAGATATTTCCCTGTATGGTTGTCTTTCGTGCGAAACGCTTATTTACTGCGCACAGTCCATAAGCCTTGGAAAAATCGTCAATACTGATATGATGCTCCTTTCTTATCTGGCCGTCTCTGATTCGCCAAATATTTACACTCCCATCCAGGCTCTGAAAAATCTTCAGATTCCCAGCTGAAATTGACCGAATATCGAAGTCGAATCAATTGCAATACGCTTTATCGTCTCGGCTTGCTTGCGATTCAATATTCCGTCAGGGCGGCTGCCCATAGATCGCACATGACCTCCTTTCACGGACTCATAAGAATCTCAACTCCTATTTTCTATACAACTTTCAAGCCATTCACATATTCTTTGAAGCGCGTCAACGCGATGCGAAGGCCGCCCTGAGACAGAAAATGAATGATCAGCTCCAGGGTAGAGAACCATTTCCGTCTTAACGTTTCCAGCACAGGCCAATTTCACATAAAGCTCTTCCGTCTGTGACTTTGGACAACGCTCGTCTTCCATACCCTGTATGAATAGCGTGGGAGCTCTCACGTTATCCATAAGAAACGTTGGCGACAATCGATACGCAAGCTGGTGGAACTCAATCTTCTTCGCATCTATGGAGTAGGTGTCAGAATAATACCCACCGTCGGAAGTACCAAAATGAGACTCGATATTCCCGACCGGGGCGCACACAACAGCAGCGCTAATCCATTCACACTTTCCAATGCTATAGGCTGCCATGAAACCTCCATAGGAGGTTCCACTGACCGCGATGCTGTCGCCAACTACCCCCTCAATCTGCAGCTGCTTCACGATGGCCAGATGCTGCGGCAAATCAAGTTCACCCCATTTGCCGCGCAGCCTGTCCGAGAACTTTCTGCCATAACTGCATGATCCAACCGTGTTGGCTGACAATATCGTCCAACCAGCGCAGGCTAATATCTGCCAATAGGAATGGGCGGAAAACCTCAAATCTACGTAGCTTGCCGGCCCGCCATGGAAGTCAACAAGCAGCGGCCCCTTCGTTTTTCTTTTTCTCTCGATACCGCCTTGCAGTTGCAACACCCAGCCGTCTATATCCTCCGTTCCGCCATCGCCGTCAGGCGCGCAAAAGCTCCTATACATCACAGCCAGCTTGTCTCTTTCATTCCACCAAGCATTGAAGCTGCTGATTTTCTGCTCTTGCTCCCCGCCGATTGCCTTGTAATAGACTTCCTGCGGGCTTGCCGGATCTTCTGCCGTGTACACAAACCCATCCCCTAGGGCCAATGAATCCAGATGACGGTTGCCTTTGGCAATCACTTTGCATTGCCCCTCCGGCACCGAGATCAAAGCGGCGGACTGCACACCCTCGCGCGCCTGTATGAAACCGACCGAATTACCACTTCGGGTCCAGCACAGGTCTCCGGGAACCACCTCCAAGGATTCGGAGCCCAGCCCTTTGACCTCTTTGGTTTCCAGATCTATCAACCAGAGCCTACACTGGGGATCACCTGAATTCAGGGAGCCCGTAAAGACTATCCATCGGCCATCGGGCGACCAGCTGGGTGATGAACTGTTGGCCTGGTCAAAGGACATGCGCTCAGCCCTGCGCACGTTGTCGTTCTCGACATCCAGCACCCAAATATCCGTACAGTGATATTCATTGGGTTTTTCTCGGGTTCTGGAAATGCATATTTTCTTTCCATCCGGGCTCCACGCCGCACTGCGGACCTCGTAATCTCCGGAAGTGATCTGAGTCGTCTGCCCATCGTTCACATCGACGACGAACAGGTGACTGCGGGTGTCGAGGATGTAGCCTGTTCCGTTGAGCTTGTAAGGAAGCCTCCAGCACAGCTTCGGAGAATCTGGATCTGGCGCCTTGGCCTTGGCCCCGTCGTCCCGGACGCATCCTTCGTGACGCTGGTTGGGGTCAACGGTGACATTGCCTATCACCAGCAGCCTGTCCCCGGTGGGGCTCCAGCGCGTATCCGAAGCGCCGCGCGCAAGGCTAGTGAGTTGGCGAGGCTCTCCACCATTGCAAGGCAGGAGATAGACCTGGGACGAACCTTGGTTCCGGTTGGACAGATAAGCGATCTGGGAAGCATCGGGGGACCATCGAGGCCCGCTGTCAAGACTCGATCCCCAGGTAAGCTGTCTGGGCTCTTCGCCCACCGGGGAAATCAACCATAGACACGAAAAATACTCATCCTTTTCCCGGTCGGCTCCTTTCACGGAGCAGACAACTTGGTTCTCCGCGGAAACATCAAGTCCGGAAACAACTCTTTCAAGATACACATCTTCCGGAGTAAAGGACTGGGTCATGAAGGCTCCTACTAGGTTGAAAAGTGCTTGGCATATCAAAAGCCCCGCAAGGCATTAAAGCTACTCATTGCCTCTGATGGACTTGTCGTGTATTTCTCGGATTTTCCTGCAACGCCCCGGAATAAAATCCCAGACCATGATTCATGTTCTTGCGGTTTTGCTTTGACATAATCCACTCCTAGAGATTTCGGAAAAATCAAAAAGCGAGATGCACTCACAACCTTTGCGAATAATCTGCATAGGCAGAGTTACCCTGTCCGGCGAACTCTGTATTTCATTCGTGTTGTCATTGAACAGACTAAGGAGTTAGTACCACCTTGCGACAAGATTCTTCCTGCTTTTCGAATATTTCATAACCTTTGACAATCTCGCTCAAGTCCATGCGATGCGAGATAATTACTTCAGGCTTCATCAATCCGTTAGCAATGTGATCAAGCAGATCGGGGAGGTATTTCTGAACATGCGTCTGCCCCATCTCAAAGCACAGCCCCTTGTCAAAGGCATCTCCAAAAAGAAAGCCGTGGATGAAGCCCGCATAAACGCCGGGAACGCTGACCACACCGCCGCGTCGGGTAGCCGCAATGCACTGGCGCAGTGCCTTCCCGCTGGAGCCCTCGATTTTCAGAGTGGTGAGTACGGTCTCCACGGCGCTTCCCTTGGCCTCAAAGCCCACAGCGTCAATCGTGGCATCCACGCCTCGGTGGTGGGTATTTTCAAGAATAAATTCGGCAGGATCATCAATATCCGAAAAATTGATAGGTATCACGCCATATGTTTGTTTTGCAAATTCCAGACGGTCAACGTTATCGTCCACCATGAAAATCGTTTCAGCCCCCAGGAAGCGCGCACATAGTGCGCTCATCAACCCTACAGGTCCAGCACCAAATATAGCTACCGTGGACCCCTTGGAGATACGGGCATTGAGTGCCGCCTGATAACCGGTAGGCAAGATATCCGACAGAAAAAGCACCTGATCATCACCCAAAAAATCCGGTATCAGAATTGGCCCAGCGTTGGCCCGAGGAACTCGAGCATATTCCGCCTGTCCACCCGAGTACCCGCCGTACAGGTGGCTGTAGCCAAACAGTCCAGCTCCAGGCCTTGCAGACTTTTTGTTGATAATGGCCCCGCGCCCCGAATTGGTTTCTTCGCAAGCAGCAAAAAGTGATCTATTACAGAAAAAACATTCGCCACAAGCAATGACGAACGGCACGACTACCCTATCTCCCTTTTTCAGGTGCTTTACACCTCTTCCTGCTTCCTCGATCACCCCCATGAATTCATGTCCCAGAATATCACCGGTCTCCATTTCAGGAATCTTTCCACGATAGATATGAAGGTCTGAGCCGCATATAGCAGTAGCAGTTACCTTGATGATGATGTCCTCCTCATCTTGCAGTTGAGGATCTGCCACCGTTTCGTAACGAACATCCTTGGAACCGTGGTAGGTAAGTGCCTTCATCAGAATCTCCGTCGTTAGATTAACTGCCACTGAAATTGAGTTTCAACCTCAAGTGGTGGGGCAATTTTTGTGCCCGCAATGTCAGGCGAGTAGAACCCTACTGCCGAGCTTGCAGCAAGACTCGCGCGCCAGAAGAACGGCTGCGGAACTGTAGGCATTTGCCGCACGGACCCTGATTCAGACCTCCCCATGCATTTATCGGGATAGTGCCTAAGCTGCGACAGTCCAACAATTACAGAAAGATGTACAAAGTGCATCCTCAGCTGGAGAATCCAATAGCGCAACTGGAAATCCTGTGGTCTATCGCTTGAGCTGTTGACAGCCATCTCGTGATGTCTTGCCGAGGTACTGAGGAATATTTTCGAGCTTTGACAGAATTGAGCAATTTCTCTGAGATCTTAGAATTTCTCTATCACCTCAATGTCGTAGGCAGGTCTTAAGCTTGCACCGATTTGTTAATAATGGCAACAGTTGAAATAAATTGGGCACCGGTGAAACTTTCTCATCCAAATGAATGAGAATTTTTATTCTTGATACCTTAAGGGGGCAGCGTGCAAAATCAACCCGACACGAATGCAACGGATGAGGATCTAGGAGCGCTCCCCCTTTACGGCATGCGCATCTTGGTTGTGGATGATGACTCCGATATCGCTGAGACGATGGCAGCACTGTTGGAAATGGACGGCGCCGAGGCTTCGCCATGCACCAGTGCAAGAGAAGCCTTGAAAAAACTTGCGCAGGGTTCCTGGAACGTTGTCCTCTTGGACATTGGGATGCCTGAAATGGACGGAATGGAGGTGGCCCAAGTAATTCGAGACTCAGCGCTAGGCGCGCGCCTTTTTATCGTGGCCATTACGGGACATAGCCAGGCACAGATGCGGTGCCGCATAGCTGAGACAGAGTTCGATCTGATTTTTACCAAGCCAGCTGATCCAGAACATCTGTGTCGAGCACTTGGAGCTTGGTGGAACGCTCCTGCAAAGGTGTAATGGATGCTGGACCGATTCGATAATATTTCGCATGCACAGGAGCGAAAGTTACGGTTAACGGAGAGCAATATGAATGTTTACCAAACCCACGCCAAGAAAAATGCCAACTTGGCTGCTGCCCTTGAAGGGATGTCTTATCTTCCGCCCGGGGATGCACGTCCATCTCGTGACTATGTTGAGGGTCTCCCGAGTCCCGACTGCGAAATCGAAGTGGTCTTGCGAAATGCTCATAGCCTAGGCTCTGAGGAACTCAAAGCTGCTGAGCATGCTTTCAAGACAGCCATGTTGACCATCTTTGGCGGTACCTATGGGCTCTATGACGGGTATGTCGCCAGTTTGGGATGTACAGAAAGCGCCAAGGATTGGCGTGCCAAGACTGCGCTTGCACATGCAAAAGTCCAAGAGGTCATCGCGCATGAATCTGGTGAGGCATTGAGGCTCGGTCAAGCTGGAGGCGCATTTTTCCAAATAACAATCACGCACAAGATGTAGTTGACCTCTACACTGGTATGGCAAGGTTTTCCGCTGCTTCATCAGTGTCTGTACATGCTATCGCTTGCCGCGGTTCAGCGTGAGATATGGCAAGCTTCGCTATTGCATAAAGGATCAGGTCTTTAATCATCCCTCTCCATCCGCCCAGTTGATGCTCTTACAGAACACTTGAATGACTGGCGAAGATGCCGCAAAGCAAATGCTTTTCTTGAAGGATTTTCAGCTGCCGTACAATCGCTCGGCACCCACACGCTATATCCTGACATCCGTGCATCGGTGGCAGAAAGCATGACACACATATCGGTGGCAAATCCCACGATGATCAATTTCTCCGCTTCCATGCGATCGAGGAGATGCTGAAGCGGAGTGGAATGAAATGCCGAATGCTGGGGTTTCAATATCACGAGATCTGTCTCACTGGGGGCGAGAGTCCGCGCTATCTCGCCACGAGGTCCAGGCAACCCCATGCATTCGACAAGAATATCAGAAAACTCGCTCTGCCAAGTTCCATAGTTGTCATTAGCATAAATTGCCGGAATATTACGACTTTTAAGCTTGGCTTTAAGCTTCGAGATCCTGGATGCCGCTCGTACTGCCTCGCGAACCAAACCGCCGGCATTCGGGAATTTAAATGGGTTGATTACATCAACCAGCAACAGAACCACCGGACTACGAGGCACGTCGGTAGGCTTTAAAACCTGACTACGCGGCATTTTGGTCGTCAGAGCATAGATTTGCGCTGCTGCTCGGCACGCGATGCACCAATGGCAGTCTCCACTTGCTTGATCTCTTCAGGCGGTGGCAGGACGGCCGGCAGACCGAGGCTCTGAATGGCGAGTTCACGGCACCAGCCCTTTGTGTGATAGAGATGATGATCTTCATCCTTCTCCACCCGCGCATGCGCTTCCTTGAGCGCCTTACCTGTCTCACCGGTGGCCACTTCCGCCACCATGCCCAGTAGCTCCCAATTTGCGTGGTCCTTGGTCTCCGCATGCACCACACATTCGCAAGCAACTAGCTGCGCTGCACTGCGATCACCGGCAGTGAGCGCCAGTTCCATGGCCTTTACCAGCGACAATCCGATGTGCTTGACCACCTGGCGCGAAGGCGTCACTTCGTCCGCATTAATGCTCAGGAACTCACATGTCGTGCGGACAACGTTCTGGTGGCTTAACGTCTCTTCCAGATACTTTTCCCATTCCTCTTTCAGGTCCTCGTTGATGGCACATTGCAAAGCCGTCCGATAAACCTGTTCTCCGCCGAGCTCCGTTTCCATCATTTGCAGCAGCAAATCCTTGAGCTGGACTTCGTCATAGCGTGTCTTGGGCATCATCGTTCTCCAGGGCGAGTGATAGGGATATTGATATTCCTACCGATAGCCATTAATTTCTGTAGGCCTGCACGGACGATGATGTAGTATTTTTCAGAGAATTTCTGTATGAAGAGCTTGCGCAATTGGCGCGATCGGAATCTACTGCTCTCCCTTTGCACGACCAGATGCTCTCAAGATGCACCTGTTTCTACCCAAACGTTTCGCGGCATACAGAGCTTGGTCTGACAGGTCAATCAGCTTCTCGGAGGTCAAATTTGTGTCGTTCCAGTCTGCCGTTGCCACGCCACAGGAAACGGTAACTATTCCAATATCGCTGCCTGCATGGACAAGCATCAGACTTTCAATTCTTTCTCTCGCACTATTTGCCACTTCCAAGGCACCTTGCCCATCAGTATCCGGAAGAATTGCGAAAAATTCCTCGCCTCCGTAGCGTGCCAAGATGTCTCCAGGTCGCCGCATAGCTCCTGAAAGGGCTGATGCCACCTGTCTTAGGCAATCGTCACCGGCCAAGTGACCATAAATATCGTTGTAATTCTTAAAATGATCTACATCGAAGATTATTGTTGATAGTTTGCGCTGATACCTACGGCTTTGTCCAAAAATCTCTGCGAGCCGTATGTCGAACGCTCGCCTATTGAATATACCTGTCAGACCATCTTGATCCGCGAGTTCGGCAAGCTGTTGGTTTTTCCGCATGATTTGCTCATGAGCGTTATGCAGCGCACGGTCAGCCTCCCGACGGACCTTCATGCTACGGAAAACATAGCTTCCAGATAGCGCGATAACTGTAATTAGTAATAGTAAACAAATGGCTTGCACTTGGGTAGCGCTACGCCAGTGAGACAGAATTTCCTCCTCTGAGAGCGCTACTGTCACAAAGAGAGGATTACTTCCCAGATGCTCGAAGATGACGAGTCGTCTTATTCCATCGAAAGGGGACGCTAGCAATAGCATTCCGGCCCGTTCATTCTTTGCTATATTCAAGAGTGGATTATTTGGAATGGTTCTACCCAAATCCTCAACGGAATATGGTCGTCGTACAACGAGAATACCATCAGCAAGACTCAGTGAGATGGCGCCCTGTTCCCCGATATCGAATCCATCCAAAAGAGTCAATAGATATCCAACTCTAATCGTAGCAAGAACAACACCCGCAAATCTTCCGTTAGCATCATTGAGACGCTTGGAAACCGGAATAATCCATTCACCCGTGGAACGACTCTTCAACGGCTTACTGATAAGCACTTTTTTGCTCGGGCTATCGCGATGGCTTATAAAGTACTCGCGGTCTGAATTGTTTGCGTTCGGTGGTTGAGTCGCCTGTGTGTGTACGAGCCAATTTCCATTGGCATCATATACAAATATTCCATGCAAATAATCGGCGTTTCCTAGATGGTTGACCATCAATGGCTGAAGCGACTCAAGGGCCGACGGCTCCATATCTGCTTGCTCAATTATATATTCTATGGTGTTAAGTACCCGTGCGACCTCGCTGAACACACTGTCTAATTGATGTGCAACAGAATGCCCAAGATTCCGAGAGGTTTTTGCGGCCTGAGACCAGGCGTCTGCATGTGCACGCCATGCTAGCCATGCGTTGGTGGCGACCAACAGGAAAGTCAAAAGTCCGAGGGATAGTGCAGCAGCTAAGAAAGGGCGTCCAATCAAGCGCTGTAGTGGGCGCTGATGTCTCTCATCTTGAAAAGGAGGCGTCATACTGCTGATTTTAACGAGGTATCAGCCTAGTAAGATGAGCGCACAGACCACCATCTGATCAAAATACCTTGGCTTGCACAGTCGAGCATCCTAGGCGTAGCGGGAAAACCCGGCAATGGTGTTTTGACATATCGATTCAACAAGAGCGTTTACCCGCACACGGTTTATCTCCGCTCGTCGCGTGCGAGAAAAGAATTTCAAATGCATGAGCCGTTGATTAACTGTGACGGGAAATCAGGTCAAACTCGTGTTGAACCATGGATGCTGCGTGCCTGATAGCTGCCCGAAGCTCGGGGTCACCTGATTCAATGTTGACGACCCAATTGGACGCACAAGCATCTTGTTGCAAAGGTAGGGCCATTATCGAGATGCCTGGTAAATTCTTCACATGAAAATGGACAGAATACTGACTGCTAAATAGTGCTTGGTATATCGCCGAGATCAACTCCTCAGGCGTCTTTTCCTTCCTGGTCATAAAATCACCTCATGAAGGTAAGCGAAAAACTTTAGCCCCACCATGGTGCAAGAAATATCGCCACGTCGTATAGTTCAAAGACTATATATGCATTTATTGTTAAATCATTCTCCAAAATTAATTATTCTCAGGCCAACATTTATTCGTTTCCTGAAAATCAATTTCTAATGGGGCAACGGCAATCAGAAGCTCCCGAAGACCATCACCCACTCTTCAAAAATCCCTGCCACCATATTTACAATTTTTTTGAACACAATATTGCAATAGTTGGCGAGTTTTACATCGCAGAAATAAAGATCCTCAATTAAATCCAACCGATTTTTGGCTCTTACTAGGACCACCAACATCGGCGCGAGAAGACGATGCAATTTTACGCACCTATCCTGCGGTAGGAAAGGATTTTGTAAATAAACGATAAAGCCTCTTGAGAGGTCGCCACTGATAGCGCCCGATAATTTGTGTTGAAATGGTTCAACCTACAATAGTGTCATTAAAATCGAAGTTCGGCAGGATGGCGGGCACCAGAATATCTTGGAAGCTGTTTGCAATTCGGATTACCCGGGGGCGGAGATTTGCCCAGCTGTGTCAAATTACTTGAGTCTCTTTCCATCGAAACTGTAGGCTGCAACGATATCACCGCACCGAAAATAGTGGCATATGCAGTATCAGCCGCATCACGTCCTCTGCCGATCCTTATGAAATTCTTCGTATCTCCTGTGCTTATCGGATCTAACAAAACCCACCCACCGCTCAGGAAAGCCTCCACGCAGGCGTGGAAAGTTGGCATAGGTTGGCTTTGACCTTCTGTAAAACTTATGCCAGTGACCAAACGGGAAGGTATGTTAAG
>JGI11944J13513_1001786_pt1 | contig 16327 bp, 15 predicted proteins | sample TerdegcoTASludge_FD_13513 | JGI IMG/M metagenome (IMG submission 13513) | reverse complement strand
GTATTGTGTTTTAACTGAAACTTTGCTTTTTAAAAAGGCTTCATAATCCTTATAACATAACAAACTACAAATTTATTAAATTTCTCCATAGTAATGAAAAAGAACTAATATATAGAATGTTTTTAGAAATCAACAACTTCTCCTCAAAATTCTGCCCAATTTACCTTGACATCGCATATTTTTAAATTATAATTTTTATCTATAGAATAAGTATGAAAAATAATGTTATGCGTTTACCAGATTATGAAAATACATATGGAGTTTACCGATGCAACTGAATTGGATTGAAATTGTTTCCGTTCTTGCTCTGACAATTCTCGTAACCGTAGCTGTGACTACTTTTGTTTACAAAAAGAGGAAGCCAAAGCAGAATCAACTACCTGAACCTGTGTTACAACAACAAATAGAGCAAACGCAAGAAGCCCACCCTATTCATAATGTCCCCAAAGAAATTGTTATTGGTGAAAGTCCAGCCCAACCAGTTGTAACAATAAAAGAACTTAACTCAGTATCAGAATACAAGAAAGCAAAGCCACTAGATATTCATAGCCATTCAATAAGCAGAATGAGTGGATTGTTTCAGGCTGTACCTTCTCTCCTTGTGGCAAATGCAACGCATGGAAAGCAACTTATGGAAGTAGTCATTAACGGTAGTTTAGTCCGTGCCGCCGATGGAAATGGTTTTCGTGCGTTCGCTATGGGCGCAGGTCATATAAAGGAAAATGCAAGACTCTTTGAACTTCCAAATCTCCAATCTTTGATTAATGCTGCTGCAATTTGGCAAGTTGCCTCTGTTATTGTTGCGCAGAAGCATTTAGCCGATATCAGCAAGAAACTCGATGAAATTAAAGACGGTATTAAGGGCATATCCTTGTTTTTAGATAATCAGAGAAAGGCACGTATTCAGTCTACTTATGACTACCTAAGGCAAGCATATCAATCTCTTCATGCAGGTGAACTTCCAGATAGTGTGCGCAATGAATTAGAAAATTGTGAACGTGACTTGCTTGAAATTCAACATCACCTTGAGAGTGAGTACAAGCAGAAAATTGATGAAAAAGTCGAAGTTCAGGAAATTTTCGGTACTGGCGAATTGACGTCTAAAATTAAAAGCAAAATCGAAAAACTTCATCCGCTGATTGGCGACATGGAATTATGTCTAAAGACAAGAATTGCTGGATGGTATGTCGTGTCGTTGTATCCTGGCGAGGCGCAACTCAAATTGGCAAGGCTCGAAAGCATTTACAAATCAATCGAATCTTATGAGTCTTTGGGGGCTTATTCACAAGATATACTTAAACAAGAAATATCCAGTATTGATTCCATCTTTAATTCTGAGGAAACATTGATGGAGCGACGAAGAATGCTTAATATTAAATGTACTGACACTGTTCGGCATATAGAGCAAAAGGCTCAAATGAGCAAAGAAGCAGTTAACCGGATCGGCAAATTGTTATTAGAAAAAGATCGCCCAACGCGAATGCTGCTTGAGTATGATAAAGGGGTACTTGTCGGCGCACGTGAAGGATAACTTAAAATGTAAATAGGAACAAGATATATTTATAAAAGCGCATAACCCGGCGCTCCACCCGATCGCAGCCCGCTGGGCTGCTCCGGGTGAGCTTTGTCGTTGGGCGGGCGCAAATTCACTCTAGATAAGGTGAGAGATATGAGAAGAGTAGGTATTTTCATTGACATGCAGAACATATATCTAACCACAAAAACTCTGTATGGGAAATGGAAAATCAATTTTGACAAGCTTCGGGAGTTCTTCGAAAAAGATGATACCTTCACCACTTTTAGTGTTTTTATGTGCTACGATTTAGACAATCAGCCACAGCGTTCGTTTCTAAACGCTTTAGGCCTACTTGGTTATAGAGTTATTTCTAAACCAATCCGAAAACTCCCTGATGGATTAGTTAAAGCCAACATGGATTTGGAGATAGCTGTTGAGATCATGAGCCAAGCAGACTATCTTGATGAAGTTATATTAGTTAGTGGTGATGCCGACTTTAGAGTTCTGGTAGATTTTTTGTGTAGGAAAGGCAAGATGGTAACAGTTGTTGGTCCAGAAAAATTCACATCTACTGAGCTGATCCTTTCTTGCCATCGCTTTGTCAGTTTTCAAAAGATCGAAGGCATTATGGATATTGATTGATTTTCATCTTGGATGTGAACCGATTGTGAGAGTGCGTTTTTACAATACACCCGCCCAACACGCGCTTCCACCTGACGCCGCTCCGCACGGTCGCTTCGCTCCCTCGCTTCGCAGCGGCTGATGCGCAGGCCGTTATCAGATCTCTCTTTTGATGGCAGTGAGAATAAAGAGGCCTAAGTCGGGTCTTTTACATCATTCCGATAGAGGCAGTCAGTAAACTCCTTAAACAGTTCGAAATGAAACCATCTATGAGCAGGTAATGCCCCTATAGAGAGCTTCTGGAGAACCATGAAGAACGAGCTCGTCTATCATAGACGTTATAAAACAAGGGAACAGGAATTGAGGGAAATTACAGAATATATTGAAGAGGCTTTGATACCTATCACCTGTTGCATACAGGAGACAGTTTGTTGTGAGGAAAGATGCAGCATGAAAAATATTTGGTCTTCACGATTGACATCAGGGGCACACCAATAGCCATAATAGTTTGTGGTATTTTTATTAGATAATTCGTGGAAAGTTAGATTTGTCTGTATTGTTCCCATCATATAATTTGTATTTAAATAAATACAAAAATTATGTTTATGTCAAGAAAAAATTTTTTGTAATTTTAGCCTTTCTATAAATTTTTGATCTTTTCAAAAAAAATCTTAAGGTCTTTCTTTGTCCTCTCAAGGGTATATCCTTTCGCCACTTCAAACCCCCTTTGAATACATCTATTTCGAAATTCAGAGTCCTCTATGATTTTTATTATACCTTCTGCAACCAAATCAGGGCTGTGGACAGGGACAAAGCAAGCAAAATCCCTTTTTTCGTCAAGGTCTTGATAGCTTGGTATCTCGGTGAGTATGGATGGAACACCACATGCAAGTGCCTCAATGGCAGGATATCCAAGCCCCTCACCTTCCAGAGAAGTGGATATATAGATATCGGTCTCTTTATAAAGGGCGGCCATCTCTGCCTCATTCAACCCGACATAATATCTATCTACAATCCCGCCTTCTGCCTCCCTTTTTGTTGCCGGTGCAGGTGATACCCTTATAAACTCTAAATCCAATCCCCTTTTTTTCAATATCTCTATGGCATCATAGGTATCAGGTATGCCTTTAAAACCCACAAACATAGAACCTACACAAAGTATCCTGATTTTGCCCCTTAAACCCCAGGGCTTTCTTTCTCTGGCATTGAATACCCTGTCGTCAATACCGCCCTGGATAATATGACACTCCTGTTCATATCTCTCTTTTATCAGGCGAACAAGATGAGGTGAGAGACCTGCCTTTATAGTAGGCAAGGCATAGATAGATTCTATCTCCTTTATCCGCTTACGAAACTTCATATTGTCTATAAACCTGCCTACAGATGAAAAAAGACCTCTTCTTTCATATCTTTCAGATATAAACTCCCCATTTATCCTGGATCTGTATTCTGTAGGTTCATAACCCTGGCAGTAATGGACAACCCTTCCTTTTTTTGCATCATAGAGCCTTTTAACATCATTATATGCTGTCCCAACATAGATATGGCAATTAGGAAGATCTCTTAGATTTTTATCTTTTACCATGCATGGCTCTGTCTGGAGACACCAGTCTTTTTTCACCTTTTCTGTTATGAGTATGGCATCATACCCCATATCCCTCAGCATACCTACGTGCTGGAGCATGGATTTGACACCACCTGATACACCTATATTTCTAACAAAATAACCTATTTTCATTTGCCGCTTATCTTCATCCCTTCTATTAATAATGATGGTGAGCCGTGATTCCCATAAAACTTCAGGTCATTACCCACTCCAGTAACTTGGTTTAAGAGTTCAAATACATTGCCGGAAAATATCACCTCTTTAAAAGGATGCATATGCCCGTTTTTATATAGATAACCTATTGCACCCAAAGAAAACTCACCTGTTATAGGATTTGCCGTATGAGTCCCTATTAGCTCTTCTATAACGATTCCTCCGTCAGGGAGATCCCCTGATATGTCATGGGTGCCCTTCTCTATGTAAATACCTCTTATGCCACATCTGGGCAGGTCTTTTATACCTGACCTTACGCTGTTTCCTGTAGATAGCCTCTTGTATTTTCTACCATAATATGCATCATACAAGAATGTCATAAATACCCCATCCTTTACGATACTGTTATCCTGGGATGGATAGCCTTCAGCATCAAAGGGAAAGGCATCAAGACCCTTCACACCAGAATCTATTATATGGATCCCCGAAGAAAAACAAGTCTCCCCTATTTTCCCTTTGAGTCTTGTCTTATCTTTATAAAGGTTCTCTGCAAGAAAAGACCCGGAGATTATACCCAGTATATCACATGCAGCCCTGGGTTTTAAAATTCCGTTATAGACCCCTGTGTTGATTTGGGTGCTTCCTAAAAAAGAGACCGCCTTTTCTGCCACTTCACGGCCAAAAACCTTGATATCCAGGTCATTTAAATAATGTGACCATGTCCAATCATACCATGAAACCTCGTCCGTATCCTTTGCAATACACATACCTGTAATAATATAGATGGTCTTTTTTGCCTTTACAGAAATGCCTCTGGAATTTATAATCCCTATCTCTAATTCTGCCTCTTGAAGTTCGCATCCCCTTACAGCCACAATCCTACTATCTGAGGACTTCATTATGCCTTCCATGGTATTTACCATGTCTTTCTTTATTGAATCATCTAATACAAGGGCCTCTTTATCATAGATATTCAACAAAGGATAGCTACCTGCCGGTTCAGGGAATCCATAATCCGAGTCCTCATCTACAAAAGGTATGAGTTCTTTACTGTTTTCCAGTAATGACTCTAATGCCTTATCACCCCCATCAAAGGTATATGAAAATACCATTCTTTTGTCTTTAATGCCCCTTAATGCAATACCCTCTTCCTCTTTCAGTTCCAGGTTATAGATATCAAGGTCCCTACTCTCATATCTACTCATCTTTTCCTTCATATAAAAGAGTTCATAGCTATCAAAAAAGCCTTTTATACCTTCTCCAATCTTTTCAAAATCCATAAAAACCTCTGATAATATTTTAATACTATTGTGGATGTTTAAAAAAACTCTATCTTCATGGCTGTTTCATCGCACTGGGGGAACTTAGGACATTTTATACAATCAGACCATATCTTCTGAGGTAGTTCCTTCTTGTCGGATATTTTAAAACCGCATTTTTTGAAAAAATCAACCTGATAGGTCAAGAGAAAAACATGTTTTATATTATAAGACTTTGCCTCTTCTAATGTAGCCTCAACTATCTTTCTTCCTATGCCCTTCATCCTATGGGAATCTACAACGCAGATAGACCTCACCTCTGCCAGGTCTTCCCAGCAAATATGCAAAGCACCTGTCCCTACGATCCTGTTGTTATCCATATAGACAAAATAGTCTCTCATATTATCATATAATTCACCCAATGACCTTGCCAGCATCTCACCCCTTGATGCAGCAGAATTTATAATACTATGGATATGTTTTATATCCTCAATAGTCGCTTTTCTTAACATTTTCCAACATCTCCTCTGATCTCTGTATTGTCTTGTCTGTTATCTCCATGCCGCCTAACATCCTGGCTATCTCATAAACCCTATCTGAATCTTCAAGCCTTTTTATATTTGTTATTGTATAATCCTTCATCTGTTTTTTTTCAACAAGGAAATGGCAATCTCCATAAACAGCTATCTGGGGAAGATGAGTTATGCAGATAATCTGATGGTTTCTTGACAGGCTTTTAAGCCTTTGTCCCACCATATCTGCCACCATACCCCCTATACCTGTATCCACCTCATCAAATATAAGGGTCTTTTTTTCATCTCCACCCATGACCTTTTTAATGGCAAGCATAATCCTTGAGAGTTCACCACCTGATGCCACACTTGTCAGTGGTTTTAATGCCTCACCTGGATTTGTGCTTATTAAAAAGTCCACGACATCTTTTCCATCTTCCTCTATATAACCTCTATCCTTTATATCAATGACAAAAACGGTGTTTTCCATGGCAAGGAGCTTTAATTCATCCATTACAAGCCTTGCCATCTCAGGCGATATCTCTTTCCTCTTATCTGATATGAACCCAGCCAGATTATCTAATTCTTTTTTAAGGGAATCTATCTTCTGTTGAGTATCCTTTATGTGTTCTTCCAGACCCTTGAGATAGAAAAGCCTATTTTGGGCATTTTCACGGTATCTTCTTATATCATTCAGGGTCTTTCCGTATTTTTCTTTTATGGTAAAAATCTTTGATAGCCTTTCTTCTGTTCTATTTAATTCATCTTGGTCGTCATTTATATCTCTTTCGTTTATCTTTATTTCCCTGTATAAATCCTCAATGTCATAGGATATGGATTCTATTCTATCCTTTAATCCTTTAAGAAAATCTATATGATTGAACGTTTTAAGAGCCTGGATAGACGATGTGAGAAGGGCAAGCACTGATTCATCCCTCTCATAAAGGGTTTCTCCTATCTCTTGAAGGGCTAATTTAATCCTCTGGGCATCCTTTAATACCTTGATTCTTTGTCTTAATTCTTCCTCTTCGCCATCTTTTAAGTTTGCCCTATCTATCTCATCTATCTGAAACTCAAGAAAGGAAATTTCCTTTGAGCTCTCGCCAGCATCCTTTATCATAGATTTAAGTTCTGTCTCCAGTTCTTTAAGTTCCTTCACCATTCTTGCAAGAGACATCCTCTTATCTGTAATTCCGGCAATACTGTCTATTAGATGAATATATCTATCCTTTTCAAATAGTTCTCTGTATTCATTCTGACCGTATATATGCAAAAATGTGTTTCCCAGTTCCTCTATTTTACCCAGTGTAATCGGTTCATCATTAAGATAAGCCCTTGACCTACCTGTGGTATGGATGATCCTCTTGAGTATATATTCCTTTCCATCGTATGAAAAATGGGCTACAATCTCTGCCTGTCTTGCCGATGTCTTCAAAACATCCGAAGAAATCTTTTGGTTTATAAGGGTAGACAATGCATTAATTATGATCGACTTCCCCGAGCCGGTCTCACCGGTGATAATATTAAAACCGTTTTCAAAATCAACCTCCAGTTCGTCTATGATGGCAAAACCTCTAACCCTTAAAAACGTGAGCATCCCTATCTCTCACCCCATTTGAGCTTTTCTCTCAGTATCTCAAAATAACCTCTAAATGAGGATTTTATAAGTCTTACTGTATTAGGAGATTTCTTCACAACCACTTCATCTCCATATTCAAGAGGAAATCCTATCTGTCCGTCGATGGTCAATACTACCCTTTCATTCTTTGATTTCAAAACTGCCATCATGGATACATCATCAGATAAAATAAGTGGCCTGTTGGTGAGCATATGGGGGCATATGGGTGTTACAATCATGTTTTTGAGGGATGGATATAGAATAGGCCCACCTGCAGATAGGCTATAACCTGTTGAGCCAGTAGGTGTAGAGAATATGAGACCATCTGCCTTATAGGTTGTCAGATAGACACTATCCACATATACCTCTATGTCTATGATCCTTGCCAGTGCATCTTTTGTTATCACTGCATCATTGAGAACAGAAAATTCAAATATCTTGTTGCCTTCCCTAACCACGCTCACATCCAACATCATCCTTGTGGATGTCTTATACTGTCCTGAAACAATCTTTTCGAGCATCATGGGCATCTCTTCCACAGATATCTCTGTTAGGAACCCAAGACCACCAAGATTGACACCCAAGATAGGGACATCCCTCCCTTTTAACTGCCTGGCAACAGCCAGCATGGTTCCGTCTCCACCGAGGACTATAATCAAATCTGCACTATCACCAACATTTTCCAGTTCTATACTGTTTTTGTAATTTAGAAACCTCGCTGTCTCTTCATCGAGAAACACCTGAATTTCCTTACCGTAGAGGTCTATGATGCTGCTGGCCAATTTTATGGCGTCATCCTTTTTTCTCTTACAAACTATATGCATCTTTTCCATTTGTTTGTCCTTTTATTTTTTTAGTAAACACAATTTTCCTTCATGACACATTATACTTTGACCTTAAATATACAGAAACATCTTTCAATAATGCAAAGGATTTCTCCACAGTGATGGTTTTATCAGGGTTTATAAGATTACATGTGGCAGGGGCAAGCATGCTATTTTCAATGATTTCTTCCTTTTTAGCCCCTTCCCGTAAAAATCTCTCCCAGATATCTTCTATCCTTTTTACAATACTCATTACATCTTCTCTGGAAAAATCCTCATAATATGTAGGGACTATACCCCAGCTTATTATCTTGCCCTGTCTTAAAAAATCCACAGCCTTTTTATAAGAAACAAATATCTCGCCTTCGGTAAAGGCATTGAAAGATATTATATCAATATCAAGGCTTAAAAGGAAATCCCAATCAGGTTTACCACAAAGATGCACACCCTTTGGACCATAAACACCCTGAAAAAAGATATCCATCTCTTTCTTTGCCTTTATTGCATCGTATCCACACATGGCATTAAAGATAAATTCGAGACCTGGGTCATCAATCCAGATAAAGGCGTGGTCATTTTTACCCCTCAATTCCTCATATTGTCTGTTGAGCTTTTTCTGTATAAAAGAAAAGATGATTAAACGGATATCATCATTATATATTACGGGTATACCATTTTCATCAGTTATTTTTAAAGACAAACTTATGGGGCTTATTATCTGCCCTCTTATTGCCTTATAAGCTGATAGGTCATATTGGAGAAATTGCCTGTAAACCAAAGAATACTTTTCTGAAAGGATAAATTTTTCAGGATCTCCTTCTTTTTCAAGATAGTCATGGATCTCATCAAGGAATCTTTTTGTGTCTATGTAGATCTTATTCTTATTACCATCTATTATTACTCCAGGAAAATTCTCCATTGCCTGGACATACATGTCTTCATAGAATGATACTCTGGGAAGTTGAGGCCAGAAAGGGATATCCATTTCAAGGGCAAGCTCTAATGCCCTGTCCTTATCCTCATGGGGCATAATACCCATAGCAGTGACAGACAAATTACCTTTAAACCCTGCCCTGTTTTGCATCCAATACTGCCTGCCCTATCTCTGCAGGGTTCTGGACAACAAAAACGCCTGCCTCTTTTAAGACCTTTATCTTTGTCTTTGCATCTCCCTTGCCTCCTGAGATTATTGCACCTGCATGACCCATACGTCTTCCCTCAGGGGCTGTAACACCTGCAATAAATGCTACCAGGGGCTTCTTCATCTTTTCTCTGTAATAGAGGACTGCATCCTCCTCAGCTGAACCACCTATCTCTCCTATCATTACAACCACATCTGTTTCAGTATCATACTCAAACATACCGAGTAGGTCCATATATTTTAACCCTACTATAGGGTCACCGCCTATTCCTATGCATGTAGACTGTCCAAGGCCTATCTTAGAGAGCTGGTAAACTACTTCATATGTAAGGGTTCCGCTCCTGGAAATTATGCCCACAGAACCCTTTTTATGGATATAACCTGCCATAACACCTATCTTACATTTACCAGGAGATATAATGCCCGGCGTATTCGGTCCAATGAGCCATACAGCCTTTGATTTTAAATAATGATATGCCGTAATCATATCAAGGGTAGGAATGCCCTCGGTAAGACATACTATAGTCTTGATCCCTGATTCAGCAGCCTCTATTATGGCATCGGCAGCAAAGGCAGGGGGAACAAATATTGCAGTGGCATCAATAGAATGTTCCCTTATTGCATCATAAACACTATTATATACTGGAATACCTTCAAAAGAGGTGCCGCCTTTACCAGGGGTGACACCAGCCACAATCTTTGTCCCGTAATCGATCATCTGACGGGTATGGAATGCACCTTCATTACCTGTTATGCCCTGCACAAGGACCTTTGTATTCTCATCTATTATTATGCTCATGTCTTGTCCTTATGGATTCCCAGTGTCTGGGCAACCTTTATTGCTGCCTCACCCATATCCCTGGCTACAATGAAGGTAAGCCCTGAGCCATCAAGTATCCTTCTGCCTTCATCTACATTTGTCCCTTCAAGCCTTATAATGATGGGCAGTTCGATATTCAGTTGCTTTGCTGCATCCACAACGCCCCTTGCAAGGGTATCGCAGCGGAGTATGCCACCGAATATATTTATAAATATCACCTTCACATCCCTATCAGAGACCAGGATCTTCAAGCCTTCTTCTATCATCTTGGATGTAGCACCGCCACCCACATCAAGAAAATTGGCAGGCTCAGCACCTACAAGTTTTATTAAATCCATGGTTGCCATGGCAAGGCCTGCACCGTTTACCATACAACCCACATTTCCCTTTAGTTTTATATAATTGAGGTTGTGCTTTGATGCCTCTACTTCAAAGGGATTCTCCTGGTTTAGATCCCTCAGAGACTGTATGTCAGGATGCCTAAAAAGGGCATTATCATCAAAGTTCATCTTGGCATCGAGTGCAAGAATCTCATCCCCTTTTGTTATCACAAGGGGATTTATTTCTGCAAGGGAGCAATCTTTGTCCATGAAAAGCCTGTATAGTGACTTTGCTATCGGTGTAATCATCCTTGCATATCTTAATTCTATCCCTGCCAATAAAAGTGCTCTTATGACCTGAAAATCCCTCAATGCCAAAAGTGGCTCTATATCTTGAACAATTACCTTGTCCGGTGAGTGGGCAGCTACCTTTTCTATATCTACACCACCCTCTGCACTCACTATCATGGACACACAGGCATTTTTTCTATCAATGGCAAACCCAAGATAAAGTTCTTTTTTAATATTTAGTGCTTCTTCAATTAGCACGCTATCTATAGGCCTACCTTCATCCCCTGTCTGTTCTGTATATAATCGTGAACCGATGAGATTTGAAACATAGGTTATAAATTCTTCTTTTGATTGGACAAGTTTTACTCCCCCTGCCCTACCCCTACCTCCAGAGTGAACCTGAGCCTTTACAACAAGGGGAACATCCCCCATTTCTTCCCAAATATCCAGTGCTTCCTGTAGATCTTTAGCCTTTCTACCTTTAGGGATATTAATATGATATTCTTTTAAGAGGTTTTTTGCCTGATACTCATGTATCTTCATCTTCCCGCTCACTTCTAATAAACGGTAAGATGTTTTTCTTTGTCTTGACCGCAGCTGCCATCCCTGCACTTAGTGCGTCACGGTTTAGTTTTTCAGTCCCTTTTGGAACCCTGGCAAGGACTGCCTTTTCCATTGCTTTTGGAGATACCAATTCTGTCAATTTTGTGATAGCACCAAGGGCTATGATGTTTGATACCATCTCTTTTCCGAATCTCTCCCTGGCAATCTTTGTAAATGGTACCTGAAATGCCCTTTGTATAGGTATCTGCTTAACAAAAGTAGAATCTACAATCAATATGCCTTCGGGTTTAAGATCCATATAATAGTCGTCGCAGGACTTCTGATTCATGGCAAGAAGCACATCCAGTTTCATGGCCTTAGGATAATCGATCTCTGTGTCGCTTATTACCACCTCTGCCTTGCTTGACCCTCCTCTTGCCTCAGGTCCATAACTCTGTGTCTGAGCAACAAACCTTCCATCATAGATACCTGCTGCCTCGGCAAGGATAATACCCATAAGTATTATGCCTTGACCCCCTGAGCCACTCAATCTTATATCATATCTAAAACCCATGATTTTGCCTTTTTTTTATTTATTTTATCTCTTTTGCCTTTGCCTGCTGTCTTATGTTTTCATATTGATCCAGATAAGCAGGCAATTCTTTATCTACAAGGATACCGATCCTGAATTTATCCTTTAATTCCTCATCCTTCATCTGGGCTGCCTTCTCCACAGTCACAGCATGGTCTCTCTGCCATTCCATCATCTCCACAGCAGAACCCATTTTATTTAATTTCCCAAACTGTGTATGACAATGGGATATGACCTCCACAACAGCAAAGCCTTTTTTTATAAATGCCTTTTCCATAAGACTGTCAAGAAGTCTGGCATGATATACTGTGCCTCTACCAACAAAGGGGGCGCCGGCTGTAACAGCCAGTTCTGCTATATTAAATGCCTGCTCTACGTGAAAGACAGGGGATGTGGTGGTTTTCATACCATAAGGTGTTGCAGGTGAATACTGTCCGCCTGTCATACCATAGACACTATTATTTAAGATTATAGCAGTGAGGTCTATGTTCCTTCTTGCTGAATGGATAAAATGGTTACCTCCTATGGCAACGGCATCTCCATCACCCATAATCACAATTACTTTTAGATTTGGATTTGCCAGTTTTACACCTGTTGCAAAGGCAAGTGCCCTTCCATGGGTTGTATGCAATGTATTGAAGTCTACATAAACTGGCAACCTCCCTGTGCATCCAATGCCTGATACAAGAACTACCTCATCCTTTGTAAATCCGCATTTATCTATTGCCCTTATGAGGGCACCGAGCATAATACCTATGCCGCAACCTGGACACCATACATGGGGAAATTTTTTATCATGTCTTAGATATTTATGGATCAATTTGGTTACCTCTGCCATCAGCCTACCTCCTTGATCCTTGCCAGTATCTCTTCTGGGGTGATGATGGTTCCGTCTACCTTATTAATGGTGAATATCCTTGTAGGACCTTTATTTACTCGCTTTACCTCTCTTGAAACCTGACCCATATTCATCTCAGGGACAATCACTGTCTTTGAGGTGTTTAGAACCTTTTCAACAGCAGTTCTCATGAAGGGCCAGAGGGTATTTAATTTTAAAACCCCCACCTTAACCCCCCTGGACCTTGCATCTATTGCCGCCCTTTTTGCAGACCTGGCAACACAACCATAGGCTATTATTGTGATATCGGCATCATCTGCTTCAAAAAATTCACCAAACTGCATCTCAGAGAAATGCTGGCTTATCTTTCTGAATAATCTTCTTATAAAAGGGTCTATCTCATCAGGCCTTGATGTGGGAAAGCCTCTTATATCGTGTGTAAGGCCTGTTACATGATAACGGTAACCTTCCCCAAAGTTTACCATTGGAGGGACACCACTGGGTGTGTCTTCATAAGGTATATACCATTCAGGTGGCATGCTTGGTTTAACCCTGTTAAAGATCTCCACATCCTCATCATCATAGATGGTGATCTTCTCCCTCATATGGGCAACCACCTCATCAACAAGTAGTATAACGGGGTTTCTGAATTTTTCTGAAAGATTGAATGCACGGATGGTCAGGTCATAACACTCCCTGATGGTAGATGGGCATAGTGCTATGGCTGGATGGTCTCCATGGGTTCCCCATCGTGCCTGCATGACATCGCTTTGGGAAGGGGATGTGGGTAATCCTGTGCTTGGGCCACCCCTCATGGCATTTACTATGACGCAAGGCACTTCAGCCATGACAGCAAAGCCAATATTTTCCTGCATAAGAGAAAAACCAGGTCCACTGGTGGCTGTCATAGATTTAGCACCTGCAAGGGATGCACCTATTACAGCAGCAATGCTGCCTATCTCGTCTTCCATTTGAATAAACGTCCCGCCTACTTGTGGCAATCTAACTGATAGCTGCTCGGCTATCTCTGTAGCGGGTGTTATGGGGTAACCTGCAAAAAAACGGCAGCCTGCCCTTAATGCACCCTCTACTATTGCCTCGTTACCCTGAAGCAGGAGTTCCCTGTAGTTTCTCTTTTTCAACTTCTTCATCTATCTCACTGAATTCCTTGTCTTTTTTATGAACAGTGATGGCAAAATCAGGGCACCTGATCTCGCACCATCCACAATTTATACATTTTTCCGGTGATTTTACATAAGGATAGCCGGCCTCATCCCTGGCGAGGACCTGGGAAGGACAAAAGGCCACACATATACCGCATCCCTTACACCATGCCTTATAAATGTCTATTTTTGGCGGTTTTTTATCTTTTTTTATATTCAATGAAGCTGCCTTTTGAAAATGTCTTTGTTGAAAAAACTAAAATTTTTATCCACTCTTGTCAAGTATTTTATTATGCCTCATATTTTCTTGACATAAAACAAAAATATTGTGATATTTATTATCCAAAAAGATTGTCAAAGGGAGGTTTTGATGAAACCAAGTCAGCAAGAGGAAGAATACATTGCAAGGATGGAATTTGAAAAAAAGAAAAAGATAGAGACTGAAAAACAGAAAAAAATGGCAGAGGAAGAAAAAAGGCGTTTAAAAGAACTCCACTATATGAAATGCCCGAAATGTGGTATGGAGCTTATTGAGATCGATTATAAAGGTATAAAGATAGATGAGTGTTCAAGCTGCCTTGGAGTATGGCTTGATAAAGGGGAACTGGATGCTGTATCCAAATTAGAAAAATCTGCCATGGATAAGTTATTCAGTATATTCAAGAAAGATTAATAAAACTTAAGGATAATTTCACTGCTTAAAAATATCAAGGGGACAAGTTTCTGTCCCCTTTTTTAGTTTACGGATATCTTAAAAAACATATTGTTTTCATTGACTTTGGTTCAATTAAAATACTATAAAACCCGTATTAACTAAACGAGGTAATGAGATGCGCTTAAAAACTATCCTTCAACTTATATGCATCATATCCCTATTAACATGGATATGCAATATTAGGAGTTATGCCGAAGAGCCACAATTTAAATCAAATTTCAAGTCTACCAATCAAGAAGCCCTTAATAAATGGAATAAAAAAATAGATGAGATTGTAGAACCGGCATTTAAATCAAAACGTGTGATGGGTATGGTAATAGGTATCTGGGATGGAAATAGTGCATCTTATTTTGGATACGGAAAAATAGACCTTAAAGGAGAAGCAGTCCCGGATGAAAAAACAATATTTGAAATAGGCTCTATAACAAAAGTATTTACATCCCTTCTGCTGGCAAAAAGGATAATAGATAACAAGGTGACCCTGAATGACCCTGTAGAGAAACTCTTACCGAAATATTTCAAAATACCTCAAAAACAAGAAAAGCAGATTACCCTATTACATCTGGCAACACACTTTTCTGGATTGCCAAAAGTGCCTTCAAATATGCGGCCAAAACATGTCACCAACCCATATAAAAATTATACAGCCTATAACTTACGGGAATTTCTTACAAGTTATCAACTTCCAAGAGAGCCAGGCGAGAAATGGGAATATAGCAATCTTGGGGTAGGCCTTCTTGGTTTCTCCCTGGGAGCCCAATCAGGAACCACATACAGAAGGCTCATCTTTAAAGAGATAACAGGCCCTATGGAGTTGAAAGACACCCGTTTTCAGTTGAATGAAGAACAATCAACCCGTTTTGCAAAAGGTTTTACCGCAGACCTTGAAAAGGCAGATCATTGGGATTTCGATGTCCTTGCCCCTGCAGGAGGACTCCGTTCAACTGCATCAGATATGCTCAGGTTTGCCACCACCCTTTTAAAGGATAACGGTCAATTCTCCACAGTCATGCAGATGACCACCAAATCCTATGGTAAAACAGAGATACCTGATAATGATATGGGTTTAGGCTGGCTTATAGCAAAAAAACAAGGGCATGAGGTCTTCTGGCATAATAGAGGCACAGGAGGATTTTCCAGCTTTCTTGCCATAAATAAAGAGAAAAACATAGCTGTTATTGTCTTATCCAATACTGCTACCACCCATAGCGGAGTTGTAGATGATATTGGCGGGTCAATATTAAAATGTCTACTGGGTTTACCTTATGAAACCCCTAAGTGGCCGATAGAGGCAGATATAAAAGATGATAACATAGATAAATACACAGGTGATTATGAACTCATTTCATCAAAGGATGTTCAGGGCAAACCTGAAGATGCAGATAAGATAGTATTCAATGTAAAAAGAAAGGGAAACAGGCTTGTAATCCATACAGATAAAAAGGTAAAAATCTCCTTATATCCCCAATCAGAGAACGTATTTTTTGCCAAGATAGTGCCTATGACTGTTACGTTTTCAGAAGATACAAAGGAAAAGACTATATTGATGAATATAAGCTCACATGGTGAAGAATCAGCATGGAGGCGCATCTCTCCTGGCAGAGAGATAAAAAGATAAAAAACTCATTCTATTTTTTTGTGTCATATACTGCCTCATCAGGCTTTTCAAATATCCTGTAACAATCATAACACCTCCTACTAATAATATGTGTTATAAAATTTATATAAACGGGTTTTACCCGTTAAAGACGGACAGGCAGGAGAACTACATTCCACCTGGGTCAATGAACCCTTA
>JGI11944J13513_1001776_pt1 | contig 16379 bp, 18 predicted proteins | sample TerdegcoTASludge_FD_13513 | JGI IMG/M metagenome (IMG submission 13513) | reverse complement strand
TTATTTGGCTATCAATGTACAGTTTCTGCGGAGAGACTGTTCAATTAAAACGGTCTAAGTGTTCAACTTCGGCGGTTTAGGTGTTTTTTCTCAGCGTAATATGCAAATAATGGGGTAATTATGAATAAAGTCATCGTGCTTAATATCTTTAATAACATAATTTGCGTAGATTAATCCCCAAATGCCACTCCCGTATAAATAGTAGTCATATAACAAAGGGAGATTTATGTTTATAATTTTACTTATAAAGAAAGGTATACATGGCAATAAAAATGTTATGGCTACAATCACGAAATCTAAGATAATATTAGAAGATATAGGTATACTTGGTATCCAAAAAGTTAAAAAACCTATTATTATTACTGCAAAAATGATTTTTTTAATTTCGGGAAATTGGGGATTAATTGGAATATCCGTAAGCCAATTCTTAATATTTAGCTTTTTATTCAATATGAATCACCCTATTCATTATTAGGAACACAAAAAGAGTTTACCATTATAATCAGGAGTTTTTTTATTGTGGGTGGCCATAATACATTATATTTTATTATACTACCTTTTTATTTAAAATTGTGTTATAATGACGTTGTGTTGTACTGACTTATAAACAATTTATATAATATTATTCAAAATCGCTCTCTAATATTTACATTTATGGGTTTATTGTTTTAATTTGGTTTAATCTTCAGTTAATATGATAGCTAATTCTAAGCTGATAAGGATAATATCTTCCATTTTAAGATAATCAACCGGCAAGCCAGGAACAATTATAATATCTATCTTCCCAGTCAACGATATTCACCTCCCATCGAATCTTTTATGCTCCTGCGTCAAGATTCGACAAGAAGTTATAAAATGCCTTACAAATAATTCCAACAATATTCGACATAAATTGACAAACAAAACCCTGGTTAACCTTTATCAGTCTCCCAGGGTAACTTAAAATTTGGATCTTTCAATATATTTTTTAGTTTTTTTGCAACGTCTCGTTTCTTTTCCTCTGAGTATATTCCTATTGAGGCCTCCGGCAAAAACTCTTCATCCATCAAAATAATTTCACCCCGGCCTTTACCAAGGTCATACTTTTCCCTCATTGTTGATAAAGCATTATCCAGTGAAATAATCCATTCGGAAATAATATCGTTCGAGTATCCTTTTTTTTTCATGATCTGCAGTAACCTGAGTAGTCCATGATTTTTTATATCTGAAACGAGCTCCCAAATATCAGGTGGGAGATTGGTTAAATCCTGATCACCCATGGAATAGAACTCTGCAAGATTGATACCGAAGGCATTGCATATTTTACGTAGAGTTATCTCTGTGGGAGATTTTTTATCTCGTTCGATCTCGTTTAAATAAGATAGAGCAACTCCAGATAATCGTGATAAATCTGTTCTATTTATGCCAGTTTTATCTCTTAATTGGCGTATTCTTTCACCGACTGTCATTATAACACTTCCTCTATAGCAGATAGTATCTTATTAGATCTAATTAAACAATCCTTAAAAACGTTTTAAGAATCCGTTTTAGCGTATTGACAATATATTCTATAGCATATATTATTTAATTGTCAGAGAGGTGAGGCTGCATTGAAAACAAAGTTAGAAGCAATGATGGACGAAAAAGGAATGTCAAAAACCGATTTGAGCAAAAAGTCAAAAGTTTCACTTTCCTATATTCATGAAATCACCAAAAGACAAAAAAGCCCTACTGTTCGTACGTTAGGGAAATTAGCAACTGCCCTTGGAGTACCGGTAAGCGCCCTCTTAGATGAACCCTCTACAAAAGTGCTAGGTGAGTAATCAGAATTTATGTGGATTTCATTAACCAACATGATTAGTAGTCGAGAGTGGGTGGACCTAATAAAAAGAAACTGAAGTTAAATTAAAATAGTTATTATTCTAATGGAAACCGATAAACGAACTCATAGCTGTCTCCCCGGTCCGATAGGAAGCATAATTCCAGCAAGTTATCTTCAATGTCAAATACCTTGCGAGTTATCCTGACGACTGGTGTGCTACCTTGCAAGGGAAGGTTAAGCAGGTCGGACTCTTCCTTATCAGGAGGAACGGCTATTAATGATTCTTCGCAGGTAACTGGATGTAGCCCAATTTGTTTCATTACCAAGTATAGATCCATAGATGGGTCAGCTAAAAGGTCTTTTAGTTCCTTAACAGGTAAAGTACCAGGTATGTAGCTTGTTGACAGTGCCACCGGTACGTCATCTCGCCATTGGAGCGTTTTATAGATCAATATTGGAGGTTTCATTATTTCCGTAACAGTGAATGGTATTCTTCCGGTATTACGAGTTAATTTCAAATCAAGAATATCAAGCCTGGCATGTGAACCGAATTCGGTTAAAAAACCTCCTCGTCGGACTGATCTTTGTAGCGCCGGACGGACAAACCGTCGCTTGTTACCACTGCCCGATGATATTATTAGACCTTCACGAATAAGAGCGTTGACAGCGTTTTGAATGGTACTTACGTAAACATTAAATTCACGCATTAGTTGGTGGTTGGTTGGGAACTCTTGTCCTGGTTTTAGTTGCCCGGAAAGAATCCTTTCCTTAAGAATTAGTGTTATATCTTTCCAGTTTTTATATTCATTCAATTTCAATAAACTCCTTGACCAACTTAGAGACTTCATCAACCAGAGCATTGAGAAGGTCGGCTCCTTTTTTCGATGAAGCAAGGGAGGGAAACCCAATAACACCGGTAGGAGTATATGCCTTCATACCCAAAGTTTCAAGCAGAGGTCTTTCAGGACAATCAATATCCTGTATGCTGTTTAAGCGGACGGCATCGGGAATCAAGTTCATTATAAGAGAAGTCTCTCCTTCACCGGCATGCATGTCTTGTGAGGGCGTTGTAGAGAGACCAGCAATACGGTAAGCGTTATCCATGTGTTTTCGGGAGGGAACGAGAAGGATGCGTGATGAGTTTCGGTTAAGCTCCTGAATGATGTTTCTTAAAAAGTGATTACCCATATGACCGGACACAATAACGCATTTATATATATTGAAAGCCTCCAGGCTATCAACAACGTCATTAACAATGGAGGAGATGGTAGAGACTTTAAGCGAAACAGAAAAAAAGCCTGCATGTTCATAGGATGAGGAAAAGGGGATAAATGGTAACAGTAAAGAGGGCTTAAACCTAGCTGCCAGTTGACGAGCTAGGGCATAAGAAATAATACTATCAGTGCCAAATGGTAGGTGTGGTCCGTGCTGTTCCAATGAGCCAACCGGAAGGAAAGCGAGCCGAAGATCTTTCTGGAGATCTTTAATATCTTTTATAGTTGAAAGATAATTAATCATTTTAGTACATCCCTTTTAAGCATTGGTTTAACTGGTTATTTTTAAGCAAATATTAGTCTAGATTAATGTTTGCTTAAAAATAAGTTTACCCCAAAAAAGTATTTAAGTACAGAGATGTAAAAAGATATTTTAGGTATTGATTTTAACTTAATCTTGATCTAGAGTAATAAGTAACAAATAATACCTACCAGGAATCAAGCACTGATTCAAGTATTTTTAGCTTTTCCGGCGGAAGTCTTTTAGCTTTTTCCGTTATTCGTCGGACTTCGGGTGGTAATTCCGGGGCGAAACCAATGAACCGCTAGGGGAGGTCGTAGGAAGCCAATAATACATCAAAAACAAGGGGGTGGCTGCCCTTGAAAGAAGGCGCGCAGTCCCTATGGTCTCCGTATGTTCATCTAAAAAATGAGCAAAAAGTAAGCAAAAATGAACGCGAAGAGGGGACTAAATCTACCACATATATCCATGGTGGAGTATGACGACTAATAAAACTCAATCATCTATTTTTGTTTTTTCCATATCTTGAAAAAACTCAGAGGCAGTAATACCTAAAGCCTCGGAAATTTTCCTTATCGTTCTCAATCTTGGGTTCTTACTTTCGCCATGAATGATGCTGTTCAGAGTAGATTGTGTTATGCCAGATAACATAGCTAACTTGTTGATCGAGATATTTCGTTCTTTGCACAAGGCTATAATCCTTTTGGCTATCCATTCAGATATTGTCAAATGAATACCACCAATCAACGATTATTCGTTATTACGAGTATACCAAAAAAATTCAAAATAAATTAACGATATGACGTTGACAATATAACTGTAAATCATTAATATATGTTTAGGGAGGGTAAACGACGTGTCGTTAACCAGAACTTGTTTCTCAAAAAGGCTTCGTTGCTTACGAAAGCTTACAGGTAAATCCCAACAGCAACTATTTAAAGAAACTGGTATTCCTCAGACAACTATTAGTTGCTGGGAGAATGCTATAGGTGAGCCAAGTGTATCAGATTTACCGAAACTTGCCGCAGCCTTGGGTGTCTCCGTTGCAGAATTGCTGAACGATAAACCTCCGGCCAAAGCGGTAACGAAATCAAATAAAGAAGTAGCAAGTTAGATTTTTAGATTTAAATAATTTTATAATACCATATTATTACTTCAAACGCAGAGAAATAAGCGAAAAAACAACCTTCTAAGTCATGGTAAGGGGGGCAAATACAAATATGACCGCCTTAAATAAGCATATAAATAGAGAAAGAGAAGAACTGCACCGACTCGTCGGGCTTTATGGTTTCCAGGACCCCAGGTCACAGTATCAAAGCCAGCTATTGGACAGGCTCATAATAATTGAGCAGAGGCGAAGGTTGGGGCTGGTTAAGCAATCTTTACACGATAATACAGTGTTGATGCCCGCCTGAATGAGCACCCGGGAGGCACCCGGGCGAAACCGATGAGCCTTTACGGGGGAGGTCGCGGGAAGCCGAAGTTAATACATCAAAAACAGGGGGGTGGCTGCCCTTGAAAGAAGGCGCGCAGTCCCTATGGTCTCCGTATGTTCATCTAAAAAATGAGCAAAAAGTAAACGAAAATATAGCCGAAAAGGGGACTAAATTTACCACAAAATTACAAAACAACAGGTTAAGGAATGGTGAACTTGTATTGGCTGTGGCAAGGCAAGTAATACTTGACTGTTGCATTAGTGTAGACAGCATGTCTTCTTTGTTTGATGTTGACATAAGCTCAGTAAAAAGGGCACTGAAGAAGATCAAGGAGAAACTCTCTGCTGGCCATATAATACCAGGGTTTAGTTCCATGGAAATGAATAATATCACTAGAGCAATGGCGGAAAGGGCTCATTCCAGCAGGAATAATGTTAGTAATAATGAAAAATTACGGTTGATTGTCCGTGAGTTTGAAAGTGGAAAAAGTTTACCGGAGATAGCAGGAATAGTTGGCTTCAGCATTAAGAAACTCAGGGAGATCATTAAAGATGCTGGCTTTGATGTTGGAAAGCTTGCTATTAAAATGGTCTGGGAGGGTAGCAGTATTAGTGAAGCTGCTTTGCATCTCGGCCTAAAGGCCAAAGAGGTTACCGAGATTATAGCCAAGGATAAGTTATTTAGTGAAATTGTCTGTAAAAAAGTAATTGAAAATGATTTAGGTATAGCCGAAATAGCTAGAGATAGTGGTTTTTCCAAAAAAGGGTTCATGCAGAAATTGAAAGAAAGTGGCTCTGGAGACATTATATCTAGTCTAGCCAGGTTCTTATCCAGGATTGGCAAAGAAAAAGATAAGATTTCTCAACTTTTGGATACTTCAGAAGATAAGATTAGAAAGATGATTATAAATCGCAGAATTGTTGTGCGGTTTAAAGATATACGACCTGCTCCGAATAAAGATAGTCGACCAGGCATTAGTACAATGAAACCGGCTAAGCCTAAGAACAGGAGAGAATCAAAGCGCCCAGCAACGATCAGTCGCGTGGGTTTGGCCGAGTGGTGTATGCAGCATTATGAAAACGGCATCTTACAACTGCCGGATGAATGCGTGCCATCAGATCTTCCTAAGAGATACCCAAAGGTGGAGTTAGCCATGTTTATTCCGGATAAACCAAGGTCGACAATAATTCCAGCTCCGCCTTTATCAAAGGCCGAAAGCACGGCGCGAGGGAGAAACAGAATAGGTTACTTAAAACTATACTAGCCGGGCCCCGGCAGGGGCGGCAATAAAATGTAAAAGAATATAATCGAAGGTAAAAAGCCACATAACTAGTTTTAAGAGTTGTGGCTTTTTTATTATATTTTTTGAGATGTAACAATGTAAAAATATAATTACTGATGGTCACCTTAAGCCAGGCATGCGCAATATCAATTGGTAATGCTCCGCCAGGGAAAATACCAGACTTGGCGAAAATTTTTATTGAAAAGTAATCAACCTTGGTCTAAAGATAAGTGGCCACTGACCTTATGGGGTGGTCATTTTTATTGAACCGAAAATGGGACTCTAGGAAATGGATAAAAGAACTATTGGTGGTATTTATTTACTTGTTAGTTAGTTAGTTGTTTAGTTTATTGGACAACCTGGGTTCTGAATATACTGTTGGCAGGAGTGGTTTTTATGATTACAATTCCAAGTAAACGAAGATGGGTAGTACGGCTTCACGAACCTAGAGTTAAGCCAACTGAAGAAACAATGCGGCATTTTTATAATACTGTTATTGACTGTCTTTTAGAAATTGATAAAGAGCAGAAGGGGAAAAAACCAAATGAAAAAAAGGAGGCTACTTCTTAGGAAGCCCCTTCTTTTTTTAATGTAAATTAGAACTTAACATTTATATATCATTGAAATGATAGTGGCGCACACTAATGAGAATGAATATAAAACGTTTATAAGCAACAAGAAAAATGAAGCCCTGCAATCGCGGATCATTGTCATGAAAATCCCCTATAATTTGAAAGTCAGCGATGAAGTAAAGATATACGAAAAATTAATCAGACAAAGCGACTTGCGGAATATTCACATCGCGCCCCATGCCTTGCGCATAGCCAGTATTTTCTCCGTATTATCCCGCATGAAAGAATCAAAAAAACAGGGTATGGACCTGGTTAAAAAAATGAAACTCTATGACGGTGAAGATGTGGAAGGGTTTAAACAAAAAGATTTGCATGAACTTCATTCAGAAGCTATCGACGAGGGCATGAGCGGCGTCGATCCCCGCTATGTAATCAACCGCCTTTCATCTGCGCTGATTCGCAGTGCAACTCAATGCATTAATCCGTTAGACGTACTGCGCGCTTTGAAAGAGGGGCTGGATCAGCATCCGTCGATAACAAAAGAAGAACGGGACCGCTTGTTGAATTTTATCTCGGTGGCCCGGAAAGAGTATGACGAAATGGCTAAAAAAGAAGTGCAGAAGGCGTTTGTTTACTCCTACGAAGAATCCGCCAAAGTCTTGTTTAATAACTATCTGGATAACGTGGAGGCTTATTGCAACGGCTTGAAGTTAAAAGATCCCATTACTGACGAGGAATTAGATCCGGATGAGAAACTGATGCGCTCAATAGAAGAACAAATAGGCGTTTCTGAAGGCGCCAAGAAAGCATTCCGGGAAGAAATACTAATCAGGCTTTCCAGCTACGCCCGCAAGAACAAACGCTTCGAGTACAGTTCCCACGAACGTTTGCGGGAAGCCATCGAAAAAAAACTTTTTGCCGATCTAAAAGATGTGGTTAAAATCACTACTTCCACCAAGACGCCTGACGCTGAACAGCTGAAGCGGGTAAACGAGGTCAGCGCCAGACTGATAGCGGAGCACGGGTATTGTCCGACCTGCGCTAATGAGTTGTTAAAATACGTCGGCAGTTTGCTTAACCGTTAAGAACAGGTTAATTAACATATTAAGAAAGCTTTGTGAATATAAAGTTCCTATCAAATAATCAAGATTTTTAGCGAATAATGCGTTATCTGCTGAATTAAGGGATATCAGAACAATGGTAAGCTGTCTAAAGCCGGAAGTCAAACTTACCGGCTTTTAGATATATTAATCAAGTTAACAATTTTTATTGACGCGTTACATTTATTAACTATTTATTCATATAATGTTATACCAACAACTGAAAGTGTGCTGATTAACAAGTGTTTAATTATATTTTAAAGGGAGGGGTTGCCGTGTCCGGCGGAGATTTCGTAATCTCCCGGGAAGACTGGTCACTTCATCGCAAGGGAGAGATTGACCGGGAGCGGCACCGGGAAAAAGTACGGGAGGCAATAAAGAAAAACCTGGCGGATATTGTCAGCGAAGAAAGCATTATCATGCATGACGGTCGTAAAGTTATCAAAGTACCGATCCGTTCCTTGGACGAATTCCACTTCCGTTTTGATTACGGCAAACAAAAGCATGGCGGTCAGGGGGACGGCAACAGCAAAAAGGGCGATGTTGTTTACGCCGACCCTCAGAAAGGGCAGGGTAAGGGCAAGGGAGCCGGCGAAGAGCCTGGTGTCGATTACTATGAAGCCGACGTGACTATAGAAGAGTTGGCGGAAATGATCTTTGAAGATCTTGGCCTGCCGAACCTGGAACAAAAAAAGAAACCGGAACTTGCTTCGGAGTCGGTGGAATTCAAAGATGTGCGGAAGAAGGGAATAGCGAGCAATATTGACCGCAAGCGGACCATTATGGAAGTAATAAAGCGAAACGCTTTAAGAGGAGAACCGGGATTGCATGGTATCACCCCCGAAGATTTGCGTTATAAAATTTGGGACAACACATTTAAGTATGAGTCAAACGCTGTTGTTCTCGCCATGATGGATACATCCGGTTCAATGGGACCCTTTGAGAAATATATCGCGCGCAGTTTTTTCTTTTGGATGGTTCGTTTTCTGCGTACAAAGTATAATAACGTCCAGATTGTTTTTCTTGCCCACCATACCGAAGCGAAGGAAACAACCGAGGAAGAGTTTTTTACCAAGGGGACCAGCGGCGGCACCCGCTGTTCATCGGTTTACAAGCTGGCCCTGGATGTTATTGAAAAGCGGTACAGTCCTCAGGATTACAATATATATGCTTTTCACTTTTCTGACGGTGATAATCTTGTTTCGGATAATGACAACTGTATTAAATTAATCAACGATCTGCTAAAAGTATGCAACATGGTTGGTTATGGTGAGATCGAGGGGGCCTACTACTATACCAGCACTTTGAGAACAGCTTTTAAAAGGATCGGCAATCCTAAATTTACCAGTGTTACGATCAAGGACAAGAGTGGAGTTTACCCCGCCTTGAAAAAATTTTTCAGCCAAACCCAAGGTGAGGCAGTTAATTAGTCCCGTGTATTATGCCTCATTTTATGGAGGAATCATATATGAATCCGAAAGACGAATTAAAAATTCTAGAAGACGCTTTACAGGTTATCAACGCTAAGGCTAAAGAATTAGGGTTGGATTTTTATAATATGTTTTTTGAAATTTGCCCGGCGGATATTATTTATACTTTCGGCGCTTATGGAATGCCCACCCGTTATTCACACTGGACATTCGGCAAGGCCTACCATAAAATGAAAACACAATACGATTATAACCTTGGCCGCATCTATGAAATGGTAATCAATTCCAACCCATGCTATGCTTTTCTCCTCGAAGGCAACAGCATAATACAGAATAAACTGGTCATGGCGCATGTTCTCGCACATTGCGATTTTTTCAAAAACAATGCATATTTCAAAAACACCTCGCGGGATATGGTGGAATCCATGGCTGCGGCGTCTGAACGTTTCCGGGAATACGAGTTTAAACATGGCCGGGCAAAAGTGGAATTATTTATCGATGCCGCGCTGTCCATACAGGAACACATCGAACCCAGGATAATGATCAGAAAAGGTGAGGAGCTACGAAAAAGACGGCAGAATGAGCATAAACGGGCTAATCATGCTGAACACCCGGAAACTCCTTACGATGACTTGTGGGAGCTTGAAGAGGTGCGCAAGGACGCGAGTGCGGATGAAAAAGAAAAAAAATTTCCTAAAGAGCCTGAGAAGGATCTTATGCTGTTCATCATCGAACACAGCAAAGAATTAGAAGACTGGCAAAGGGATATCATGTCGGTGATCAGACAGGAGATGTTTTATTTTTGGCCTCAAATGGAAACCAAAATCATGAATGAAGGATGGGCAACTTATTGGCATCTCCGAATCATGCGCGATATACATTTGGATGTGAATGAAACGATTGAGTTTGCCAAGATGCACTCCGGCATCATTCAGACTTCACGCACGCGTATTAATCCATATACACTGGGCTTAAAAATATTTGAAGACATCGAAAAACGATGGGATAACCCTACTTCCGAGGAAAAAGAGCGGTATGGCCGTTCCGGTGGTGAAGGTAAAGAAAAAATATTTGAAGTCCGCGCAAATGAAAATGACGTTTCATTTTTACGCAACTATTTAACTAAAGAATTAATTGAGGAGATGGATTTATACCTCTACAAAAAAGTAGGAAATGAATGGCGAGTAGATGAAAAAGATTGGGAGAAAGTACGGGACGGTCTTGTTGCCGGTCTGACTAATGGCGGTTATCCTTACATCACGGTGCAGAATGGAGATTATAATAAGAATGGCGAGTTGTGTCTGAAACATCATTATGAAGGTACAGAGTTGGATGTATACTATGTTGAAAAGACTCTTCCCTACTTATATTCTCTCTGGGGACACACTATACATCTGGAAACGGTTCTGGATAACAAATCGGTACTTTTTTCATTTAACGGAGAAAAGAGCAGCAAAAAGTTCATGTAGGTTCAAATTGATTAGCATACCCTCCAAATGAGGGTATTTTTTTTGCATATTTTTTGACGGTGCCAGCGGCAAGAGGAAAATGGTCCTGCTTATAGGACTATTGACTTATCCACAGATTCCTGCATGGATGTGGATATTTTTGTGAATAGTTTATAAAAAATATTTATCCATTGCGTAAATATGATATATTGTAGAAAATAATTAGCAAAAATGGTGGAATGCAAATGTATGCCATTAATAATTGCAGGGTATATACGGGGACGCGTTTGCTTGCGGATAAAGCGGTTATTATTGACGATGATAAGATAGTTGAGATTGTCAGTCAGTCCGATCTGCCCGCGGGCATATCCGCAATCAACCTGAATGGATTATCCGTCGCGCCCGGGTTCATTGATATCCAGATCAACGGCGGGGGCGGCCTTTTATTTAACGAAGAGCCAAGCGTTTCAACCATTTCCACGATCTGTGAGACGCATAAGCGATTTGGAACAACTAACTTTTTACCCGTTCTGCTCAGTGATTCCAGAGAAAAAATGATATCGGCCGTTGAAGCCGTGCAATACTGTCTGGATAAAAAGCTGCACGGGGTGTTGGGGTTGCATTTGGAAGGGCCGTATATCAACGAGAAAAAAGCGGGCGTTCATAATAAAAATTACATAAGAGACCTTAATGCCGGGGAATTGAATGAATTAATAAAAGCCGCGGAGGCGAAGGCGTTAAAATTATTGACTGTCGCGCCGGAAGTTGTCCGGCCAGATTATTTAAAAATGTTGGCAGACGCCGGAGTGCTGCTTTCCGCCGGGCATTCGGACATTACCTATGGTGACGCGGTGAAATGCTTTGAAAACGGCATAACATGCGTTACTCATTTATTTAACGCAATGTCGCAATTAAACAGCCGGGAGCCCGGCCTGGTCGGTGCGGCATTGCAGGCGGAAAACGTGTGGGCGGGGATAATCGCCGACGGGTTGCATGTGCACTATGCCACCATAGACATAGTGAAACGAATCAAAGGGAGGAAGCTGTTTTTAATAACAGATGCCATGCCGCCTGTGGGAAAAGCTTCCCGGAACTTCATGCTGGGTGATTATGCCGTTGAGTGTAGAGACGGAAAATGCGCAACAGAAGACGGAATACTTGCCGGATCGGCCTTGGACATGGCCACGGCGGTGCGCAATTGTGTAAAAGAAATTGGTATTCCCATAGAAGAAGCTTTACGGATGGCTTCCACATATGCCGCAGAATTTCTCGGCATGGGGCTTGAACTTGGCAAAATAAAATCAGGATATGACGCAAATATTGTTATTTTTGATGACAAAATGGAAGTAAAAGGTGTTATAATTAACGGAAAATTTGAATTTTGGGCCAATTCGTGAGAAATTGTCAGGGGCTGATTTAACGTAATGGTATTTTGTCATATATTATTCCAGGAAATGTTATTGATCGACATATTTCAACAACTATTGCGGATTTTATATGATATAATAATTTTCATGGGCTGCATAAAAAAGGCACCCCTGCCAAAAGGCAGGGGTGCAAAGCCGTGGGACTAAGGCTGTTTAAATAGTTATGTCTGTCGGTTTGTCAGCATCTACTTTAAAGGTTTAAAATTTATAATTGCGAGGAGGTATCTTTATGGATCCATTACTAGGCGATATTCAGCTGTTCGCGTTTGATTTTGCCCCGTCAAACTGGATGACTTGCGAGGGACAAACCCTGAATATTGCCACCAATCAAGCCCTGTTTTCATTGATAGGCACAAAATTCGGCGGAAACGGCACCACTACTTTTTGCCTGCCGGATTTGCGGAACGCGTTGCCGATGCAGGGGATGGGCATGCACTACTGTATCGCGATTCAAGGAATTTACCCCGACAGGAACTGATTATAATTATGCTTTCTAAATACTTATTTAGTTAAGGAGGATGACATTATGGATTACTTTTTAGGACAAATTGTCGTATTTCCATATTCATTTGTACCCATGGGCTGGTTGCTCTGCAACGGCCAAATTCTTCAGATTCAACAATATACCGCGCTGTTTTCCTTAATCGGCAATAAATTCGGCGGTAACGGGACTACCACTTTTGCCATACCTAATTTACAGGGCGCCGAACCGCAGCCCGGCACTGGTTATTATATTTGCATTTCCGGCATGTATCCAACCAGAGACTAAGGGTAAATAAGATTATTCATACAACTCTATCAAGAGATGTTAAAAAGACTCAGAAGGGGTGGAATTTTATGGGTGATAACATTGCCCGGAACAAGTTCGCTAATGCGAGCAGTTTCGTTTATCCTTATGCACCGGCCAAAGCGGTTGACGGTACTTTAACTCCGCTGGGACGGTGGCTGGGTTCCTCGCCGTTGCCGCCTGAACCGACGCCGCCATCACCTGTCTGGTTGAGTGTTGATCTCGGCGCTTTTTATTGGGTTAACCGCTGGGTGGTCAAGCATATGGGTTTGATCGGCTGGTCAAGTAATTATAATTTAATCGATTACAAGCTGCAGGGAAGCCTCGATAATGCCAACTGGTTTGATTTGGATTCCGTGACAAACAATTCGGCCAATCAAACCGACCGGCCGGTTGCCCCGCGCAAGACCAGGTGGGTTAGGGTTTACGTGACCAAGGGGTTGCGCTGCAATACGAATTTTGCCTCAATCGTGGATTTGGAGATATATGCCGCCGATCCGACCAATCCCTATCTCTCAAATCTGGTATTAAGCAACTCACTGGTGCTTAATCCGCCATTTAGCCAGACGATCAATGCTTATACCTCAAACGCAGGTTATGATCTGAGCAGTATCACAATAACGCCTACGGTGGTGGACAGTAACGCGACCATAAAGGTTAACGGCGTTGCCTGCGCCAGCGGGCAGCCCTCGGCGCCGGTCAGCTTAAACGCCGGCGTGAATAATCCGATACCGGTGGAGGTATATCCGGCGATTGGAGAGGTGAATACCTACACGGTTAACGTGACCAGGGCGAGTAGTCCGTATTTGTCGGGGTTGTTAATTGTCGGGAAGGGTGCAAGTCTTACGCCAACTTTCAATAGAGCCACTTATGCTTATACTTCTTCTGTGGCCAATACAAAGACAACCGCTCAGATACAGGCAACAGCAGAGGCTGGAGGAAGCATAACGGTGAACGGTGTTGCAGTCCAGAGCGGACAACCGTCGCAGGCTATCGATCTGCAGGTAGGAGCTAATCTGGTAACTGTTATCTGCACTGCTGCTGTAGGGTCGGATTTCAAGAAGTATGAAATCACTATAACCAGGGCGGCGACATAAAATAAAGTTACTGTAAAAACCTGTAGCCACGCCGTGGTTGCAGGTTGATTGTTTTAACGGCTCTGGGGTAGGAGTCTTATAAAAAAATATCTGTTTCAATAAATGCCAAGCAATTACTGTGCTATTGAAGGAAGAAGATAAAGAAAAACGCTGCCGCAAACGTAATATCCACTATTTCGAAGTAGTCGTAAAATTAGGAAGGTGTAGGGGAAGTCAAATTATATTTTTATCGTTATCCTTACCAGAATAGATGGAGATTGTTTCTTTCAACTGATAACGTCCCTTTAATATCAAAATCAAGTCTCAACTGGAAAATTAACGAATAGAAAGCAAGCGGATATAAATTCAGGCCGCAGGGGGTGTAACTAAATCAGGCAGTGGGAAAGGAGAAAGCCGAGATGTTTAGAAGAGCATTCAACAAAATAATGGTGATTTTTATTACAACGCTGATGATTTGCTGCCTGTCGTTCGGACTGAATGAAGGAATTGACAAGGCATTTGCCGCGTCGGAACAGCCGGCAGGAAACGGAACAGCTACGAGTCCATATCTTATCTCTACGGCTGGAAACTTGCAATGGCTCTCAGAAAATATCAGCACGGTTAAAGATAAAAATTTTAAGCAGATCAATGATATTGATTGCTCGGGAGTTACTTTTGACCCTATAGGTACTGAAGCGGACAAATTTAGCGGTATATATGACGGCAGCGGCAGAAGCATATCCAATCTTAATATTACTACTCCGCTTCGGACTGCGGGTTTATTTGGTAATGTATCGAATTTCGATGCAGATGCACCGGGAGTAATAAAAAATCTAACTTTGAAGAACTCAGCTATTTTATGTACCGATCCAAGTTCTGCTTGTAGTGTGGGAGGAATTGCCGGATGGAGCAGCGGGACTATCCAGAACTGCAGTGTTGTGAACACAACCGTAGAAGCTCAAAGCGCTACTTCATCCGTCGGAGGCATTGCTGGCAACAATCAGGGCACAATTAAGGATTGCTACAGCACTGCTACGCTTCAGGGGGTGTCGGGAGCATCGGTGGGGGGAATTGCCGGATCTGCAAGTAATGCAACGATTCAAAGCTGTTACTTTGCGGGATCATTTGCCGGAGCCTCGACACAAAAAGGCGGTATTGTCTCCAATACATACAACGCTACTGTTTCCGGTAACTACTTTCTGGATACGACTGCAACTTACGGAATCGCTTCGCCTTCCGGTAATACCGGGGCAGAACCGAANACTTCNGNAGCNATTGCAGCAAGCGGGAACTTACAGCGGCTGGGATTTTAATGNGGTCTGGTATCTTGGGGCAGNATCTTATCCCCAGCTGCGTATGCCACCGACGCCTTCCGGGTNGATCGACAGTGACATCGTGTCGAAAACGGTNATTGTCACNGGNTGTGCCGNTGATGATGTGATTAAAATTTATGACGCGGCAACAGGCGGGACTTTATTAGGCAGCGGCACTGTAGCGGCCNGTCAAACTTCCATAACGATTAGCATCCCCACGCTGCCTTCTCTTCACGAAGTATTTGTTTCAACTGCAACTGCTTCTATGCCCGAGTCAGGGAGGACCCAGCACAGGGTATTTTCCGTACCGTTCTCCGAAGGTTTTGAGGATGCGGGTTATTTCCAGGATGATTGGGAAACTGAAGAGGTAATTGGAGGTTCAACTCCTTTAATCTGGTCCAGAGTTGGAACAGAAACGAAAATTCAGACTGGTTATGATTTGGATCTTACCATCAACCCACATAGCGGTTCCTATATGATGAAGGAAGATATATGGAACGCTAATAGGCCTCTCAGCACGCGGCTGTTCAGCCGGAGCTTTGGTTTACCGGCGGGTTCTTACGATTTGAGTTTCTATCTCTACCAGCATCCGGATGTCTATAATGATGGCGGAACAATCCTCGGTGCGAATGATTATATCCAAACTCAAATTTCTTTTAATGGGGGAGCCTGGGTAGATTTAGGACCGCAAATTAAGCGTGTGGACGGGACTGGCTGGGTTCAGCATACCGTCACCTTTACATGCAGCACAGGGGATACTGTACGGATCGGTTTGCTGGGTTATTCCGATTGGGGGTATAACCTCTACGTCGATGATTTAAGCATCGTTCAAAATTCTACTCCGCAAACTTGCACGGTGACCTATGACCCGGAAGGCGGAACAGTAACCCCGGCAACACAGACTAAACTGTTCCAATCTGCCTATGGCAAAGCTGCCGATGGAATGACGTCTGAACCAATGCCAACACCGGGTAAGGATGGGTATATCTTTGACGGCTGGTATGACGGAGATAACGGAACAGGGAATCAAATAACGGACACCACGAAAGTGGATACGACAAGCAATCATACCCTGTATGCGAAGTGGGCAGCCACGATCAGCACAGCGGCAATAGCTGGCGTAACGGCGCCAGTAACAGGAGCAGTTCCAGTATCGGCCATAGCTGATACGGCGGAATATACGGCAACGATT
>JGI11944J13513_1001770_pt1 | contig 16453 bp, 16 predicted proteins | sample TerdegcoTASludge_FD_13513 | JGI IMG/M metagenome (IMG submission 13513) | reverse complement strand
ACCCTCATCGGCTGGGACGACAACCGCCAGTCCTGGCTGATCAAGAACTCCTGGGGCACGGGCTGGGGAGAGACGGGCGGCTTCGGCACCGAGCGCGGATACATGTGGATCGCCTACGGGTGCAACAGGATCGGTTCGCACGCCGCCTGGGTGTACGCCCACCCCCAGCGGCCCGGGGGCGCGAGGGACTACGAGACGGTGGTGTACGAGCACCGGGACTTCGGGGGCAAGAGCCTGGTCTTCGAGGTGCGGCCCGGCATGTGCCAGCGCATCGAGCCGCAGCTGAGCAAGGCCAAGATGAACGACAAGCTCACCTCCGTGCGCGTGGGCGACCGGGTTCACGTGACCCTCTTCGAGCACAAGAACTACGACGGGCGCCAGCTCAAGCTCACGTCGTCCGTGAACACCCTGAGCCCGTACAACTTCAACGACAAGGTCTCGTCGCTCGTCGTCTACCCGAAGACGCTGACGGGGCCCATCGGCGCCTGGCTCATCGGGTCGAAGGAGCAGTTCTTCCCCGTCGGCGAGGACTGCCGCAGGGCCGATTACCCCCGCGTGGCGCACCACGACGACGCCCTGAGGCTCTGGATCACGGGGAGCATGCGCGTGACGGTCTACGAGCACTCGGAGTTCAAGGGGCGCTCGGCGGTCTTCACGGCCGGGGCGGGCGGGGGGCGCTACGAGCTGCCGCAGGAGCTGAGGAAGAAGGTGTCGTCCCTGAGGATCGAGTACGTGGGGACGCCGCCCGTCGTGCGCTGAGGGCGCTGCGGGGACAGGGGCGCAGGGCGGGGGAGGCTCAGCGGACCTCGACGACGATCGTGAAGGTCCGCAGGGGGGGCCTGTCCTTCTCCCAGATGCGCTTGTAGTGGAACTCCAGGGATGTGCGGCCCGCGGCGCGGGCCTCGAACCGGAAAATCTTCGTGGCGGGCCCCCCGATGACGCGGTGGCCCGTCTGACCCTCCGTGGACTCCCCCGCCGGGGACAGGACGGAAGGGTCGAACTGCGCGGGGTACCAGGAATACCCGGTGCCCGGGATGCCCTCGAGCCTCACCTCGAGCGCCTGGCCGCGCCCCAGGGTGACGGCGGCGCCGCTGTCCCGCTCGGTGACGACGATGTCCTTCAAGGCGCCCCCCGCAATCCCGTCCGCGGCGGCTCCGCGGGCGCACCCCGCGAAGGCGATCAGAAAAACCGTCCCGAGGAGCCATCCCGGGGCCCGGTGCGTTCCGGCCATGGCTTCAACCCTCAACGAAAAAACTGCCGGGCATTCCCGGAGGGAGGTGAATGCCGGGGCCCCGGGGATCGGGCGGGCCCCGACGGGCCTTCAACATCCCCTGTTCACGGTTACCACAGGGGCCGGGCGGGCGCAAGAGCTTGGTGCGGAGCCGAATAAAAAGGGGCCGCGCCGTGTGCAGCCCCTTTTTCCGCCCTGGCTGAATTGCAGTCTCCTAGGATCGACCCGTCCTGTAGCGGGCCGCACCCAGACCCAGAAGTCCCAGCCCGAGGAGCATCAGAGTCGTGGGCTCCGGCACTGCCGCGGTCGTGACCGTCAAGTTGTCGATACCGAAGAGAGCAGTGCTCTGGTTGTTTCGGAACGTGAGGGTGGTCACCGGGGTTGCGAATGTCCCATCGAAGTGCTTGAGCGTCCCCCGTGAATCCATGCCCAGACTTGGGTCAACAATGCTGCCCATGAAGACAAATTCCCAGGGATAGAAATCATCCCAATCAAAGGAGACCGAAACGACCGGTTCCGGGAAGGTGATGGCAAAGCCGTTCAAGTTTTGATTTTGCCCGTCGCTGGCCAGATAATTCGTCGTGAACGCTCCGCCGGGACCGTTGATGAAGGTGATCGCATTCGTAGCCGGGTAGGTCTCGACGGTCACCGGGGCCCCGAAGAGGCCGGTCATGTAACTGGAGATGCCTGCAAGACCTGTCTCTACGGCTAAAGCATTGAAATCGAAGGTAACTGTTGCCGCGGCAGCGAAGGTCCCGAAAGTCAGCACGGCAATCATGATTCCCGCACAAACCAACAGTCTCTTCATGACATCTTCCTCCTTCAGTATCTTGTCAGAAAACCCTGTTTGCAGGGACAGCCGAAATATGCCGTTCAAAAGTATGCATCGCAAATGCCGCATCGCCGCATGCTGCGCCGCTTAAGCTGTAAGCTCATGATAGTGAAGGTGAATATTTGAAAAAGGCTTGACTTAGACAAGAAGACGAAAGCGGGCATCACTAGAAGAATTGTAAAATAATTTTACATCGTACAGGGCAATATGCCACGAATCGGAAATAACCATTCAAAAATTGTCAAGTTTCGACCGCTGCGCGTCGCTGTCAACAAATCCGACGCCCGAGGGGCGGCGGGCCGGGCGGCCTTGGCAAGCCTCCGATAAGCAGGCCCGCCGCGTCGCCTCCGAGACTGCAATGCGACGGATACGAGGCCCCCGACATCACCGCCGGTCGAGGCTTTCCGTCTTCGCGTCGCCGGCGCGGTTGCGGCCATCGACCCGCTTCCCCCCGTCGATCACGGCGCAGACGGCCGCCGAGGCGCTCCGGGGTTCGACGGCCACGTACACCACGGCGGATCCCCCCCCGGGAAAGGAGGCGCTGCGGATCGAAGGCCGAGAGGGAGGCCGTCGCCCGGGAGCGGCCGTTCTGCTTGAGCCGCTGGACGGGCTGGTCCGCGCCGCCTCGCCGCGAGAGCACCTGCGGAACGGGGCCGCCGAGGTTTCGGATCTCCACGCTGACGCGCCGCGCGGCGTCGAGCCGGATGCGGGTGACGGCCGGGTCGGGCGCAAGCGCTTCGTGCCTGAGGCCGGGGCGCCCGCGTTGCGCATCATTTGCAGGGCCCCACCCACCTGCCGTTGAGGTGCTGGGTCATCTCCATGGCGCCCTTCCTGCCGTCGGGCACGCGGACCTTGACGACGCCCTCGAGGAGGTCGCCCCTGTAGGTCATGGTTCCGGTGTTGGTGACCGTCCCTTCCTCGCCCTTGCACTCGATGACCCAGGAGACCGTGTCCCCTTTGACCTCGCGTTTGACCTCCCGGCAGCTGGTCTGGCCCGGCTGTTCCTGCGTTTTGGGAACCATGTCCTTGTGGCTGAGACACTGCCTGTAGGTCTGCGGGGGCATCTGCACGGGCATGCCCGGCATGTCCATCTTCATCGTGATCTCCCAGAGGCCCTCCTTCATGTTGGGGCCGCTCTGCCCGCCTCCGCAGGCGGCCAGCGACGCGATCAGCAGGGAAACGACAAGAAGCGCGATCCGAATCCTTGGGGTCATGATGCCTCCTTCCTGAAGAGCTGTATTCACTGCGGCGCCCGATGGAAAGGGAACCGCGATCGCGGTCCGACAGCGGGCCGCGGTTGGTGCGGGAGGATCCTCACCGCGGGGTGAGGGCTTCCGCTTTCGCGTTGTTGGCGCGGTTTCGGTCGTCGACCCGCCCCTGCGGGTCGATGACGGCCTCCACGGTTGCCGCAGTCCGCAGCGGTTCGCCGAGCACGTACACCACGGCGGATCCCCCCCGGGAGAGAAGGCGCTGGGGGTCGAAGGCCGAGAGGGAGGCCGTCGCCCAGGAGCGGCCGTTCTGCTTGAGCTGCAGGACGGGCTGGTCCGCGCCGCCGCGCTGCCAGAGCTCCTGCGGCACGGGGCCGCCGAGGTTTCGGATCTCCACGCTGACGCGCCGCGCGGCGTCGAGCCGGATGCGTGTGACGGCCAGGTCGGGCGGGTTCGAGATGACGGCAACGGGGCCGGCGGGGGCCAGGGCGGGGGCGGAGCTCCCCGATTCACCGCGCTGGTGGCGCTGCCGCTGCTGCCCGGGGGCGAGGCGCTCGGCCTTGCGGTTGTTGCGCGTGTTGCCCTCCACGAGGCGGCCGTCCGGGTCGATCACCGCCGCCACCTCCGCCTCGCGGTCCACCACGAGATCGCTCACGTACCGCAGGGTCTGCCGGCCGCGCTTCGAGAGCGTCATCCCGGGGTCGAGCTCCTTGAGCGGGACGCTCTTGCGTTCCTGTCCGTCGACCTTGAAAACCAGACGGATCGCCTTCTCCGGCGGGTCGTTCCACCGGACGGCCGGAACGCCTCTCTTGCCCACCCCCGCGATCACGACCATGACCCGGTTCGAGGCGTCGAGGCCCAGCGACTCCACGGCCAGGTCCGCCTTGACCTCGTAGCCCTTCTCGATCTCGGGATCCACGTCCCAGGCCAGGCCGGGGTAGTCGATGAGGATCTCGCCCTTCACCGTCCCGGACGAGAAGTTCTGCAGGATGACGAGGTAACGGCCGGCCGTGGCCGCCAGCTCCGGGTGGTCCACGGCGTGATCGAGGCCGCCGTTGATCATGTGCGGGCCCAGTCCCGCGTGGCCGTGGTAGTAGACGGGGGGCTTCTTCTTGTCGCCGGTGAAGACCTTCGTGACATGCTTCAGGACGTTCACGGCCTCCCCGACGAGCTTTTCCTGCACCCTGAACAGGGGGTTGATCTCCAAAACCGACTGGGCCGTCTTTGCGGCGGGACGCACGGATCGGTAGAGCTGGTCCCAGAAGTCGGGCGGCGTCTTCTTCGGGTCGAAAACGCGCGCGTCCATGAGCGTCGCCCGGAGGCGGTGCTGGGACGGGCCGGAGGCGGTGTCGACCTTCACGCCGACGCGGACGAGGCCCGGGCGGGTGAGCTCGACGGGGTAGTAGAGGTCGAAGGGGTTTCCGTCCGATCCGCCGTAGAGGGTGAACGCCTGGTGGTAGCGCGCATTGTCGTCCTCCGCGGCCGGGGCGGGTGCGGCCGCGGACAGAGTGAAGCACAGGGCAAGCAACAGGGTGAACAAGGGACGCTTCATGGCTTTCCTCCTGACAGATGGTTCGGCCCCGGGGGCCGCGGGAATTATCTTCAAAAAATATTCTCCTGTCAATGCGGTCGATTGCGGAAAAAGCCACGGCCCGGTGCCGGCAGGGCGTCTCAGTTGCCCGCGAGGCGTGAACGGGGCGGGTCGACGCCGTTTCCGGGTGCCCCGGTCACCGGGCGAAGGGGATCGGGATTCCGTTGTCAAATGCGGAAAATGCCGACATGGGAAGCAAGGATCCGGCCAAACGGGCAAAGAGGGGAGGGAAGCGGGCGGGTAGCGCGAAACTTGCATGGAAGGACGCCTGATCAACGGGCGGGAAAACCGGTCAAGTTTCGTCCGGTCCCGTCCGATGCAGAACAAGAATTCCAAACAGGAGGTCTTCCGAATGCGGTGGTTGATGGGAGTGGGGTTTGCCGTCCTTTTCTGCGCCCTTGTCGTCGTTGCGCCCGGCCCGGCCGGAGCCGCCACGTGTCTGCAGAGCCAGAAGCAGTGCGTCCAGAAGCAGCGCAAATGCGTCCAGACGAAGAAGGTATGCGCCCAGACGACGCGCCGATGCGCCGAGCAGAAGCAGCAGTGCCTCGCCCGCAACTCGAAGACGGGGCAGTGCGTGTCGACGCAGACGGTCTGCACGAGGTGGGAGGACAGCTGCGCCCGCTGGCAGGAGACCTGCGCGAAGTACGAGGACGTCTGCGCGCAGTGGAAGGACGTGTGCGTCAAGTACAGCAACCCCCAGGCCTGCTACAACAGCTGCCTGCAGACCCAGCAGTCCTGCGGGAACCGGTGCACCCAGCTGCGCGATCTGATCGAGCAGAACCGATGCGTCAACCGCTGCAACGACGCCTACCTGCGCTGCCAGGACCAGTGCAACCGCTAAAGCCGGATACCCGGCGGGGCGTACCTGTTAAAGGGGGCACGCTATCACGGTCCTTGCATGCCCGATACGGGGAGGATCCGATGCCCGACAGGGACCCCTTGCCGCGCTTCCGTCGGTCGCTCCCGACAACAGGAATGGATCATGACGCAGCCTCCCCGGGGGGAGAGGTCACCCTCCCCTTGATCCCCTCCCGTCAAGGGGGGGGAAAGACGACGTGAAAGCTTCCCGTGGAGGCAGGGGAAGGAATGTGTGAGAGCCTCCCTTTGAGGGAGGGGAGACTATGCGCGAGGCTTCCGTCAAGGCAGCAAAGATCACGGGTCCCTTTTCTCGGGAGCGTCAAGCAACCGCCGCGGGCGCCCGGTTTCATGACCATTCGGGGTGCGTCCCGACGTTGCAATCGGCATTGACAGGGACAGTCCGTTTTCTTATACTCCCCGCAGATTTCCGAGAATCGCCGGCTGCGGCGGGGAAGGGTTGAGATGCCGCAGGCCCGGCGGGTGCCGAGACTGCGGTTCTGCAGCATCATTACATGAGGAATACACAGCATCACAGGGAGGTTGCAGCATGATGAGAAAGCATCTGGCGTTTCTCGCGGTCCTGACGTTCGTCTGTGCCATGGTCCTCGTCCCCATGGCGGCGGACGCCCAGAAAACCCCCAAGGGGGCCAAGGCGATCTTCGACAGCGGCGACGGCGCGGCCGTCCGGATGTCCTCCGGCGGGCCGGCCCCGGCAGCCTCGGCGCCCGCCCCCGAGAAGTACGTGGGCATCTCCTACAAGATCGCCCTCATGAAGCCCAACGGCGATTTCTCGATCGTCCCGCGGACGCGGACCTTCAAGTCCGGCGAGCGCATCAAGCTGCTCGTCCGCACGAACCGGCCGGGCTATCTCGCCATCATGAACATCGGCCCCACGGGCAACACGCACGTCCTCTTCAACGAGTACGTGGAGGCCAAGCAGCTCTACGAGATTCCCAAGACGACGGCCCTGCGGTTTGCGGGCGCGCCGGGCACCGAGAAGGTCATGATCATGCTGTCGGCCAACCAGAACCCGATCGTGGGCGGGCAGACGACCACCGTCGCTAGCGCGCCCCCCGCGGCTCCCCCGGCGGCCCCCCCGGTGATGCCTCCCCCCGCATCCGACCCGGGCGCCTCGGCCCCCCCGAGCATGCCTCCGCCTCCCCCCGGCCCCGTGGCGGACGCCGGCAGCAGCCTGCCCCCGCCCCCGCCGATGGCGATTGCCAGCAGCATGCAGGGCTCCAAGGACATCGTGATGGAAGACCACAACAAGACGGGCTATGCCGTGATCTCCCCCAAGGCGGGCTGGAAGCCCTCGGCCAAGGGGACCAAGGACATCCTGCTCGAGAGCGACGTGCGCGACGGCAGCAACTACGGTGTCGTGCCGGCCTCGGCGATCGACGAGGGGGGCATCCTCACCCTGGACCTCAAGCTGACGCACAGGTAGGGGAGGGCCGTCCATGAACGTCTTTCGCATCAAAACGGTGAGCCTGCTGATGGTCTGCGTATTCCTGCTGTCCTCCTGCGCCTCGGTCCTTCCCGACCCGTCGCAGATCCGGACGGAGGAAGAGCGGGTCGACGCGCGCAACAAGTGCATCGCCATGTACACGGCGGGGGGCGCCGCAGCGGGCGCCCTGGCGGGAGCCATCATCGGCGGCGACTGGAAGGCCGCGGGCATCGGCGCCCTCGTGGGCGGCGGGTTCGGGTTCCTCATGGCCTGGGGCCACTGCCTGAGCCTCTACTCGACCCTCCAGAGCACCCCCGTGGCGGGCTACCAGCAGACGGCCCAGCAGGTGGGCTACAACCCCTCCCAGGGCAACGTGACCAAGATCCAGGGCTTCAACGTGACCCCGGGGACGATTGCCCCCGGCAACACGGTCAACCTGGGCGGTTCCTACTACGTCATGGCCCCCCAGGGCTCCAAGGAGATGAAGGTGACCGAGACGCGCTACGTGAAGTTCTTCGACCCCTCGAAGAACGAGTGGACGAACCTCGGGGCCGTGGACCAGGAGATCACGGCGGCGCCGGGTCTCCGGAAGGCCGACGGCAAGTTCGACATCCCCAAGGACGTGCCGGAGGGGAAGTACCGGATCGGTTTCAAGGTGGCCTCGGCGGGCAAGGAAGACGTCGTCGAGCGCGACCTCACCGTGAAAAAGGGCACCGCGGCCCTGCCGGTTCACATCGCCCGGTCCGAGAACCGCTGACGCGGGACCACACAGGGAGCGCATCATGACAAAACGGGTCGCCATCACCCTGATCGTCCTGGCGGCGGCCGCGGCGGCGCTCGCACCGGGCGCCGCCACGGCGCAGTCCGCCGTGACGGAGGCGCACATCCAGCAGGTCAACCAGCTCTTCGCGCAGAACGGCGTGCCCAACGGGCGCGTCGTGCTTGACGCCTACGGGCGGCTCGAGCTCAAGGGGGAATACGAGGACGAGTTCCAGGTGGACCGGGCCTTCTCCCTGGCCCAGACCGTCGTCGGCGTCAAGTGGGTCTCCCCGGTCACGCCGGAGAACATCAAGGTCAAGGAGTGGGAGAAGAAGCTCGGGTCGCTGTTCAGCCGCGCCGCGGTGCTGCAGCCGGGCGTGCGGGGGGAAGGCCCCGTGGGGCCGATCCGCAGCCGCTACGCGCTGGTCGTCGGCGTCGGGAAGTTCAAGAGCGGCATCACGCCCCTGCAGTACGCCGTGAGGGACGCCACCCTCTTCTACCGGTTCCTCATCGAGCAGGCGGGGTTCACGAAGAACAACACCTACTTCCTGGCGGACCAGAACGCCACGTCGTCCAACGTCGTCCGCTACCTCAACGGCATCCGCAACGCCGCGAAGGAGGACGACCTGGTGGTCGTCTACATGAGCAGCCACGGGACCCCTCCGGACAAGTTCGGGGGCGTCTACATCGTGACCTACGACACGGAGGTCAAGCCCCGCGAGCGCATCTGGCACACCTCGGTGGCCGAGAGCGCACTGAAGGACTTCGTGGAGAACCTCAAGGCCCGGCGCCTCGTGATGATCCTCGACACGTGCTACTCCAACGGCGCCTACCGCGCCATCCCCGGCTTCCTGCCGCCCGGCGGGAAGTCGCTCGGTGTGGGCGACTCGGACGAGGGCTACGGCATCTCCACGGCCCAGGGCAAGAGGCTCTTCGGGGCCAAGGACATCGTGCTCGACGAGCAGCCGAAGCGGGCCGGCACCACCGAGAAGAGCATCGGGAGCCAAGAGTCCTACGGGAAGGTGCTCATCAGTGCGAGCAGCGCAGGCGAGAAGTCCTGGGAGTCGGACCAGCTGAAAAACAGCGTGTTCACCTACTACTTCGTCGACGGGATGAAGCGCCACGACGGCTCCGTGAAGGACGCCTTCGACTACTCCAAGCCGCGCACCCTGCAGCGCGTGCGGCAGGAGAAGGGGGCCGACATCACCCAGACCCCCCAGGCCATGGCCACCAACGAGAACTGGAACATGAAAGTGAAGCGATAGACGAACCGGAACCGAAAGGAGGAGCATTCATGAAGAGAACGATCATCGCGTCCCTGGCCCTTGCAGGCCTCCTTGCCCTCGCCCTCGCCGGGTGCGGGCAGCAGTCCTCCCCGCCGCCCCCGCCCCCGCCTCCGCCGCCCGCGGCCCAGGCGCCCGCGCCGGCGGCACCGGCCCAGCCCTCCCTGGAAGTGACGCAGCACCTCAAGCAGGGCATGGCCTACGTCAGCACGGCCAAGAACGCGACCTCGCCGGCCATCTTCAACGAGAACATCAACAACGCGATCAACGAGTTCTCCAACGCGATCAAGAAGGACCCCGGCTACGCGACGGCCTACTCCAACCGCGCCGTGGCCTACATGATGCAGAAGAAGTACAACCTCGCCCTCGACGACCTCAAGAAGGCGAAGGAACTCAAGCCCGGCGACCCGGCCGTCCGGTACAACATGGCCTCGTGCCATTCCCTGATGGGCAACGTCGACCTGGCCTTCGTCGAACTCGACGCGGCCCTGGCCAACGGGTTCAACGACTACGACTCCCTCCGGAAGGACCCCGACCTCGCCAACATGAGGAAGCACCCGGACTGGAGGAAGACGCTCGAGAAGTACAAGGTGTTCATCAACTAGGCCGGGGAAGCCGGTCCCGCGTGCGGGCCGGCCGGATCGGGAAACCGGGACATGACGCTGCCTGAAACGCGAACCTGACTGACCGTGCCCTGTCCGGCCTCGAGCCGGGCAGGGCATTTTTTTTACTCGAACCCGGCGATACACCGCGGCATCGCGGCGAGCCGAAGCCCCGGGCGCAGCGCGGGCTGGACCCGGGTTTTCATCGAAGAACCCGACGGGAGCCATGGACATGACGGGACGGATGTTTCTTTTATCGGCCCTGCTCGTCGCCCTCGCCGCGACGGCAGGCCCCCCCTGCGCGAGGGCCGCGGATCCCGCGGCGGGGCCATCGGCCGTCGCAGAGGAGACGGAACGCCAGAAGCTCGCCCTGAAGCGCGCCGTCGCGGCGGGCATGCGGCACGAGGCCTATGCCCTCCAGCAGCGGGGGCAGATCCGGGACGCCGTCATCCGCTACCGGCAGAGCCTCGTGCACTGGCCCGACAGGGGCCTCGAGTCCTACATCGCCCCGCTGGAGCAGAGGGCCGGGTTTCAGGTCACGCAGTACAGGCCGGACGAGGCGAAGGCCGCCGCGGGCGGGGCTGCATCCGGCCCGGCCCGCGTCACCGCCACGGTGCGGAACCGCTCCGCCCGGGACATCACCCTCGCGGTGCGCGGGGAGGCCCCCGAGAAGGCGACGACGGTCAGGGGCGGCGAAATCCGGACCCGGCCCGTCACCCCGGGCGCGGGCGGGGAGGTGACCTTCGAGGTCTCGCGCGGCGGGCAGGTGCTGGAGACTCGGACCTGGAGGGGAACCCCCGGCTCGACGAGCGTCGTGCCGGTCCTGCTCTACGACGACGCCCTGGAGGGCAGGCTGTTCGTGATGACGGGGCTTCGTTAGCACCGCGGAAGGTTGCGAGGCGAAGAGCGCTCCGGGTGCCTGGAGCCATGGATTTTACAAGTACGGGAAGTTAAGAAGAGCGGAAGTCAGGAAGATCGGATCAGAAAACACGAGGAGGATTGGATGCCGGACGTGGTGACGCGTGACTGCCGTGAACGGGGCATGTGTTTGCGAAAGTATATCTCTGTGCTGCTGATCCTGCTCTGCGGGGTTGTGGCCTCCTGCGCCGTCAATCCCGTGACGGGGAAGGACGAGATCATGCTGGTCTCCGAGGACGAGGAGATCAAGATCGGCAAGTCGGTCTACCGCGACGCGCTGTGGTGCGCGGAAGGCGGGGGCGGGGAGTACCGGGACCCGCAGCTCAAGCGCTACCTCGAGGGCGTCGTCATGCGGCTGCACAGGGTCTCGCACCGGCCGAACCTGCCCCTGTCCTTCACGGTGCAGAACAGCTCCGTGCCCAATGCCTGGGCGATCCCGGGGCACGTGGTCATGACCCGGGGGCTGCTCGCGGGGCTCGACAGCGAGGGGGAGTTCGCCTACGTCATGGGCCATGAGATCGGGCACATCTCGGCGAAGCACTCGGCGCGGCACATGACGCAGAACATGCTCCTGGGGCTGGCCCTGGGCATCGCCGCCGTCTCCATCGGGGACAAGGACTACGGCGCGGCGGTGCTGGGGCTGGGCGCGGTCGGGGGGCAGCTGCTTCTGCTGAAGTACAGCCGCGACGACGAGCTCGAGGCGGACCGGCTGGGCGTCGAATACATGAGCCGCCTGGGCTACAACCCGAACAACGCGCTGAGCGCCCACCGGAACCTCGAGAAGGTCTACAGGGAATACGCGCGCTCCGTGGGGCAGGAGCCGGCCGAGAGGAGCTTCTTCGAGGAGCTGCTGTCCACGCACCCCCGGACGTCCGTCCGGATCGACGAGATCCAGCAGATGATCCAGTCGGCGCCGCGGGCCCCGCTCGCGGGCGACGGCTCGAACCGGGCGGGCTACCGGTCCATGACGGCGAACCTGCGCAGGACGCACCGGGTCTACACGGAGCACTACGACAGGGCCGTCCGGGCCTTCGAGAAAAACCGGCTGGCCGAGGCGAACAACCACGTGAGCCGTGCGATCGCCGAGGACCGCTACCAGCCCCCCTTCTACGCCCTGGCGGGATTCATCTACCTCAAGCAGAACAACGGCGCCGACGCCGAGCGGTACTTCCGGGGCGCCCTGTCGCTGCAGGCGGACTATCAGCCCGCCCTGCGGGGGCTCGGCATGATGAGCTACGGGGCGAAGAACTACGCGGCGGCCATCGAGCACATGAAGAAGGCCGTGCAGATCTTCCCGGGCGACGTGACGGCCCAGCGGGTGCTGGGCATGAGCCATTACAGGACCTCGAACTGGCGGGAGGCCATCGGCCCCCTGCTCGTCGTTGCCGACGCCGACCCGAAGAACAGGACGATCCACGGCATCCTGGGCCAGTGCTACGAAAACGTCAACGACAGACGGTCGGCCTACGAGCACTACAAGCGCCAGCTCCAGGCAGCCCCGGACAACGAGGCGGGGCGCCTGGCCGCTTCCCGCGTCCAGGCCTGGAAGCCGCAGTTCGAGCCGGAAACGCAGAAAAAGAAATAGGAGGGCGTCCATGGGGACGAGGGGCAGGATCGGGGCGCTCGCAGCCCTGGCCGTCGCGGCGGTCGCCGTCATGGCGGCGGCGACGGCGCACGGCGCCGACGTGGAGGGGCAGCGGCCCCTGATGATCGTGGGCGACACGTTCCGGTTCACTCCCGGGGCGTGGTCCCACTACCTGATCCACGACCGCGTGAAAAAGGAATACTACCGCATGACCGTGGCCACGCTGGAGCGCATCGACCGCGGCGGCAAGCCCTGCTCCTGGATGGAGATCGGGGTCACGCCGGAGAAGGACCCCCCGGTGGTCACCCGGATCCTCGTGGAGGAGACGAAGACGGGGCCCGGCGAGATCCACGAGGTCATCGTCCAGGTTCGGGGATACGACCCCTTCACCGTTCCCGAGAGCTTCTACAGGGGCGAGGAGAGGGACGTGGGCAACTTCAGGGGCACGGCCGTCGCGAAGCGGATCGACCGGAGGGTGATCCCCGTCGCGGGCCGCAGCGTAACGGCCTGGGACGTGGAGGCCGTGGACGCCGCGGGCGATGTGACCACCGCCCTGGTCAGCGAGGAGGTGGCGCCCATCGGGATCGTACTGGCCGAGAGCCCGCAGGTCGACATGGTCCTTTCCGACTGGGGAACCGGGGCGAAGTCGAGGATCGAGGGGACGCCGGTGAATTTCTACGTGTGGCTGATGATGCGGATGGGCGACGCACTTGCGAAATGAGGAAGTTAGGAGGTTGTGAGGTTAAGAAGTTTGACGAGGCAAAATGGATCCCCCGTTTTTCCTCAACGTCTCAGCTTCAGAACTTCGCAGCTTCTGCCCTCAAAGAGGGCGGCGATTGCGCCGGCGGTCGAGGACCTCGGCCATGGCGGGCAGCAGCAGCGAGCCGAAGGGAAGCAGGAAGATCATCAGGACGGGCACGTAGCGGGCCAGGCGGCGGATGTGCAGCTTGAGCCTGCGGGTCTCCTCCTGCGTCCAGCGGATGCCCGTGTTCCTCGGCTTCATCAGCAGCGCCATGAAGCCCCTCATCGTGTCGGCTTCCTCGTAGAAGAGGTCCCTGTAGCGTTCGAGCATCGGTCTGAGAATCCTTTTCAGCACAACCCCGCCTTCCCCCGCTGAACGGTCACCGCAGTATGTCATCGGAATTTTCCCCCGAACACTGAAGGGGATTCCCGGCCGGGAGGCGTCGGATCGCTCTGCACATCATGCAGGCCCCGTGCCGGATGGCATGGAAATTGATTCATTCCGGGCGGGAGACGACGATGAAGATTCCCGACGGAGCCGACAGGCTTCTTCGACAGGTCACGGGCGGTTCCTCCGCGGTCAGCGGCGCACCCGCGCAGGGCGCCGGGAGCGGGTCCGCCGCGTTCCGGCAGATCCTCGAGTCGAGGATCTCCGCCCCGGGCGTGAATGCCTCCGGCAGGACCCAGGACGGGGCCCCCGATGACGTGCGGATTCGGCAAATCATCGATATCATTAAACTCCGGATGATGCTGGACGAGCACCTGCTGGGGTTCATGCGGGGCGGCGACGGGGACCTCTCCCTGTACCGGAGGTTTGCCCGATGGCAGTGGACCGGACCCGGCATGACGGCCGCTGACCCCCTGGGGACGGCGGCGGAGAAGGCCGCGGGGGAGGGCGCCGGCAAGACGGCCGGGACGACCGACCCGGTTGCGGCGGGAACCGCGAGGACGGCGGAACAGGAAATTTCTTCCGTCGTGAAGCTTCGGAAGAAGGCGGAGCGTGCACCGGTCTACGAGCCCCTCATCCAGGAGGCCTCGAAGACCTACGGGGTGGAGCCGGAACTCATCCGCGCCGTCATCCGCGCAGAGAGCAATTTCCGCAACGAGAGCACCTCGCCCAGGGGGGCCATGGGCCTCATGCAGCTCATGCCGCAGACGGCGAAGGAGCTGGGCGTGCGGGACGCCTTCGACCCCCGGGAGAACATCATGGGCGGCACCCGGTATCTCAAGGGGCTGCTCGACCGCTATCGCGGGGACGTGCCGACGGCCCTGGCCGCCTACAACTGGGGGATGGGCAACGTGGAGAGACGGCCGGAGCAGCTCCCACGGGAAACGCGGGTCTACATCGACCGGGTCCAGCGGTTCATGAATGAAGGCAAAGCCTGAGGGATCACGAAAAACCCCGCCTCGAGGCGGGGTTTTTGTTTCGACGTCACGCCGTTCAGCTCGTCCCCAGATACTCCTTCACGATATCGAGCAGGTGGCTCACCTTGAAGGGCTTCGACAGGGTGGGGTAGCGGTGCAGGGCCACCTCGTCGTCCAGTTCCTTCTTGAGCCGCTTCACCCCGAAGAAGCCGCTCATGTAGATGACCTTGATGTTCGGTTCCTCGCTGCGGACCCGGCGGACCAGCTCGATGCCGCTCACGTTGGGCATCAGCACGTCGGTCAGGATCAGGTCGGGCTTGAAGTTCCTGTAGATCTCGTAGCCCGTGTCCCCGTCGATGGCCACGCGGACGTCGAACCCCTCCATGGTGAAGATGTTCCGGAGGGTGTCCTGGTAGCCGAACTCGTCCTCGACGACGAGGACCTTCCATTTCTCGCGGGGTTTCCTCTGCGTGCCGTTCTTGATGACCTCGATCAGTTCCCGGTCCGGCATGGAGTTGATGACCTGGGCGACCTGGTTGATCCTCTGCTGCATCTTCTCGGCTTTTTCCTTGTTGTTCGGGTTCAGGTCGGGGTGGTAAATTTTTGACAGGAGCCTGTAATTGGAACGGACGTAGGATACGGCCGGGGCTTCCCCGAGCTCCGTGTAGATCTCCCTGGCCTTTTCGAGCATTCCGAGAACATTCAGTTCGCCTGCCAGATCCATGGATTTCTTCATCTTTCTGTCCCCGGGAGCGGTCTTCGGCCGGTCCCCGAAGTGCCATGAAACCGTCGGTGATTCCCGCGATCGGCTCTACGGGGCCGTCTCCCGTCGAAACTATGCAAGTCCCGTGCAAGGGCAGGGCGTGTTGCGCGAAGCGGGCGGAGGAGCCGGTCAGCGCAGATGCGCGGCGAACTCCGCGACGGCTTTCAGATACTCCTGCAGGCCGACCATGAAGATGCTGTTGTGGTCTGCGCCGGGGATCTTGAGAAGGCGCTTCTCGGCGGCCCCCGAGGCCCGGTAGAGGTCTTCGCCGTCCGAGAAGGGGAGGATGTGGTCGAATTCGGCGTGGATGATCAGCGTGGGCTTCGCGAAACGCCCGATTTTTTCGAGATGCCGGAATCCCTCCTTCTCGTCGATGCCGGCGCGCTTCATGTCGACGCCGACGAGGTTCAGGATCGTCTGGGTGTGGGCGAAGCCGCTTTCGATGATGAGGCCGTCGATCGCGTCGGGGTAGCTCTCCGCGAGCTCCAGGGCCGACGCGCTGCCCAGGGAGCGCCCCATCACGATGAGAGGCCCCGTGCAGCCGTTGAGCCGCAGCCACGTGCGGGTGTAGTCGAACACGGCGTGGGCGTCGCGCAGCATGGCGCTCACCGAGGGCCGGCCCGTCGAGTGCCCGTAGCCCCTGTAGTCCGCGGGAAGGAAATTGAGGCCCATCCGGATGTACAGGAAGGCGATGTCCTCGTAGTCCTCGACGATCTCCCCGTTGCCGTGAAAGAACAGGATCGAGGGCCCCTCCCTGTTGACGGTGTGGAACCGCGCGCCGACGGACACCCCGTCCCCGACGGGGATGAGGACATCCCGCACGCCCTCCTGGGACACGGGCTCCTTCCAGGACGACCGGGGGTAGAAGAGGGTCCCGCTGATCTCCGGCCCGTCGAGCTTGGGGCAGCCGATCCGGCTTGCGTCTTTCATGGCGCGACCTCCCGCCGCAGGATGCTTCGTTTCATACCACAGCGCGCCGGGGCTGTCCACGGGAAGCCGGCCTTTGACAGGGCCGCGGGGATGGGGTATGCAGGGCGCGGGAGGTATCCGATGCCGGTGTGGCTCGTCGTCGTCTTCGCGATCCTGGGAACGGCTCTCGTCGTGAAGCTCCTGCACGCCCTGGCCATCGTCGCGGTCCACCCGGTGACGCAGGGGGCGATGTACACCTCCACGGGACGCGTGAAGATCCGGACGGCCCTGGAGGCGGTGCCCATGAGCCCGGGGCAGCGGCTCGTGGACATCGGCTGCGGCGACGGCCGGGTCCTTCGAGCGG
>JGI11944J13513_1001753_pt1 | contig 16636 bp, 19 predicted proteins | sample TerdegcoTASludge_FD_13513 | JGI IMG/M metagenome (IMG submission 13513) | reverse complement strand
CGGTTGCCGTCCTCGTCCCAGACCTTCGACCCCGAGGCTTTCCTGACGAAGAAGGGCGTCGACCCGACGGAGCCGAATGCCCGGACGGGGCTGTTCACGCCCCCGGGGATGAGCTTCTTTGCCTGCTTGAACAGGGCGTCGGATTTCTTTCTCATGGGGTCCTCATGAAAGTTTATGATGGAGTGATGGAATGCTGGAATGTTGGGGGAATGTAAGAATCATAAACCCATTACTCCAACATTCCATCATTCCAATGCGGCGTCAGAAATACTCCATACTGCTCTTTTTGAACTCCTTCTCGCTGAGAAGGACCTGATAGTCGCGGATGCCCACCCGTCCCGCGAGCGCGGCGATGAGGTTCTCGAGCGTCCCCCCCGTACTGTGGATCATGGTGAACAGGTTGTACCGTCCCTCGAAGGACGGCCTCCTCTCGTAACAGTGGGTGATCTCCCGGCAGGATGCGAACACGGCCCCCGCTTCCTCGACCCGGTCGGGGGGAACGGCCCATACCACCATGGCGTTGCGGGTGACGCCCGCCTTCTGGTGTTTCAGGACCGCCCCGAATTTGCGGATCGTGCCCTCGCGCAGGCAGTCCCGGATCGTGTCCAGGGCCGCCTGCTCGTCGATTCCCGCGCGGGCCGCCACGGCGCGAAAGGGCCGTTTTTCGACGGGCAGATCGCCCTGCAGCTGCTTCAAGAGCTCCCGTTGTTGCGTCCGCGCGCGATGCGACATGGCCTGAAAGGACCTCCGCCGTAAAACCCCTCCCAAACTCTCACGGCAGGGCTGATAGCACAATCAAATTGTCCTTGACAATTCATTTTTATCTCTTTAATAAAGTACGCGGCCAAGCGGGCCCACATTCGCTGCGGCGGGCAGAGAACGCCCGCACCTTCGTCGGAAAGGGGGTGGCGTCGCGACGGACGGGGGATCGGGGCTGCGGCCGTTCAAGAGAGAGATGACGTGTTGTACAATCCAAAGACGGAGAGGAGGTCGAAATGAAGTCCAAGAAGATGTTCGCAGCGCTGGTATCCGTTCTGTTCGTTTTCGGTTTTGCGTCCCTGGCCCTTGCCGCTGAGAAGGAAGGCGGAGCGGATTACACCAAGGCGATCGTTCTGGGTTGCTCCGTGATCGCCGCCGGCATCGCGATGGGGTTCGGAGCCATCGGGGCCGGACTGGGCATCGGGCAGGCTACCGGCGGTGCGTCCAATGCCGTGGGGAGAAATCCCGAGGCGCAGGGCAAGATCATGCTCACCATGATGGTCGGTATGGCCATGACGGAATCCGTCGCGATCTACGCCCTCGTCGTGTCGCTCGTGATTCTCTACGCGAACCCGATCATCAGGCTGCTCGGTTAAATCATCATATCCCCGGTATCATCGGACAAAGGGGGAAGAAGCGAAATAAAAAGAGGCTTCTTTCCCCCTTTTTTTTGCCTCAGTCCCCGTCCCGCGGGACTCTTGCCCGGAGGCCCTTCTTCTCGGACTGCCTGCGCTTGCCCTCGAGAATCTTCTCCTTCGCCCTCTTGGAGCGCTTTCGCTTCTGGCGCCGGATTTTCTCGGCGCGGTCCCTCTCGGCCTCGACGACACCCCTCTGCAGTCTTTCGATCCGGTCCAGGAGCAGGCGGCGCGCCAGGAAGCGGTTCAGGGCCTGGGAACGCTCCCGCTGGCACTTGACGGTGATGCCCGTGGGGACGTGCACGAGTTGCACGCAGGTCGAGGTCTTGTTGACCTTCTGCCCGCCGGGACCGGAAGAGCGGACAAAGGTCTCCCGCAGATCGCTCTCCGCGACCCCGAGGCTCGCCATCCGCTCGAGAAGGGCTTTTTCTTTTTCAGACGATACAGGCATGAGGTGAACGGGTTATGGCGTAAGGCTCAAGGCTTATGGAACAGGAATTTTTCTTCCGCCGTCAGCCCTATGCCCTGAACCCTCTGCCCTTAGAGGTTGTAAATCTGCTCCCCGACGAAGTGGATCCAGTTCTCCCTGAGGATCTCGGCGGCCTGCTCGTGGTCGTCCACGCCCAGGATCAGGATCGTTTCCTTCCCGATGCGCTCGATGGTCGTGTAGATGTAGTGGATGTTGATCTCCGCATCCATGAGAGGCTTCACGATGGCGTTCATTCCCGCCGGGTGGCAGGGGACCTCGACGGCGAGAACCGGTTGCACCTCGAAGGTGAACCCGAAGGTCTCCAGGACCCGCTCGGCCCGGTCGGGATCGTTGACGACGAGCCTCACGACACTGCTCTCGGCCGTGCTGGCCGCGGAGATCGCCTTGGCGCTGATGTCCTCCTTGTCCAGGATGTCCACGAGCTTCGCGAGCTGCCCCGGGATGTTCGCCAGCTGAACGGAGATCTGCTTGATGGTCATGAGAGACGGGCTCCCCCTGGTTTAGTCGATGCTGTCGTAGCCGGCCGAGAAGGCCTTGCGGTTGACGTCCATCGCCGACTTCTTCCGCCCCCCCAGGATGGACTTGAGGCTCTTGAGGTAGGTGTCCGCGGACACGAGCCTCGTTGCCTTCACGTAGGCGCCCATCATCACCACATTTTGAACCCGGGGGTTGCCCAGCTCGGAGGCGATGCCCGCCGCCGGGATCTCGAAGACGGTGACGTCCGCGCGGTTCGGGCGGCCCTCGACGATGGAGGAATTCAGGAAAAAGGCGCCGCCGGGCGCGATTCTCGTCTGGAAGGCCATGAGGGAGGGGCCGTTCATGGCGACGATGAAATCGGGCTGGGACGCCACGGGCGAAGCGATCTCCTCGTCCGATACGGCCACCGTGCAGTTGGCCGTCCCCCCGCGCACCTCGGCGCCGTAGGACGGCAGGTAGGTGACGTGGAGACCCTCGTTCATGGCCGCGTGGGCGAGGCTGTAGCCCATCATCAGGACGCCCTGGCCGCCGAAACCTGCAAAGACGGTCTTAATCTGCATGCTTCTCCCCTTTGCCGATGTCCTTGATCACCCCGACGGGGAATGTCTTCGCCATCACCTCGTCGACCCAGCGGCAGGACTCGGCGGCCGTCATCTTCCAGTTGGTGGGGCACTGGGACAGGACCTCGATCAGGGTGAACCCGGCGCCGTCCATCTGGTACTGGAAGGCCTTCCGGATGGCCCGGCCGGCGCGAAGGATGTTCTGCGGCGAGTTGACGGCGCAGCGCTCGATGTACGCCGTGCCGTCGAGCCGGGCGAGTATCTCGCTCATGAGGATGGGGTGCCCGTCGAGGGGTGCGCTGCGGCCCGGGGGGGACGTGGTGGACGTCATGCCCAACAGGGTCGTCGGGGCCATCTGGCCCCCCGTCATCCCGTAGACGGCGTTGTTGATGAAGATGACGGTGATGTTCTCGCCGCGGTTGGCGGCGTGGAAGGTCTCGGCCGTGCCGATGGCGGCGAGGTCCCCGTCGCCCTGGTAGGAGAAGACGACCCGGTCCGGCAGCGTTCTCTTGATGCCCGTGGCGACGGCGCAGCCCCGCCCGTGGGGGGCCTCGAGCATGTCGACGTCGAAATAGTTGTAGGCGAGCACGGCGCAGCCCGCCGGCGGCACGCCGATCGTGATCCCGCGGATTCCCAGCTGGTCGACGGCGTCGCAGATCAGGCGGTGCGTGATGCTGTGGCCGCACCCCGCGCAGTAGTGGAACGGGGTGTCCTTGAGCGACTTGGGCCTTGCAAAGACCTTCTTCATCGGCGTGCTACCTCTGGTATTCCTGGACGATGGCCTTGGCGAGCTCCGCCGGCGTGGGCACGACCCCGCCGGGACGGCCGTAGAAACTGACCCGCGCCCGTCCGTCCAGGGCCAGCTTCACGTCGTCGAGCATCTGGCCCGTGCTCATCTCGAAGACCAGGAAGTTGCCGATCCGCTCCGCCGTGTCGCGGAGGATCTGCGCCGGGAAGGGCCAGAGCGTGATGGGCCGGATGAGACCGACCCGGTACCCCGAGTCCCGCAGCCGGTTGATGGCCCCCTTGGCGATCCGGGCCGCGATGCCGTAGGCGATGATGACGAGCTTCGCGTTGCCCGTCCGAAAGGTCTCGAATCGGACCTCTTTCTGGGCGATGACGTTGTACTTGCGCACGAGCTTCCAGTTGTGCTCCTCCATCCGCAGCGCGTCGAGGATGAGGCCCCGGACGAACCGGCTCTTGCCCGCCCCGCACCCCTTCAGCACGTATTTCTCGCTGTAGCGCCGCGGCCTCGGCTTCCCGAAGACGACGGGCTCCATCATCTGCCCCGTCATGCCGTCGCCCAGGATCATCACGGGGTTGCGGTAGGCGTCGGCCAGGTCGAAGGCGTCCATGGTCAGGTCGGCGAGTTCCTGCACCGAGGCGGGGGCGAGCACGATCGTGCGGTAGTCCCCGTGCCCGCCGCCGCGCGTGGCCTGGAAGTAGTCGCCCTGGGAGGGGAGGATGTTGCCCAGTCCCGGTCCGCCCCGCATCATGTTGACGATCACGGCGGGAAGCTCGTCGGCCGCCAGCGCGGAGATCCCCTCCTGCTTCAGGGAGATGCCCGGGCTCGACGACGAGGTCATGGCCCTCGCCCCGGCGGCGCTGGCCCCCAGGACCATGTTGACCGCCGCGATTTCGCTTTCGGCCTGGATGAACGTGCCGTTCTCGGCCTGGCGCATGTGCTCGGCCATGTACTCGGTGAGCTCGTTCTGGGGCGTGATCGGGTAGCCCGCGTAGAACCGGCAGCCCGCCCGGATGGCGGCTTCCCCGCAGGCCCAGTTCCCGGAGATGAGGATCTTATCCACGGTAGACCTCGATGGCGGCCTCGGGGCACGTGACCGCGCACAGCGTGCAGCCGGTGCACTCGTCGCCGTCCCTGGAGGCCACGGGGTGATACCCCCTGGAGTTGAATTCCGCCGTCTGGACGATCAGGTCTTTCTTGCACGCCGGGATGCACAGGAGGCATTCCTTGCAGCGCTCCCTGTCGATGACGATGCGGGCTTTCGCCATGGTGCTTCCTCCGGAGGAATGAGGGTGATCAAGTTGCGCAATAAATCGCTTTCGGGCGCGAAAGTCAAGGGATTTCTGACCCTGCCTTGACGTCCCGACGGGGTCATAGTACAAGGAAACACCGGGGGAGGATCCGCTCCGGACCGACGGGGGTCGTGATGCGCCCCCGTGAGGCTGTTATGTTCAGCGCGCGACTCGTCAACGATCCCTTCGGGGACCCCGCCGTCTTCCTCGACATGCGGTACCGCCGGGAAGCTCTCCTGTTCGACCTCGGCGACATCCGGACGCTGCCGCCCCGCATGATCCTCAAGGTGGACCGCATCTTCGTCACCCACACCCACATGGACCATTTCATCGGTTTCGATCACCTGCTGCGCGTCTGCCTCGGCCGGGAGAAGCACCTGTTTCTCTACGGGCCGCCCGGCTTCATCGACAACGTGGAAGGCAAGCTCAGGGCCTACACCTGGAACCTGGTCGAAAACTACGAGAACGATTTCCGCCTGTGGGTGTCGGAGATCCGCCCCGGCCGCATGGAGACCGCGGTTTTCTCGTGCCGGCAGGCCTTTCGCCCTGTGCCGCCGGGGCCGGCCGAGGCCTTCGACGGGACGGTCGTGGAGCGCGACGCCTACCGGGTGGATGCCGTGTTCCTGGACCACAAGGTCCCCTGCCTTGCCTTCCGCCTGGAGGAGAAGCGCCGCGTCAACGTCAGGAAGAACGCCCTGGCGGAGATGGGTCTGCCGGGCGGTGCCTGGATCAATGCGCTGAAGGATTCCATCCATCGCAACGAGCCCGACGAGAGCGAATTCCGCGTCTGGTGGAGGGGGGAGGGCCGCAGGACCATCGAGCGGACCTTCCCGCTGGGCGAGCTGAGGGAGCGGGTCACGAAGATCACGCCGGGGCAGAAATTCGTCTACGTCTCGGACGTGATCGACAGCCCCGGCAATGCCGGCCGTATCGTGGAGTTCGCCCGGGGCGCCGACGTCCTGTTTGTCGAGGCCTGCTTTCTCGACGAGGACCGCGGGCGCGCCGAAGAGAAGTATCACCTGACGGCCGGGCAGGCGGGGCGACTGGCCCGGCTTGCCGGGGTAAAGCGGTTCGTCCTCTTTCATCATTCACCGAAGTACCGGGGCGAAGAGAAACGCTTCGAAGAGGAGGCGATGAGGGCCTTCCTGGAAGAGGGGGGTACAGGGGACAGGGGGCAGGGCTCAGGGTAGTGGATCGGGGAATGCGTTGCATTTTTCCTGTACCCTGTGCCCTGTACCCGGGCCCCTAGATTCTTTCGACCTGAAACCCCTGCATCTCGATGGCCACGGCCCGTTGGAGGATCTCGATGGTGATCACGAAGAGGTCCTTCCGGGGGTCGGCCTTCACGACGAGCCCCTCGATGTCCCTAAACGGCCCGTCGAGGATCCGGGCGCGCTCCCCGACCCTGGGGTAGCGGTAGTGCTGGATCTCCACCTTCGAGTCCACGAGGCGCCGGATGGCCTCGATCTTCTCGTCGGGCACCGGGATCGGGACATTCCCCCGGGCCGTCCCGAGGATCTTGACCACGCCGGGCGTTTTGAGGATATCGAGCCGCTCCTGGTTGTCGGCCCGCAGCATCTCGACGAAGAGGTAGCCCGGGAACATGGGAAGCTCGATCCTCTTCCTGCGGTCCTTCCTGCGGCTCCAGGTCTCGATCTTCGGCAGGAAGGCATGAATGGACTTCAGGGTCAGGCCGTCGTGGACCTTGCTCTCGTGGCGGCTTCTCGTGTGGACGGCGTACCAGGGCATCAGGCGCACGCCCCCTGCGTCGCAGAAACCGGGTCCAGGCTCCAGGGTCCGGGGTCCAGGGTGTAAAGCAGGAGCATGTGACGGGATCCCCCTCTTGTTGCGGTTCTATTTTTCAGTCGCGGATGAAGCGGGCATCGACGATGATGTCCCCGTTCTTACGCGACACCTTCCGGACGGCGACGGGAACGGCCTGGTCGACGGTTCTCACCCCCAGCTCCCCGATGGCGTCGGTTCCCTTCCCGAAGATCTTCGGGGCGGAGATGACGATCATCCGGTCGGCAAGGCGCGCCCGGATGAAGGAGGTCAGGACCCCGGCGCCGCCTTCCACGAGAAGCGACGAGATCCCCCGTCTCCCCAGGTCCTCGAGGACGGCGGCGAGGTCCACCTGCTTCTTCCCGGCAACGCGGACCTCGATCCCGCGATCGGCAAACAGCGCCCTCTTTTTCCGGTCGTGCGCGGAGGTCGTGAAGATCAGGGTTCGCGCGCGGTCCTGGTCCTGCAGCACCCGCGCCTCCGGCCCGATCCGGAGCCGCGAGTCCACGACGACGCGAAGGGGGTCTCGTCCCTTAACGAGGCGGCAGGTCAGTTCCGGGTCGTCTTTCACGATCGTGCCCGATCCCACGAGGATCGCGTCGTGCAGGCTGCGCAGGCGATGGGCGAAGACCCGGGAGGGCTCCGAGCTGATCCACCGGGAATGGCCCGTCGACGTCGCGATCTTCCCGTCGAGCGACTGGGCGTATTTCAGCGTGACAAACGGGATCCGGGTCCGGATGTACTTGAAGAAGACCTCGTTGAGCTCCCTGCACTGCGCCTCGAGCACGCCCGTGCGCGTCTCGATGCCGTTGCGCTTCAGGGCCGCAAGCCCTCGTCCCGAAACGACGGGGTTGGGGTCGATCGTGCCGATGACGACCCGGGCCGGCTTTTCCTTCACCAGGCGCTCCACGCAGGGCGGGGTCCTCCCGTGGTGGGAGCAGGGCTCCAGAGTGATGTACACCGTCGAGCCCCGGACCGGTTCCGTCGCGCTCTCGATGGCGTTGATCTCGGCGTGGTTCTCCCCGCAGCACCGGTGGTACCCCTTCCCGATGACGCGCCCGTTCTTGACGATCACCGCCCCCACGAGGGGGTTGGGGCAGGCCCAGGGCGAGCCCCGCCTCGCCAGGGCGAGGGCCATCTTCATGTAGCGTTCGTCGTTCAAGCTCGTTCCCTTCCGTCGTCCGGCCCGGGATCCCCGTCTCTGGAATGACCCTTGCAAACCGTTCAGCGTTTGGATGACACGACGGGATACTATACAAAAGCGGGGTCTCCCGCACAAGATGAAAACGCGTGCGCTCCGAACCCGCAGGGCAACCGGCGATGTTTTCCACTACCGTCCCGCCGCAGGGATGTGGTATAAAGCCGCAGCTTGCGTCCCCGGGACAGAATGGAGGATTTCATGAAAGGCATCGTTCTCGCGGGCGGGCTGGGAACCCGCATGTACCCCCTGACCAAGGTCACCAACAAGCATCTCCTCCCGCTGTACCGGGAGCCGATGATCTACTACCCCATCCGCACCCTGGTCAACGCGGGCATCGACGAGATCCTGATCGTCACGGGGGGAAACAACGCCGGGGATTTCCTGAAGCTGCTGGGAAACGGCAGGGAGTTCGGCCTGAAGCACCTCAACTACACGTACCAGGAGGGGGAGGGCGGCATCGCCGCGGCCCTCGACCTGGCCGCCTACTTCGCCGACGGGGACAAGATCGCCGTGGTCCTGGGCGACAACATCATCGAGAAGAACATCCGCAAGGCCGTCGAGGCCTTCAAGAAGCAGGAGCGGGGCGCCAAGATCCTGCTCAAGGAGGTGCCGGACCCGCAGCGCTTCGGCGTGCCGGCCTTCGAGGGGGACCGCATCGTGCGCATCGACGAGAAGCCGAAGCAGCCGGCCTCGAATTACGCCGTCATCGGCATCTACATGTACGACCACACGGTGTTCGACGTGATCAAGACGCTGAAGCCCTCGAACCGCGGAGAGCTGGAGATCACGGACGTGAACAACCACTACATCCGCGAGGGGACGATCACGTGGGACGTCCTCGACGGGTGGTGGTCCGACGCCGGCACGTTCGACTCGCTCATGTACGCGGGCAACATGGTGGCCAAGACGGGCGCGAACAAAATAGACTAGGCGACAGGCAACAGGCGAAAGGCACAAGGCAAGAAAGCCCCCTCTTGCCGGGCCGGCTGCCTCCCGCCTTTCGCACTCAGCCAAAGAGGTTTGTATGATCGACGGCGTGAAGATCAAGAAATTGAAGGTCATCCCCGACGAGCGCGGGAGGCTGATGGAGGTGCTCCGGGCCGACGACGAGATGTTCGAGGCCTTCGGCCAGGTCTACATGACCACGGCCTACCCCGGGGTGGTCAAGGGGTGGCACTACCACAAGCGCCAGTCCGACAACATGACCGTCGTCAAGGGGATGATGAAGATCGTGCTCTATGACGGCCGCAAGGGCTCGCCGACCGAGGGCGAGGTGAACGAGTTCTTCGCGGGCGAGCACAACCCGGTCCTGATCCACATCCCGCCCCTCGTATACCACGGGTTCAAGTGCATCTCCGGGGAGGAGGCCCTCGTGATCAACGTCCCCACGGAGGTGTACCGCTACGACGACCCCGACGAGTTCCGGGTCCACCCGCACGCCAACGACATCCCCTATGACTGGGGGCGGAAGGACGGGTGAAGAAATCGCGAAGAGCGGAAGATCGGAAGTGAGGAAGATCGGAAAGAAACGCATCGGAGATTCACGCCACTCTTCCGCTCTTCGTAACTTTCTCACTTCGTGCGGTTGTGTCAGTGGCTCCGACAGGGGCCCGCTCACGGACGGATAAGCATATGGGATTATTCTGGGGTGTTGTCTCGTTTGTCCTCGGGGCCGTGATCGGCAGTTTCCTCAATGTCTGCATCTGGCGGATCCCCGAGGGGAAATCCATCGTCACCCCGGCCTCCCACTGCCCGAAGTGCGGCAACCCGGTCCGCTTCCACGACAACATCCCCCTCGTGAGCTGGCTCGTCCTTCGGGGCCGCTGCCGGGACTGCGGCGAGGCCATCTCCCCCCGATACCCCCTGGTCGAGCTGCTGACGGCCCTGCTTTCCCTGGCCCTGGGCTGGCTCTACGGGCCGAGCCTGCAGTATCTGGCGGCCTTTCTCTTCGCGTCGGCGCTCGTGGTGGTCACCTTCATCGACCTGGACCACCAGATCATCCCCGACGTGATCTCGCTGCCGGGAATCCCCGTCTGTTTCCTGCTGGCCTGGCTGGTCATGGGCGTGCCGTTCTGGGACTCCCTGCTGGGTATCCTCGCGGGCGGCGGGTTTCTCTACCTGGTTGCCGTCGGGTATGAACTGCTCACGAAGCGGGAGGGCATGGGCGGAGGGGACATCAAGCTGCTGGCCATGATCGGGGCCTTCCTGGGGTGGAAGTCCCTGCTTTTCGTCGTGTTCATGAGTTCCATCCTCGGCGCGCTCGTGGGGGTCGTGCTCATTGCGGCCCAGGGCAGGGACATGAAATACGCCGTCCCCTTCGGGCCGTTTCTGTCGATGGCGGCCGTGATGTACCCGTTCTTCGGCTGGCCGCTCACGCATCTCGTGCTCTTTCGCTCGCTTCCCTGAGCCTCCCCGCGCGAAGATTTTTCCGCTCAAGTTTTTCCCCCCGCAAACCGAAAAAGAATGCAGAAGAGCTCCAACCGTCAGCCGGTTCGGGCACTTCTCGGGTTCCGATCGCTTTCAGGAAACGGCCTGATCAGGGCAAACCATCCGAAAGGGTGGGGCGCAAAGTCACTGGCCTACGTCCGATCGAAGGATATGGCTGCAGGATTGCCGGGCAGGACATCCGATCGCAAGACGAGGCGGGGATCCCCTTGAAGGGCGGACCACGCCCCGCCTTCCGTGCCATCCCCTCCCGCCCGGGTTTCCCCTTCCGCCTGCCGGTTCCCAGGACGACGGCCGCGAGCTGAAGGCCATGACGGTGCCGTGCCGGGCATGTTTTTTGCTCAACTGAAAGTGATGTCCCGGTGCGGCGTGCGATGCGGCTGCAGCGGGGCCGGGAATCAGAACCCGCAGGATCAATAGAAAGACGGGCCATGGAACATCTTCGACGCAACAGACGGAAGAGACGGTCATACGCCGGGCGGCTGTCTGAAGGCCGGGAGGCGCGCGGCGGCGCTGCGGGCTTCTCCATGGTGGAGCTTCTCATCACGCTCGTCCTGCTCGGCATCGTGCTGGCCATCGCCGTCCCGTCCTACCGGGGGTGGGTCGACAACTCGAACCTGAAGGGCGCGGGCAGGATGATTTCCTCCGATTTCTACGACACGCGCGCCCGGGCCATGGCGGAGAACCGGGCGTACACGATCACCTACAACCCCGACCCGGCCAACACGTACCGGATCCAGGCGGCCGCGGCCGGCGGATTGGCCGCCGTGGACGAGACGAAAAACTTCGGCGAGTACGGAACGGTCCGGATGACGAGCGTCAACGGGGGGGGCGCGGCGGTCGCCGTCACGATACAGCCCCGGGGCTCGGCGGCGCCGGCCGCGACCATCGGCATCGCCAACGTCCGCAACTCCACCGGCACGATCACCGTCCTCATGACAGGAAGGGCCCATGTCACGTACAGCATGCAATAACCGAGGGATCACCATCGTCGAGGTGCTCATCACGCTGTTCCTCACGGCCGTGGGCATCCTGGCGCTTCTGTCCATGCAGCCCACGTCCTGGAGCGCGGCGGGGCGCTCCGATTTCATGGGCCGGGCCGCCGGCATCCTCCAGAGCGAGCTGGAGCGCAGCGAGCTGTGGATCATGAACCCGAACAACGCCTTTGCGACGGCCTGCGACGCCACCGGCCGCAATCTGTTCGTCGGCGGCCCCTGCACCCGTACGATCAACGCCAGTAGCCAGGCGGCCCCCCAGGCGGGCGACGTGCCCTACACGGTGGCCACGACGGTCACCCCGCTTGCGGGAGCCACCAACGCCTGGACGGTGAGAGTGCAGGTCACATGGCCCGGCAACACCCGCGGGATCACAGAGAGCACCATCGTATCGAGACAGGAGTATTTCAGACAATGAGGGATCCGCTGAACGATTCGAGAGGGTTCACGCTCACCGAGCTCGTCATGGCCGTCGCCGTCGGGCTCGTCCTGCTTGCGGCCGTGTCGACGGCCATCGTGTCGGGGCAGCGCTCCTCCACGGGGATCGAGCGCAAGGTGACGACGAACCAGGATGCCCGGGCCGCCCTTGAGCTCATGGCCGCGGAGATCCGCATGGCCTCGTTCAACTCCACCTTCGAGCCGAACCTCTGGAGGGACCCGGCGACGTGCAACGCGGCGGGTAACCAGAACTGGAGGGGCATCCAAGAGGCCACGGCCACGGCGATCACCGTCGAGATGGACATCGAGTCGCCCAACCCCAGCCGGACCTGCGGGGACAGCGACGGGGAGATCATCCGGTACGCCTACGATGCGGCCAACAGCCGGATCACGCGGGAGAACATCCGGTGCCCCGGCGGTCACAACGCGGCCAACGAGATGCCGTTCCTCGGGCCCATCGCAGGGCAGCCCGGGGTCCGGACCGTCGAGGTCGTGAACAACGCGCTGCCCGTCTTCCGCTACTTCGACGGGACGGGCGCCGAGATCCCCCACGCCAACCTGCCCAACGACATCCCGAGGATCCGGCGCATCGAGATCGCGCTGCTGGTCCGCTCGGCGGACGTGGACCCGACCTCGGGCCAGCGCAGGCAGATGGCCTACTCGACCAGCGTCATCCCCCGCAATCACGGGATCCAATTCTGATGAAGGACGGGTGCTCATGAAACGCAACAGAGAACAGAAAGGCTTTGCCCTCGTGGCGGCACTGATGGCCAACCTGATCCTCCTGGCTGTGGGGATCGTCGCCCTCAACCTCTCCACGGGGGACATCCGGGTGAGCATGCGGTCCGTGGGCGACAAGAAGGCCGTCAACGCCGCCGAGGCGGGGCTTCACTGGCTGACCGTGAATTTCGATCCCGCCAACCTGGCGGCCGTCACCGTGACGANCCAGCCGGTCGGCGGGGGCGGAGACCCGAACACGCAGTACACGATCGAGCAGCCGACGGAACCCACGACGGGCCCGGCGCAGATCCCCCTGCCGGGATTCTCCATCGGGGGCTCCCAGACCTGGGGTCAGGCGCGCTACGACGCCCGGATCACGGGGCGCAACACGGCCTACAATACGAGCATGACGATCGAGGCGGGCCTCGGCCACGGCCCCGTCGAGATGGGGACCATGTCCCGCTAGGGAGCACGCACCATGAAATCCCCGCGCATCCTCTTTTTCTTCGCTACCCTGATCGCCCTTCTCGGCGTGCCCGGGGTCGTTTTCGCCCAGACCTGCACGACCGACGAATCCTGCAACGAGACGGGGCTCTTTACCAACGTGGCCCCCGAGGCCATGATCGTACTCGACATGTCGGGGAGCATGAAGTGGAACCCGCCGGGAGACATCTTCCACTGCCCCGCGGGGCTCACGTCCTGCTATTACAACCCCGCCAACGGCAGCTGCGCCGCCATCTGGAATGACCCGGGGCTCTACAACGACTACCGGACGAGCTACGTCCCTCCCTACACGATCAACTGCGGAAATTCCGTTCTCAAGCGCTACAGCAATGCAACGTGCTCGGGCCCCTTTTACCAGACGAGCACGGAGATGCCCGGTTACGGCACCGACTGCGCCCGCTATCTCATCGCAAGGGATGTCATCAAGAAGCTCCTCGACGACAACAAGGACGGCAAGGTCTTCACCGATGACGACACGAGCCTCAACATCCGGATGGGATTCGCCAAGTTCCAGGGTGCATACTACCAGGAGTGGAAACCCATCGGGACCTCCTACCGCAACATTTACTGCGGCGCCCCCTTCGGGTCTCTCACCTACTGCACGACGCCGACCTCCTATAACATTGCGGACTACAAGTGCATCCTTAGCTCGATGAGGACCGACTCGAGCGTCGGCGGGGCCACGCCTCTTGCCCTGGCCCTCGAGAGCGTCAAGACGACGATGGACACCAAGAAGGACGCCGACACCTACAAGAACTGCCGGCAGCGCTTCGTGATCCTGCTCTCCGACGGGGCCGACACGATGTACTGCGGCGACGCCGTCAACGACACGGACCGCACCCAGTACAAGCGAAGGCGGGCCTCCGTGGCCCGGGCCAAGGCGCTGGCCGACGCGGGCTACAAGCTATTCGTCGTGGGCTTCGGCTCCAACATGCCCGACATCGAGAAGAACACCCTGAACTGGATGGCCTACTACGGGGGCACCGACAACCCGCTGGTCACGAACAGCGGTGACAAGACGGCCCTCGACGTCTCGGCATTCTCGGCCGACCCCTGCGCCGATTCCCCCACCGTGGGCACCTGCGACGACACGAGCACCCAGTGCTTCGCCGTGACCAACGACCCGGGGAACACGACGCTGAACGGCTATGCCTTCATCGCCGGCGATGCCGTGGAACTGGAGGCGGGCCTGCGCGAGGCGATCAACTACATCCGCGAGGCCAACTACGCCTTCTCTCAGTCTTCGGTGGCCTCCACGCGTCTGGCCGACGAGAACTTCCTCTACGAGGTCTCCTTCCAGCCCGTAAGCAACGACCCCATGTGGCTGGGCCACCTTCGCAAGTATCAGATCCTCAGCGACGGCACTGTCGGGGGCGCCCTCTGGGACGCCGGCCAGCTCCTGCAGGCCCGGGACCCGGCAACGCGCGTGATCAAGACCTACAAGGGCGGCTCACTCGTCGACTTCACGACGGTCAACATCACCTACGCGGTCCTGGGCGTCGAGAACGACACGCGTCGCAACGAGGTCGTCGGCTACATCCGCGGCGAGACGGCCTACAACAAGGACAACTGGAAGCTGGGCGACATCTTCCGGGCCAACCCCGTGACGGTGGGGACGCCGTCGTACTACTACAAGGACACCCACGACAGCGCCAACGCCTTCGCCGCGCACCGCACGAACCACGTCCGATCGTCCGCCAACGGTCAGCGGATCGTCCTGGCGGGCGCCAACGACGGCCAGCTGCACGCCTTCAAGACCTCCGACGGCTCCGAGGCGTGGAGCTTCATCCCGCCGAACGTGGTCCCTAAGCTCCGCCAGATCGCACACATGGCCCACCCGGCGGGGATGCCGCACGTCTACTTCGTGGACGGCCCGATCTCCGTGGCCGACGTGTGGCTGGGCACGGGCAGCGGCGCGACGAAGTCGGCCGCCGACTGGAAGACCCTGCTCGTGTTCGGCCTGGGCCGCGGGGCGGACCCGTACCTGTGGAGTTCCTCGTCGGACTGCCTGAGCGACTTCAGCCTCGTCTACGACGCGACGCGGCCCCACTACTGCGGCTTCTACGCCATGGATGTGACCGACACGCTCAACCCCGTCTACAGGTGGCGCATCACCCCGACGGGTGCCCAGGCGCCCTACCTGGGGGACCCCTGGAGCAAGGTGGTGATGCACCGGCTGAAGGTGAACGGCAGCGAGAAGTGGGTCGGCTTCATGGGCGGCGGCCACAACTGGTCCGTCTGCAACCCCTACGACGGCACGGGGACGGACTGCGACAAGCGCGGCAAAGGGTTTTTTGTGATCGACCTGGCCGACGGCAGCGTGCTCTGGAGCTACACCCGGGAAGGCGACCCCAACATGAACTACGCCCTCGCGGGGTCCCCGGCGGTGGTGGACAGCGACCTTGACGGGTTCATCGACACGGTCTACATCGGCGATCTGGGCGGGAACCTCTGGCGGTTCCGCTTCCCCGGCGACAGCACCGCGGGCTGGACCGGGAGCCGCCTGCTGGCGCGCAGCGACGGCTACGGGCCCGTCTTCGGAATGCCGACGGTTGCCAAGGATGCCATGGGGAACCTCTGGGTCTACTGGGGGACGGGCGACAAGACGGAGCCCATCGTCGTGGGCACCAACGTGGAGCGGTTCTTCGCGGTCAAGGACTCGGACCTCTCCGGCACCTGGACGGGGGCAAACCTCGACAACATCACGGGAACCACCTACACCGACAACGGGACGAAGCACGGCTGGTACATGAACCTGGCCGGGGCGGGCGAGAAGGTGCTGGGCGAGGCCGTCGTCTTCGGCGGCCAGGTCTACTTCACGACCTATACCCCGGGCGGATCGGGGGTGACGGACCCCTGCAACGCCGCGGGGATTGCGAAGCTCTACTCGGTGTCCTACATCTCGGGCGCGGGGAGCCTGACGGGCAACGCCCGCAGCATCACCCTCGGCGTAGGGATCCCCACGGCGCCCACGCTCTCGCTCAACCCCTTCAGCCCGACGCCGGATCTCTACGTCACCGTCAGCGGCGGCTCCGGGACGGGGGCGACGACGATCAAGGCGCCCGTCAATCCCGGCGGGACGAGCAATCGCACCAACATCCTCTACTGGCGCGACCGGAGGCTGCAGTAACCCGGGGCGGCAGGACCGGTCCGCCGCCGGGGCGAGAAGCGGAGCGGTCCGTGCGGGCCGGAGCAGGAGAAAACGCGGGGAAAAGATCATGCGCACCCTCTTGAGACACACGCTGCTGCGGATTGCCGTTCTGATTCTCCTGTTCCCCCTGGCTCCCGCGGATACCTCGGCGCAGCCGTTGACGGACGAGACGGGCCTGTTCACCTCCATCGCGCCCGACGCCATGATCGTGCTCGACCTCTCGGGAAGCATGAAGTGGAACCCCCCGGGCGACCACGACTGGTGGAACTGGCCGACCAAGCCCTACAGCAACCCCGCCTGCGAGGGGCCCTTCTACAACGACCAGAGCGTGTCGGGTTACACCACCTACTGCTCGCGCTTCGAGATCGCCCGGAAGACCCTGTTCAACATCCTCGACGACAACCACAACGGCACGATCGACGGCCAGGACGAGACGAGCCTC
>JGI11944J13513_1001750_pt1 | contig 16656 bp, 13 predicted proteins | sample TerdegcoTASludge_FD_13513 | JGI IMG/M metagenome (IMG submission 13513) | reverse complement strand
AAGAAAGACAAAAAGAATCAATTAATCATTTGTCAATCATGCATATTTTTTGCATCATTGTCGCATTGTTAGGCGTATTATTATATGGTAATAATATCAACCCCTATAATACGGGCAGTATTTGCTTTTATATGTCATTAAATTTTATATGGCTAATCATTCTGTTATATAAATTGGAAAAACATTTAGTACAAAAGAACGGGAAATATTTATCATTGTTTAATGCTATATATATAAGTTTTCCGCTGTTTATAGCGATAACAACTTTGTTCATCGAAAATGAAAATATTTTTTACCTGAAAGTAATTTTTATCCTTCCGGTCTTATTCGCCGCCTCAGTTATGGGCAAGCGGGCCGGCATGGTGATGTCCACTGTTTGTTCATTTTTTATAGTCGCTTATGAAATCATCGCCAAAGGCGACCCTTTCTTTCAAGCCTTTGAATCCAGTTTAATCATGATCAGTATCATGTACATAGTCGGCTGGTTTGTCGGCGTGCTGATAGATAATGATGTACAGTACCAGGAGCAGTTAAAAGAAAACATATTGTCTCTCAATGAGGAGATTAAGCACAGAAAACAAGTGGAGCAGCAATACCGGAAGCTGTCCAGTGTTGTTGAGCAAAGCCCAAACATTATTATAATTTGCGATACCGAGGGTAAAATCGAATATGTTAATCCGACATTTACTCAAATAACGGGCTATTCGTACGATAATGCCATCGGAAAAGAGTTAAAGCCCGGCGGGTATGATCCGGGCAAATTCAAACAATTATGGGAGTTGGTTAAAACAGGTGAAGTGTGGCAGGGTGAGTTCTGCAACAAAAAGAAAAACGGTGAAGAATATTGGGAATCCGCCACTATTTCGCCTTTTCGGAACTCCGAGGGCGTCATTACTCACTTTTTAAAAATCGCGGAAGACATCACCGAGCGCAAAAAAGTTGAGAAGGAAATGGAGCGGCTGGAGCGGTTGCACCTGGTCGGCGAAATGGCCGCCGGTATCGGCCATGAAGTAAGAAACCCAATGACCACAGTGCGTGGTTTTCTGCAAATGCTTCGCAGGAAAGATGAATTTGTTAACCATATGAAATACTTGAATCTGATGGTTGAAGAACTGGATAGAGCAAATTCGATAATAACGGAGTACCTTTCTCTGGCCAGAAACAGGGTGGTAAACTTCAAAATGCAAAATCTGAATTCAATATTGGAAGCCTTATTGCCTTTAATCACGGCAGACGCGATGAACTCCGATAAAAATATTATAATGAAGCTTGGAGAAATATCGGATCTATTCCTTGACGAGAGGGAAATGCGCCAGCTTATTTTAAACCTTGCCCGCAACGGATTTGAATCAATGTCTTCCGGCGGGATTTTAACTGTCGGGACATTTATGGACGGCGACGAGGTGGTTTTATCGGTACAAGATCAAGGCCAGGGCATTGAAGCCGCTGTGCTTGATCGAATCGGCGATCCCTTCTTTACCACCAAAGAAAATGGGACAGGCCTGGGACTGTCTGTGTGCTACAGCATCGCGGCCCGGCACAACGCAACCATCAAGATAAAAACCGGCTCCGCGGGATCAATTTTTTTAGTAAGATTTAAGCCGGGCCGCGATAAAGAGGTGCTTTCGGGCACAGCGGCGAAAACCGTGTTAATGTGATATTTGTCTAAATTCTTAATATGGTTCTATATTTAAGAGCTGTAATTTCTTTCCATAACAGGAAATTACGGCTTTTTTTATATTCTATAAATTTTCTTAAAATTTGAAAGGATTTTCGGGTTTGGTGTCGAATTATTCCATGGTAAAAGTTTGGTAAAAGTTGCGTGAGGGGAAAAAATTATCAACGAGGTGATGCAGTGATTAAAAGAAAATTTTCAATTTCCTTAATTGTCTGTTTGCTTGTCACATTTCTTACGGCCACAGCGGTGTACGCGGAACAAACGCTTTTGAAGCAGGGCGCGTCCGGAGACGATGTGTTAAGAGTTCAAACAAAATTACAATCCTACGGTTATTACACCAGCGCGCTGGATGGGGATTTCGGCCCCGCTACATATAACGCGGTTGTAAGGTTTCAAGCGGACTGCGGGCTGGCGGTTGACGGCATCGTTGGACCGGCAACAATGCGGGCTTTGGAGCGGTTCAACCCCGCTAATGTTACTGCAAGCCGCGGATCGTCCGGAGACAGGAAAGGACAAAGCGTAGTATCTTTTGCGGAGGGATTTTTAGGCACGCCATATGTCTGGGCGGGCAGCTCGCCAAGAGGTTTCGACTGCTCGGGATTTACCAGTTACGTATATGGCCAGTTTGGAGTTAGCTTGCCCCACGCGGCTGATAGGCAGTTTAACGAAGGCTATCAGGTGAGCCAGCTGAAAGCGGGAGATTTGGTGTTTTTCAGCACGTATGAGAGAGGCCCGTCGCACGTGGGGATTTATATAGGGGACAACCGGTTCATTCATGCCAGTTCCAGCGGCGGCAATGTTTGTATAAGTTCATTGTCCAGTTCTTATTACAGCGCGAGGTATTTAGGCGCGCGTCGTGTAATGAGCTAACTAACAAGTAAACTGCGGTATAAACCCGCTTCCTTAAAAGGAGGCGGGTTTTTTAATGATGGGGTCAGCCCTTGACATTGGACAACTTTTCAGGTTAGCCAGCTAACCTGAAAAGTTGTCCAATGTCAAGGGCTGACCCCTTAAAATAAGTTTGTTTTATTAAATGCTAATATATCATAAAATTTATGAATTTATTCTATAAGGTAGTTGTATGGTAAGATAACTGTAGTAACTGCAGTATTAATTAATTTCTTCTGATTGGAAGGTGGCTGTATTGCGCCCGGAGTCTATGAAGATTTTCGATGATTTGCGCGGTCAGAACATGGTTGTTCTGGAAAACGCCAAGCAAAGCGGCAGGAAAGTTGTGGGCATGTACTGCGCTTATTGCCCTCAGGAGCTGGTCCTGGCGGCCGGGGCCATACCGGTGAGTCTCTGCGGGACCAGGGATGAGCCGATCGCGGACGCGGAAAAAGTGCTGCCCCGCAACCTGTGTCCCTTGATCAAGTCCAGCTTCGGGTTTGCCATCACCGGCAAGTGCCCTTATTTTTATTTTTCCGATTTCGTTGTCGGCGAAACGACTTGCGACGGCAAAAAAAAGATGTTTGAGCTTTTGAAGCAGTACAAGCCCATGCATATTATGCACCTGCCCCAGGGGGCGGACCGGCCGGGCGCCCTGTCCTGGTGGAAGGAGGAATTGTTGCTGCTGAAGGAGCGGCTGGAGGAAGAACTTGGCGTGACGATTAGCGACGACAACCTGCGGGAAGCTGTAAAACTGGCGAACAGTGAACAACGGGCCGTTAAAGAACTGCACGAGTTGAACAAGCTGGATCCGGCTCCCCTGTCGGGGCTTGATTTGCTGACAGCCACTTTTATGAAGGGGTTTAATGTCAATAAGTTTGAAGGAATCAGCGCTGGTCAACCGGTTGATTGACGAAGTGAAAGAAGTGATCGAGCGGGGAGGCTCGCCTTTCCGGGCGGGCACGCCGCGCATTTTGCTGACCGGCTGCCCGGTGGGCATCGGCTCGGAAAAAGTGATCAGACTGCTGGAGGAAGGCGGGGGCAGCGTGGTTTGTTTTGAAAGCTGCAGCGGCTACAAAACCCTGGCCATGCTGACTGATGAAGACGAGCGGCGGGACCCCCTGGAAGCTATCGCCGAAAGGTCGCTGAAAATCCCCTGCTCCTGCATGACGCCGAATGAGGGGCGTCTGGAACTGCTGGGCAGAATGATTCGTGAGTACCGCGTCGACGGTGTCGTTGACCTTACCTGGCAGGCCTGCCACACCTATAATATCGAGGCGGAATTAGTACGCGGCTACGTCAGGGACAATTTTGACATACCATGCCTGCACCTGGAAACCGACTATTCAAATTCCGACTTGCAGCAGTTGAAAACCCGGGTCACGGCTTTTATTGAGCTGCTGGATAAGAGGTGGACGTAAAATTATTACCGTGGGCATTGACGTGGGCTCCATAACCTCCAAAGCGGTCTTGATGAACGGTTCGGCCTGGCAGAGTGTGCTCCGGCCTACGGGTTACAGCCCGCGGCAGGCCGGCCGGGAGGTTTTTGACGAACTTTTGGACAAGGCCGGATTGGCGCGGGCGGATATTGGCTATATCATCGCCACCGGCTACGGGCGGACAACCCTCGAATTCGCGGATAAAGCCATGACCGAGATTACCTGCCACGCCAAGGGCGCGCACCACCTGGTGCCGGGCGCCGACATGGTGATTGACATCGGCGGTCAGGACAGCAAGGTGATTTTTACGGACAGGCAGGGCAATGTTGCTGACTTTTCCATGAATGACAAGTGCGCCGCCGGAACAGGCCGGTTCTTGCAGGTGATGGCCGCGGCCATGGGCGCCGACGTAAGTGAGTTGGCGGAATTGGCGCGCGGCGAGGAGCCTGTGCAGATCAGCAATATGTGCACTGTCTTTGCCGAGTCGGAGGTAATCAGCCTGCTGGCTGAAGGAGTGGGCAGAGGCAGGATTATTGCCGGCATCCACCGTTCCGTCGCCAAAAGAGTGACCGCCATGGCCGAAAGGATCGGCAAAGGCGAGTTAATCGCCTTTACCGGCGGGGTGTCTAAAAACGAGGGGGTGAAGGAATACCTTGCCCGGGAGCTGGGCAGGGAAATTGTCGTCGCTCCCGAATCCCAGCTTGCCGGGGCGCTCGGAGCCGCCCTATTAGCAAGGGAAAAACTGCTTAACGCGAAGGTATTACATGAAAAGAAATAATTTTGTAATGTCCAGGGAATACCTGGGCAACGGTGTTTCTGATAGAGAAATATTAGAATGAAAAACTCATAAATTTATTTTATTATTTGTCTAGTTGCTATAAAAATAATTGATTTATGTTATAAAGTAGCTATATGGTAAAATGAAAGCGATCGGAGCCGGTGTTGATNAAGTNATAACNCTTTAGTATTATTAATCTAGTTGTATTGAGACGACNGGAAGAAGGAAAGTGCCTTGCCGCAAGCGGTAGTAATTGTTTTCAAGTCAACCCATGACGTGATCAAAGCTAAAAACGAGCTGGCAAAAGCTTGTATCGCGCATGAATTGATTCCCACCCCAAAAGAAATTTCCGCCGAATGCGGGATGTCTCTGAGATTGGAAGAACCATTGTTAAGCAAGGCGCTTGATTTATTTCAAACAGCGGGGGTGCGGTACCGGGATGATTTACTTTGATCATGCCGCCACCAGTTTTCCCAAGCCCAAAGAAGTATTTGAGGCAATGGCGGACTATTTTTTCAACATTGGCGCCAACAACGGCAGGAGCGGCTACCGGATGGCGATAAAGGCCAGCGAGTTGGTCTTCAATACCCGCGAACTGCTGGCGCGGCTTTTTCAGATCAAAGACAGCGCCAGGATCATTTTCACCAAAAACGTCACCGAAAGCCTCAATATTGCCATAAACGGTTTCTTGGAAAAAGGGGACCAGGTTGTCACAACCTCGATGGAGCATAACAGCGTGATGCGGCCGCTCCGTTACCTGGAACAGCGCGGCCAAATAAAAATATTCACCGTCCAGGCAAACAGGGAAGGTCTGGTGGACCCGGAAGCTTTCGCGGATATCCTTAAAAAAGAAAAGATTAAACTGGTGGTGGTAAACCACGCCTCCAACGTGACCGGTTCGATAGTCCCTCTTGAAGTGATCGCTGAAATCGCTCACAGGCACGGGAGCCGCATTCTGGCGGACGCGGCGCAGACGGCGGGCGCTTATCCGGTTGACGCGGCGTCCGGCGATATCGACATGCTGGCCTTTACCGGCCACAAGTCCCTCCTGGGCCCGCAGGGCACCGGCGGCTTGTACGTGCGGGAAGGGATCGAACTGCTGCCCTTGATCAGAGGCGGCACCGGCAGCAATTACCCTTGATCAGAGGCGGCACCGGCAGTAATTCCGAAAAAGAAATCCAGCCTGACTTTTTCCCCGACCAGTTTGAGTCCGGCACCCTGAACGTCATCGGTCTCGCCGGCCTGGGCGCCGGGGTGAAATATGTTTTGGAAAAAGGCGTGTCAAATATCAGGCGGCAAGAAATGAAGCTGACGGAGATGTTTATCAAAGAAGCGGCAAAAATTGAAGGTGTTGAACTGTTCGGACCCGGCGGCATGGACCAAAGAGTGTCGGTTGTCAGTTTCAATATTTCCCGTTGCGCGCCGTCGACGGCCGCGTACCTGCTGGATAAGCATTTTGACATCGCCTGCCGGTCCGGCCTGCATTGCGCGCCCTCGGCGCACAGCACCATTGGCACGCTTCCGCAGGGGACCGTGCGGTTCGCTTTCGGCTGCTTCAATAACGCTGCCGAGGTTGAAAAAGGATTGACAGCCCTGGCTGAAATATCCCGGAAGGAGTATTGTAAGGAGTGAAACTAAAATGAAAATAGTCGACGCTAGAGGCTTGGCCTGCCCGGAACCGGTGCTGCTGACCAAAAAGGCCGTTGACGACGGCGAAAAGGAATTCGTGGTGCTGGTGGACGACGAGATACCGAAAGAAAATATCAGGAAGTTTTGTGACGGCAACAACTGCTCCATGGACGAGGCCCCGGACGCCGGCGGCTGGAAGCTGACCATCCGCCAAAAAGAAGGCTGCGCAGCCTGTGAAGAACTGCTGGAGCCGGTAAAAAGGGAATCAAATTCCAGGGTTACTTTTATTATTACCTGCAACAAGATCGGCATTAACGACGAACTGGGCAAAATTTTGATTGAGGGATTCATCAATACCTTGCCCTCCGCCACAAACAAGCCCCGGCTGGTCATCTTTTTGAATGAAGGCGTGCATTTGACGACGGAAGGCTCCCCCGTGCTGCAATCGCTGGCCAAGCTCGTTGAACTGGGCGTGGAAGTAAGGTCCTGCGGCACCTGCCTGGATTATTACGGCCTGAAGGAAAAGCTCAAGGTGGGGATTATCACGAATATGTACGACACCGTTGAGGCGATGACCGGCGGCGATGTGATCGTAAAGATTTAGCAGCAGTCACTCATATTGACATTTTTCTATTTTATTTGTTAACATGATATTAGCTTTATGTTCAATCCCGTCGATGAAGCGGGCATTTTTCTGTGAACTGTCCACCACTTAACCTAACGGCTAGAAGTGGGGGCTTCCTGAATCATCGACTACAGCCTAACATCTAAGAAGATGCCAGGTCTTACACAATCTCAAGCAGGCGTAACTTCGGGTGGTTCCCACCCTACAAAAAGTTGTAATCTATGCTGCCAGGAGAGATAACCCCATGCGTTCGATTAGTTTAGCCGACACCAGATCCCTTGGTTCCACAAGGCCGCAGACCGGGCACCGGTGTATCCGGATACTCAAGTCTTTAGGCACATGGGCACCGCAAAGGCACTCTTGAGATGTACTGTTAGGGTTCACTTTTACATGTACTTTACCGTGCCGTTCAGCCTTATAGCGGATATAACCGCCGAATTGACCCCAGCCCGCGTCATGGATACTCTTAGCCAGGTGACGGTTCTTGGCCATATTCTTTATCCGTAAGTCCTCCATAACGATGATATCGTAGTTCTTTACGATGGTTAGGCTGGCCTTGTGAAGGAAGTCTTTACGCTGGTTGGCTACTTTTGTGTGAAGTTTGGCAACTTCTTTCTTGGCTTTCCCTCGGTTGTTGGAACCTTTCTTTTTGCGGGAAAGCCGTCGCTGAAGTTTGGGCAGTTTTCTCTCAGCCTTACGATAGTGTTTTGAAGTTTCGATAAATGTGCCGTCGGATAGTACCGCGAAATATTCCAGGCCAACGTCTATACCCACGGACTTACCGTTGGAGTTAACACCACCAACTGCCGGTGGAGCTGATATTTCCGCGGTTAGATTAGCGTACCATTTGCCACCGTGATATTTTACGTTTGCCCTGGACACTTTTTGGGGCTCAAACTCCCGGTGTACAATCATCTTCACAAAACCGATCTTCGAGAGGTAGATATAACCAGACTTGGCGAATGTTTTTCTTACTGTATCCACCTGGGGATAGGTGAATGAGTTATAGTGGTCACGGTTCTTGAATCTCGGGTAGCCTGCCTTCTTCTCAAAGAACCGCTTGTGGGCATAGTCCAAGCGCCGCAGTACGTCCTGCAAGACTTGGCTGTGAACTTCCTTGTATTCAGGATGCTCTTTGACGTAAGCTGGCAAAAGGTTCTGTTGTTTGTTGTAGCTAAGCCCTTGGCCGGTCTCCTTGTATACCCGTTGGCGTTCCGATAATGCCCAGTTATAGAGGTTCCGGCATAATTTAAGGGTTTGGAACATTATCATTTGCTGCTGGTATGTTGGTTTTATCTCAAACCGGTAGACTGTTTGCATAATTATTACCTCTATTGGTATATTTATTATTTATATTTTACCACAAACATTTGTTCTGGTAAAGAAAAATCGATTCATCACGCCACCTTAGAGGTGGGAAACTTCTCGCTTTGTTGCGTTAAAGGGTGTGAAATCATCTTGAAATCTCTTGTCACCGGAGGGGCGGGATTTATCGGCAGCCATTTAGTGGAGCATCTCTTAGATAAGGGTCACGCAGTGACTGTTATTGATAACTTGTCAACTGGAAGAAAGCAAAACCTGGACCAGATTCAAGGGAATAAAGATAATATGCGCTTTGTGCAGGCCGATGTCGCTTCCGATGACATAACGCGGTATTTTGAAGGAGTGGATTACGTCTTTCATCTGGCCGCGCTGGCCAATGTTGTCCCGTCGATTCAAAATCCCTTGGAATATCACAGAACCAATGTCGACGGGACGGTGCGCGTTTTAGAGTCGGCCAAAACGCAAAATGTAAAAAAATTTATTTACACCGCTTCATCATCCTGCTACGGAATCCCTTCTTTGCTTCCGACGCCCGAAACGGCGGAAATTCGTTTGGAACACCCCTACGCGCTGACGAAAAACATCGGAGAGCAGTATGTTTTGCACTGGGGGAAAATATACAAGCTGCCCGTGGTGTCCCTGAGGTTGTTCAATGTATACGGACCGCGGTCCGCGTCCACGGGGTCTTACGGCGCTGTTTTCAGCATTTTTCTGGCTCAGAAGCTCCACAACAAGCCGTTTACCGTGGTCGGAGACGGGACGCAAACCAGGGATTTCGTTTACGTCACGGATGCGGTCAGGGCCTATTGCGCGGCGGCTGAATCAGATTGCGCCGGAGAAGTTTTTAACGTGGGCAGCGGAAACGCGTACAGCGTAAACAGACTGGCGGAGCTTTTAGGCGGGGATAAAGTCTATATTCCAAAACGACCGGGCGAACCGGACTGTTCCCTGGCGGACATCTCCAAGATCATCGAATGTTTGAACTGGCGGCCGGAAGTGACTTTTGAGCAGGGGGTTTCCATGCTCCTGGCAAATATTGATTATTGGCAAGAGGCTGCCTTATGGACGGAAAATTCTATCGCTGAAATTACGAAAGACTGGTTTCGTTTTTTGGGATGAATTTTTTTGAGATGAAAAATGTACCTGATTAAAAAAATGGTTGGATTGGAAGGAGTTTTACAAAGTTTTGTAGAATTCTGCTTTCATGTAATGGCAATAGTATGATGAATACTGTATTAGGAGCATTGTAAAATAGTGCCTAAGGTTATTGCAAAGGGAAAAAAGAAATCCACGGTGGTTAAGAAAACGCCTGAAAATGATCAATGGGAGATTGTCCGCGCCACAGCCTTCTGGGGATTGGCAATCTTACTGTTCCTGCCCCCTTATTTCAGAGGACTTTTCTTCCAGCCCGAACAAGAGCGGGCCTTAATTTTTGCCGCCGTCATTTTTTGGTTCGCCTGGCTGTGGAAATGGTCGAAGCGTGATAATGAGTTTCTTTCCCACCCGCTGGATTACTTCGTCCTGGCCTTTCCCATAGTTTATCTTATTTCAGCCTTTCAGGCCGCCAACTACGGCCTGGCGGTGGACGAAGTGGTCAAGGCCACTCTGTATTTCCTGGTTTACTGGCTGGCCTCCCGGCTGATCAAGGATGAGAAAGATATAACGACTATTCTGCAGGTCATATATATAAGCGCCATCGGCGTGGCGCTGGCCGGCCTGGCTACCACCACCGGGATTATCCATATACTTGATGGGTTTAAGGAAGGGCGGATTTATTCTTCTTTCCAGTATCCCAACGCCCTGGCCAGCTACCTGGCGGCGGTGATGTTTATCGGTTTCTACCTCTGGCGCAGGGCCGGTTCGCCGGAGTTGGGCAGATCGACTGTTGGTTCGGCAATAAAAGGCGCTCCGACATGGTTGAATTTGGATAGTCTTAATCAGTATCTTTACGTGGCGGGTAATTTTTTGTTGTTCGCCGTGCTTCTGGGCACCAAATCCAATGGAGGCCTTTTAGTTTTCTCGATCATACTTATCCTTTTTATAATCGGTTTGCCCAAGGGTAACAGAATACCTTTAATCATTCATTTTATTCTTATTGGCATCCTTTCTTTTCTAGCCATCTGGCAGTTTCTATCAGCCGTGGCCGGCGGTAAAATGGACTTGGCCTGGCTGTGGGTGTTTATCGGCCTGGCTTTGGCCCTGGCGGGTCAAAAGCTATATGCCTTTGGAGAAGAAAGACGGTTTGTTGATTGGGTAAATAATCACAGGATTCATTTAAGTGTCGCGGTAATCATTTCAATCATTCTGGCTGGTGTTGCGGTATACGTGGTTTTATCCGGTAACGCTGAGCTGATCGAGAAGATTAAAACTTATCATTTACGTTTGAGGGACGTAATTGAGCGGGCATATTTCTTCAGTGACGCTTTGAGAATGATTCAGGACCGCCCATTGCTGGGCTGGGGAGGCGGCGGATGGCAGGAGGCGTACCGCTCATATCAGAGTTATCTTTATGATTCCAACCAGGTGCACAGTTACTACCTCCAGGTAGGGGTGGAAACTGGAGTTTTGGGGATACTTGTGGTTTTAGGCATGTGGGCCAGCTTTTTACTGGCCGCCCACCGCGCTTTCCATGGGCAGCAAAATGAAGGACATAGATTGCTGGTCTGGATAATTACCATGGCGGCCCTTTCCATTGGTGTGCACGCGGTAATTGACTTTGACCTCTCCCTGTCTGCCCTGTTCCTTGTCCTTTGCAGTTTATTTGGGATGGTGCGCAGTTTTGATAAAATAATGAGACAATCAGGCGAAAGCATAAAAAGAAAGAAGTCATATGTTGCACCCAATAATGCAATGTTAATTGGAGCTTCAATTTTATCAATATTAATTATCTTTTTTGCGGGTTCCCTGGCAGCAGCCGGTAATTATGCTAAGCAGGCAAGTGCGTATTTACAGATGCAAAATATTAACAAGGAGAATGAATATCTGCGAAAAGCTTTGTCTTGCAACCCTCTTAATGCTAATTACCACAGCAGTTTGGCAGGATTTTACCTGCGCCAGGGCAAATATGAGGAGGGTCTGGCCGAAGCTCAAAAAGCTATCGATTACAGCAAGTATAGTGCTCTTCGATATCGGGATATGGCTGTTCTTTCCTATAATTTCAAAAAAAATGCGGAATCTATCACGTACGCCGAAAAAACGGTTCAGTTGGCTCCATACCAAATACAGTGGTATGAATTCCTGACCCGTACTTATTTCATCGCGGGAATAAACGAACTGATAGCGGGCAATAAGGATACCGCCGGGCAATATTTTAACAACCTGCTTCAAGTTCCCGCTACTATTGAAGAAAAGATGGCCGGACTAAATGAGGAGCAAAAAACATTGTGGAACGTTGCTCCCCATATGACATCCACGCCCGCGATTTTATTGAATGTGGGAACCGCCCAGTATTTTCTTGGTGACTGGCAATCGGCCGAGACAAATTTGCAAAAAGCCGGCGGAGATGACAATTCAAAGGGCGAGGCATTATTGTGGTTAAGTATTTTAAGAGGTAAGCAAGGTAAAGATGCTGAAGCGAAAGAACTCTCCGAGCAGGCCTTTACTCTTGTTCCGCAGTACAAAGAACAGTATCAAAGTTTAAACCAATTGCCTTTACTTAAATAAATATGGAACAATATACCTTGAGGATCCGTGGAGGTTGTAAGATGGCTTATCCGGAACCAAATGTTGCAAAAGAGAAGATTATTCGCCGAGAGGCGCAGGTTGCGGTTGTCGGGCTGGGCTATGTGGGGTTGCCCCTGGCGGTGGAAAAGGCCAAGGTGGGTTTTCAGGTAATAGGTATTGATCAGAATCAGCGCCGGGTGGATATGATAAATGAAGGTCAAAACTATATCGGCGACGTAAAAGACAATGAATTGAAGGAACTTGTTTCATCAGGCAAGATCAAAGCTTATGCCGGGTTTGACGTATTAACTGAAGCAGATGTGGTTGTAATATGCGTTCCCACTCCCCTTACCAAGAATATGGAACCTGACATATCTTACATAATTAACGTTACCCGGCAAACCGCGCAATATTTGCGACGGGGACAGCTTATCACTCTGGAAAGCACCACTTATCCCGGCACCACCCAGGAAGTGATGCTTCCCATACTGGAACAATCCGGCTTGAAAGTGGGCCAAGACTTTTTTCTGTCGTTTTCACCGGAACGGGTTGACCCTGGGAATAAGCGTTTTACCACCAAAAACACTTCGAAAGTGGTCGGAGGGGTAACGCCGGCGTGCCTGGATGTTGCCTTAGCTTTTTACTCGCAAACTATTTTAAACGTAGTCCCGGTTTCTTCACCGGCAGTGGCGGAAATGACCAAGGTATTTGAAAATACTTATAGAGCCGTCAATATCGCCCTGGTTAATGAATTGACGCTTCTTTGCGACAGAATGGGCCTGGACATCTGGGAAGTGCTCAATGCCGCCGCCACCAAGCCCTTCGGTATTCAAATATTCTATCCGGGACCAGGAGTGGGCGGCCACTGCATTCCGATAGATCCTCATTACCTGACCTGGAAAGCAAGAGAGTACGACTTCCACACCAGGTTTATTGAACTTGCCGCCGAGATCAATATGAGCATGCCTTATTTTGTGCTTGATAAAGTGACGAAGGCACTGAATAGTTTCGGTAAAAGTTTGAAGGGTTCAAAAATACTCATTCTTGGTGTTGCCTACAAAAAAGACATTGATGACGCGAGAGAGTCGCCCGCGGCTAAGGTATTGTCTCTCCTGCTCAGGGAAGGAGCCAGGGTTACTTACCACGACAGCTACATACCTGAGTTCAAGGTCGGCACGCCGGACAACGTCGCGCTAAAATCCGTACCGCTGACAAAGGAGTTGGTTGAATCCTCCGACTGTATCGCGATCCTCACCGACCATAGTAACGTTGATTATGAAGAAGTGGTTGAGAGTGCTAAAATAGTTGTCGACGCTAGAAACGCTACGAAAGATGTTAAATCATACAGGGATAAAATAATTAAACTGTAGGAGACGTTTTTAAATGAAGGTAAGATTCGGCATAATAGGCTGCGGGCATATCGCTCCAAAGCACGCGGATGCCATTATGAATTCTCCCCTTATGGAGCTGAAGGCTGTCTGTGACATCAACCCGTCGGCAGCTAGGGATTTTGGCGAAAAATACGGGGTAAAGTGGTACACGGATGTAAAAGATTTGTTAGACAGTCCTGATATAGATGTCGTTAATATCTGCACACCCAGCGGCCTGCGGGTGGAGATAGGCCTGCAGGCGGTTGAGGCCGGGAAACACCTGGTGGTGGAGAAGCCGATGGCCCTGGCCCTAAAAGAGGCCGACATACTTATAAGAGCTTGCCGCGATAGGGAAGTAAAACTTTCGGTAATGCACCAAAACCGTTACATCCCCGCGGTAAGAAAGATGATGAAAGCATTACGCTCCGGACGATTCGGCAAACTGACCCATGGGAGCGCGGTGGTCAGGTGGAACCGCAACGACGAATACTACGCCAAGGCCCCCTGGCGGGGCACTAAGTCTATGGACGGCGGCTGCATGTTGAACCAGGCCATACATAATATTGACTTGCTGCAGTTCGCGCTGGGTGACGCGCAAGTGGTTTTCGGATTTACGGCAACCCAGCTGCGGAAAATAGAAACAGAAGACAATGTGGTGGCAGTGATCAAATTTGCCAACGGATCTTTGGGCACTATTGAAGCCTCAACCACCATTTACCCCGGCAACCTTGAGGAAAACCTGTCTGTCTTTGGCAGCGAGGGCACCGCGGTGCTGGGCGGCGTGGCTATGGGCAAATTGCGCGCCTGGCGCTTGGCGGGAGATGATGAAGCCGCGGTATTGGCAGAGCAGGATAATGAACCGGAGCAGCCGCGCTACGCATGTCATCAAGCTGTACTGGAAGACATGGCCATGGCGATTATTGATAACCGTAAGCCGGCAATAGACGGGTTGGAAGGAAGGAAAGCTCTTGCTATAATTGAAGCAATCTACAGATCAAATGATACCGGAATGCCGGTTTACCTGGGGGAGGAAAAGTGACAAATAATATAATTGCTCCTACCGCAAAATTAGGTGATAATTGCCAGGTGGGGTTTTTTACCGTAATCGGCGGCGACGCTGTTATTGGTGAAGGTACAATTATCGGCAATAATGTAACCGTATGCCCGGGCACTGTCATAGGCAAAGACGTATATATCGGCAACAACTGCGTTATCGGCAAGCAGCCCAAACTTTCCAAGACCAGCACGATTAAAAACAGGGAGCCCCTGCCGCCGCTGCAAGTCGGAGACGGTTGCACGGTGGGGGAAAATTCAGTTCTCTATGCCGGAACTTCCATAGGCAACAATTCATTTATCGGAGATCTGGCCAGCGTCAGGGAAAGATGTGAAATCGGCAGCTTCGTGGTGATCGGCAGGGGAGTTGCCGTGGAAAACGACACGTCGATCGGTGATTATACAAAGATACAGACCGGCGCTTACATAACGGCTTATATGACCATAGAAGATCATGTATTCATTGCTCCGATGGTTACGGCAACTAACGATAACTTCATGGGCCGAACCGAGAAGAGATTCAAATACGTCAAGGGCGCCCACATAAAAAGATGTTCGAGAGTGGGCGGCAACGCTGTTTTGCTGCCCGGCGTGACCCTTGAAGAAGAATCATTTGTCGCCGCCGGTTCCATTGTCACCAAGGATGTTCCCGCCGCAACTCTTGTTATGGGCGTTCCCGCCAAGGCGGCGAGAAAAGTGCCGGGCGAAGAGCTACTATCACCGAAATAGTGCAAGGAGGCAAACAATGCAGGTTCCCCAGTTTAGCTTGGCCGACCAAACCGCGCAAATAAAAAAAGAATTAGATGAAACTATCAATCAGGTTGTCACGAAAGGTTCCTTCATCCTCGGGGATAACGTCCGTAAACTCGAGGAAGAAGCAGCCGCGTACCTGGGTGTCAAATACGGTGTGGGCGTGGGAAACGGCAGCGACGCTCTCTATCTGGCGCTGCTGGCGTGCGACGTAGGCCCGGGGGACGAGGTAATCACGACGCCGTTCACATTTTTCGCCACTGCCGGGTCAATAGTAAGAGCAGGCGCGGTTCCTGTTTTTGTCGATATCGACCCGCAGACTTTTAATATAGACGCTAATTTGATTGAAGGCAAGATTAGTGAAAAAACCAGGGCCATAATGCCGGTGCACCTTTACGGGCAGTCGGCGGATATGGATCCCCTGATGAAAGTCGCCCGTAAATACAATCTTAGAGTGGTTGAAGATACGGCCCAAGCCATGGGTTCGGAGTATAACGGGCAAAAAACCTGCTCCTTCGGCGATGCCGGGTGCCTTAGTTTCTTCCCGACAAAAAATCTTGGCGGTTTTGGTGACGGGGGAATGGCAGTAACCAGTGATCCCGATGTTGCTGAAAAGCTAAGAATGTTAAGAGTGCACGGCAGCAGGAAAAAGTATTACCACGAAGTCGTGGGCACCAACAGCCGCCTCGATGAACTGCAGGCAGCAGTGCTTGTCGTAAAGATGAAATACCTCGACAAGTGGATAGCCGCCAGGAACAATTTAGCCGGGAAATATTCCGATTTGATGAAGCAAAACGGTTTGAATGGGATTGTCAAAGAACCGGTTGCACTCAGTAGCGGGTATCATACTTATAACCAGTATACCGTCAGAGTTCCTTTAAGGGACGAACTTCAAACATATCTGAAAGATTGCGGGATCGGAACGGCGATTTATTATCCCCTGCCGCTCCACTTGCAGCCTTCGTTTGCTAACCTCGGCTATAAACAGGGCGATCTCCCCGAATCGGAGAGAGCATGCGACGAGGTAATATCTTTACCGGTATTCCCAGAACTTAAAGATAAACAGTTGGAATATGTGGTAAAATCAATAAGGCAGTTTTATAAAGAAAAAGGTTTGGCATAATGAAGATAGTAACAGTAGTAGGCGCCCGCCCGCAGTTTATCAAGGCTGCCGCCGTTTCACGGGCAATCAGGAAATATAATTCAAATGGACAGGCTAACCGAATAGAAGAAATCATTGTCCATACCGGCCAGCACTATGACTATAACATGAGCGAGGTTTTTTTCGAGGAGTTAGATATACCGAGTCCGGATTATAACCTCGAAGTTGGTTCCGGACCCCACGGCCAGCAGACCGGCCGAATGCTGGAGGCTATTGAAAAGGTTCTTGATGGAGAAAGGCCGGACTGGGTGCTGGTATACGGTGACACCAACTCAACCCTGGCCGGTGCCCTCGCGGC
>JGI11944J13513_1001748_pt1 | contig 16662 bp, 15 predicted proteins | sample TerdegcoTASludge_FD_13513 | JGI IMG/M metagenome (IMG submission 13513) | reverse complement strand
GGGGGGGGGGCCGCCGGCCCCGGGGTCGGCGGGCTGCGGCTCGATCCGTTCGGCGTGGAGCCGTCGCCCCGCTGCGCGAATCTCGAAAGAGGTCCTGGAGACGCCCATGGTTCGATGTCCCTGTCGCAGGGCAGGCACCCGGAGACGGGCCCGCACGCGCCGGGCAAGCGCTCCCATCTTACATTTCCTGGCATGGCGGTCAAGGCCATTTTTCTCGTCCTTGACGCCGGGACGGCCCGCCGGTAGACTCCCTCCGCACAGGAACTTGCGAAATTAGGAAGCTGCGAAGCTGCGAACAATCTCATTCCACTAATCCTAACTTCCCAACTTCCTAACTTCTTAACTTCACGCAGGGTTTCCTGCAGGCGGCATTGATGCGGACAAACCGGCGCAACGAAATGGATGATGTCAGAGGTACAGAGAGGCGCTGGCCCGTCCTGTGGGCCGCCTTTGCGACGTACCTGCTGGACAGCTACGACCTCATCGTGCTCGCCATCGCCATGCCCGTCCTGCTCAGGGTGCTCGACATCTCGCTGCCCGAGGGTGGGCTCATCGGCTCGGCCACCATGGCGGGCGCCATGATCGGAAGCGTCGTCTTCGGTCTCATCGCCGAGAACCGGGGGCGCCGCACCGCCCTGATCGTCGCGCTGCTGTGGCTGGGCGCGGGCATGGGGGCGGTGTACTTCGCCCACAGCCTGGGCATGTGGATGGCGCTGCGGTGCCTCACGGGTCTCGCCATCGGGGGAATCTGGGGTCCCTGCTCGGCCCTGATCGCCGAGCACTGGGCGCCGCAGTACCGCGGGCGGGCGGCCTCGTTCGTCCTGAGCAGCTTCGCCGTAGGCGCCGTGGCGGCATCCTTCATGGGCAGGATGGTCCTCGACACGGACTGGCGGCTCCTGTTTCTCCTGGGGACGGTCTCGATTCCCTTCGCCTTTGTCGTGGCCCGTCTCGTCCCGCCGGACCGCGTTTCCGGGGCCGTGCCGGGCGGCAAAGCCGCGGCCGCAAAGGTCGGCATCGCAGACATCTTCCGGGGCGGTCTCGGGAAGACGACCTTCCTGGCCACCCTGGTGAGCCTCATCAACCTGGCCGGCTACTGGGGCGCCGCGTACTGGATCCCCACGTTCCTCACCCGCGAGCGGGGGCTCAGCCTCACCATGATGGCCGACTTCTCGCTCGTCATGTACGCGGGGATGTTCTTCGGGTTCCAGTTCTTCGGGTTCCTCGCCGATCGAATCGGCCGCCGCAGGGCCATGATCGTCGCCTTCGGCACGGTCGCCGCCGCCGTGTGGGTCTACATCGTGGTCAGGGACCCGATCTTCCTGTTCTGGTGGGGCATCGTCGTGGGCTTCGGCCTTCCCGGCGTGGGAGGCGTGCTCGGGGCGTATTTCGCCGAGCTCTTCCCCGAGCGGGTCCGGGCCTATGCCGGGGGCTTCTGCTGGAACATGGGCCGGATCGGCGCCGTGCTCGCCCCCTACACGATCGGGAAAATCGGGAGTCATTACGGGCTTGCCACGGGGCTTGCGGTCACGGGGGTCGTCTACGTGATCGGGGCGCTTTCGCTGCTTCTCCTGCCCGAGACATTCGGGGGGGCGGCCAGGGAGGAAGCCGGCAGCCCGGCCGATGGCGAGGTGAAGAAGAGCGGAAGTTAGGAAGAGCGGAATGAATGGAAGAAGAAGGATTCTTGAATTTCTGCTCTTCCGCTCTTCCTCACTTCCTGACTTCGCCTGCAGACGCTGACTAGAGGAACGGCCATGAACAGTCGAGATTATCTCGGCAAGAAAACGCTGATCGTCGGCGACGTCAACTCGGGGAAGACGACCCTTTGCCGGGAGATCCTGGAGGGTTTCTGCCGGCAGGGGCTGGGGGGCCGGATCGCCGTCGTCGACCTTGCGCCGGAGATCCCCGGAAAGATCGTGCGGGAGCGCGGTCTCATGGGGATCGGCGGAAGGCTGACCCCGCCGGCCGGTTCGGGGGTCGCCTATCTGTACGTTCCCGTCCTCGCGCCGCGCCTGACCTCGGCGACCGAGGAAGAGGCGCTGGACAAGGCACGACGAAACCGGGAGAGGATCGAGGGGATTTTCCGACAGGTCGAGGCGCTGGACCGGGACATCCTCTTCATCAACGATGTGAGCCTCTACCTGCAGGCCGGCGACCCGGGGCGTCTCGCGGTCCTCTTGGACAGGGCCGCAACGGCCGTGGTGAACGGCTACTCCGGGGAGAGGCTGGGACCCGGGGAGCTCTCCCGTCGCGAGCGGGAGGCCATGGAGACCCTCGCCGGGTGGTTTCGGTCCCGCGGGTCGGTGATCCGGATGCCCGGGGCAGGGCCGTCGTCCGGAAAGGTCCTCGTGGCCATGAGCGGCGGCGTGGACAGCTCCGTCGCGGCCCTTCTGCTGGCCGAGCGGGGCCTCGACATCGCGGGGCTGACCCTCTACCGCCGGGGCGACGGGCAGGCAGGCTACGGACCGCAGGACGTGGAGGATGCGGCGAAGGTCTGCCGCATGCTGGGAATCCCCCACCATGCGGTCGATTTCGGCGCAGACCTGGAGCGGCTCGTCATCGAACCGTTCCTGGCGGAGTACCGGCGGGGGAGGACCCCGAACCCCTGCGTCCTGTGCAACCGGGACATCAAGTTCGGGATGGTTCTCGAAAAGGCCCGTCAGCTGGGCTTCGGGGCCCTGGCCACGGGGCACTACGCGCGCATCGTCGATCGGGGCGGAAAGCCGGCGCTGGCCGTGCCGAAGGACCGCAGGAAGGACCAGACCTATTTCCTCTGCCGGGTGAGACGGGACGCGCTCGGGCGCCTGCATTTCCCCCTCGGGGAGCACACGAAGGAGGAGGTCCGGGCGCTGGCGTCGCGCGCCGGGCTGCCCGTCTCGCAGCGGGAGGACAGCCAGGACATCTGCTTCATCCCCCGGGGAGGGATCGGGATGTTTCTCGCGGAGCGCTTCGCCGGGATGGGCCCCGGCAGGATGGTGGACCGGCTCGGGCATGACGTGGGCACCCATCGGGGCATCGTCCACTACACGATCGGCCAGCGGGCGCGCCTGTCGGCCGGGCGGGGGGAACTCCTCTACGTCCTGGCCATCGACCCGGCGGAAAACCTCGTCGTCGTGGGCCCGAAGGAGGCCCTCCTCTCCCGGGGGCTGGAGGCCGGAGAGGTGAACCTCCTGGTCGACGACATCCCGGCCGCCGCCCATGCGAAGATCCGCTACGCGCACCGGCCGGCCCCGTGCAGGGTCGAAGCGGGCCCCGACTCCCTCCGGGTCGCCTTCGACGAGCCGCAGGAGGCCGTCACCCCGGGCCAGTCGGTCGTCCTGTACCGCGAGGGGTTCATGCTGGGCGGCGGCACGATCCGCAGGGCCCTGGACGGGGGCGAATCGCCGTATTGATTCTTTTTTGGCTTGGGGGTAGAGTGGAGCGAAACCAGTAAAGAAAATCATGGATTGGTTCGATAGTCCCTATTGAAGCGTTACAGATCAACCGGCAGGGAGAGAATACCATGAGAAAGCATCCCGCGAGATTGTTGGCTGCCGTCCTCGTTTCGACATGGGTGTTGATCCTGCTGATGCCCGGCGACGCCCCGGCACAGCTTTACCGCTATACCGACAAGGAAGGGCGGATCGTCATCACCGACAACCCGCCCCCGGGGGTGCGGGGAGAGGTCCTCGACAACTCGGACCTTGCCCCCTCGGAGAGACAGGCGGCCGCCCCGGAGGAGCAGGGGCCCGCACCCATGCCGGTGCCGGGGAGGCGGGACCAGGCGGCCCCCATGCCGAAGCCCGGGGTCCGGGATCAGGCGGCCCCCATGCCGAAGCCCGGGGTCCGGGATCAGGCCGCTCCGCCTGCAGAGGCCCGGGATGCAGAGATGAGGAAGGCCGCCGACGAGGAGATCCGGAAGCAGCGGGAGGAGGCGCAGCAAAAACTGCGGGAGAGGCAGCTGGAAAAGCAGCGCCGGCTCGAGGAAGCAGACCGGCTCGAGCGAGAGGCCAACAAGCCCATGCAGCCCACCCAGGAGAACATCAATCGGCAGATGAAGCTCCTGCAGGAGGCACAGCGGCTCAGGGAGATGCCGTAGATACAGGCGTAAGGCATAAAGCGTAAGGCGAAAGGCTGAGGGCAACTGGTGGCAGGGTACAGGTGCAGAATCGTGCAGATCGTCAGGATGATTCCCGTCATTTCCTGCCTGGTCTTCCTTGTCGGGTCAGCCGTCGATGCGCAGACGATCTACCGGTACACGGACAAGGACGGGACGGTGGTGCTCACGGACAGGCCCCCGAAAGGGGTGAGGGCCGAGCCCGTCGTTTCGGGCAGGCCGGCTGCCGCCATCCCGCCGGCGGAGGCGGTGGAAAAGACGGGTGATGCGGCCCCCTCCGGTGCCGTGACGGCCGAGGAGGCGATCCGGCAGAGGGACCGCCAGCTCGACGAGGTGATCAAGACGGTCGAGACGCGCGACGCCCAGCGGGAACGCGAGAGGCAGAAGCGGCTCCAGGAAGCCGAACGGCTCGAGGCGCAGGCCCGCGAGCCCATGCCCGCGACGAGGGAAAACCGCCAGCGCCAGTACGAATTGCTGCAGGAGGCCCAGAAGCTCCGGCAGGCCGATTAGCTTCTCCGCAATATCAGGCGACCCGGATCCGCCCCTTCGGCTCCGCCGTGACCTCGCCCACAACGGCCGCATCGTCCATGCCGGCCTCGCGCATCCTTTTTACCAGGGTTTCCGCACCCCCGGCGGGCAGGGCGATGAGAAGGCCGCCTGCGGTCTGGGGGTCGAAGAGGATTTCCAGCAGCCACTCCGGGCAGGACGGCTCGACATCGATCATGGGCATCCGGAAATTCTTGTTGCGGTAGAGACCCCCGGGCACGTACCCGCTTTCCACGAGTTCCCGCACGCCGTCGAAATACGGGACGGCCGTGGCGTCGATCCTCAGCCCCGCGTCGCTCCCCTCGATCATCTCGCAGGCATGCCCCAGCAGGCCGAAGCCCGTAATGTCGGTGCAGGCGTGGACTTCCGGCATCTGCGTCATCAGCTCGGCGGCCCGACGGTTCAGGGTGGTCATGGCCCGGACGGCCTTTTCGACGAGGGCCGGGTCGGCTTCCTCCCCCTTGATCGCCGTGCTGACGATCCCGGTTCCGAGCGCCTTCGTGAGGATCAGCCTGTCTCCCGGCCGCCCGCCGCGGTTGCGCAGAACCCGGTCTGGGTGGATGACGCCCGTCACCGCGAGCCCGTATTTGGGCTCGTCGTCCTCCACGCTGTGGCCCCCGACGAGCACGACGCCCGCCTCCGCCATCTTGTCCAGCCCGCCGCGCAGGATGGCCTGCAGGACCGACATGTCGAGCTTCTTCGGGGGGAAGCAGATGATGTTCAGGGCCGTGAGCGGCCGCCCGCCCATGGCGTAGACATCGGACAGGGCGTTGGTGGCGGCGATCTGCCCGAAGGTGTAGGGGTCGTCGACGATGGGGGTGAAGAAGTCGACGGTCTGGATGATGGCCAGATCGTCGCGGAGACGATAGACGCCCGCGTCCTCGTTCCCCTCGAGACCGACGATGAGGTTGGGGTCCTCAATGACGGGAAGCCCCTCCAGGGCTTTGCTCAGGTCCTCCGGACCGATCTTGCACGCTCAACCGGCCCCGTGGACCATCTCGGTGAGCCGGACTTTCTTTTTCTCTGTCATGTTGCGCTCCTTTTGTTTCTCGTGTTCGCGATCTGCCGTGCCCACTCGTCCAGGTGATCGGCGAAGACCCGGGGCAGGGCTTCGATGAGCTGCAGGATCCTCGTGGCCGGCGTGGCCGCGGCGTAGAGGCCGGCTGTCCGATTGGCCCGGACGGCGATGCGGGCCGCCGTGACCTCGTCGTACCCGGCGTGCACGAGGGCTCCCACCATCCCGCTGATCGTGTCCCCCGTTCCCCCGATGGCCTCGAGGGCCGGGATATCCGGCTCGGACAGGGTATCGAGGATCCTGCCGTCCTGCGCGATGTGGTCCGTCGCGCCCTTCACGACGAGCGTCCGGGCTGCGCTCCCGTTTGCATAGGCCGCCGCGACCATCTCCGGGATGTGCGTGCTGTCCGATTCGAAGAGGTGGCGGCTGACGTAGGCGGGGTGGGTCGCCTGCGGGTCCGCCAGGAAAGCGAGTTCCGAGAGGTCGGGCGTGAAGAGGTCGAAGTCGCGGGCGATCCCGGCCGCCTTGGCCGCGTACATGGCCGCCGCATCGGCGATCATGAAGGGCCGCTTTATTGCCTTCGAGGCCGCCTCGCTCACCCTCCTCATGAGTCCCATGACGGGGAGCATGTAGTGCAGCACGACGACCCGGGGGGCCAGGCGGGGCAGATCCGCGATCAGGTGCTCGTAGAGCTGCCGGCTGCCCTTGCCGGAGCCGTCGTCGCCCACGAGAAGCACGCGGGGCAGCGGCTGATGCAGGTATTCCAGCGTCTTGCAGGCGGCGCTCACCAGGGCCGCCGTGCCCTGCGTGCAGGGGATCTCGGCCCCACCGACGCGCAGGAGATGCCCTTCGAGCCTCGCCTCCCCCTCGGTCAGGGGCAGCGTCTGGAGCGGGGCGGTCCCGCAGACGAGCAGCATGGTCTCACCCGTTGCCGTTCTTCCGGATTTCGAGCGACTGCTCGTAGGCGCGGTCCAGCATGAGGGCGCAGAGCGTGCGGCCCATCTCCTTCGGCCGCGGGGCCTCCTCCAGCGGCACGCCCAGCATCCGGGCGTGCAGGTAAGGGATGTCGGGGCAGCCGCCGCCCGAGATGTTCAGGACGACGCCCGAGGTCTTGTCGAAGGTCAGCTTCATGTTGCCCGCCTTGACCATCAGGGCCTCTCCGAAATCGGTGACCTTGACGACCTGGAGCAGCTCCGCGTCGCCCTTCATCGGAAGGATGTCGATGAAGTGGGCTTGCCGGGAGCGGAGCAGGCGCTCCACGGCGGGCTTTTCCACGAGGTTGATCTCCAGGGCGAGATCGCAGCCCCGCCGAAGCTCGGGCGGGGGGGCCACGAGGCGGTTTTCGATTTCGGCCGCCTTCAGGGCCCGCTCGCCGCTCATGGCCTCTTCGACGCTTTCGAAGAGCACGATGCCGCCGCCCTCGAAGCCGTTTTTCTTGCCGGATTTGAAAAACATGGAGGGTTGTGCCTCTTCCTAAACAAATCGGAGCCTTTCCCGCAGGGAAGGCCCCGGTTGGTGCTTCCTTATACTACTTTTTGATTTCGATGACAATATCGGCGCCCTCTTCGCGGACCGAGGTCTGCATCCTGTGCCTCTTGGCCAGGCGAAGCACGTTTTCTTTCGACACCTCGTTGTCGACGAGGACTTCCAGGCTCTCCGCGCCTGCCTCGATGGCCCTGTTCGTCAGCACGACGGGCTGGGGGCAGGAAAGGCCGCGGGCATCGACTCGTTTTGTGCTCATGGCAATCTCCTTTCTGCGAAATTCCGGTTCCTTGCTCCCGGTGTGCGCATCAGGCCCTCTCGCGCATCGTGAACCCCACGGCCAGGCAGAAGATGAAGCCCACGAGGATGCCGGCGGGCCCGAAGGCGGAGGCTCCGGCAGGGGAGCTGGCCATGGCGAAGTTGTGTGACACGCCGGCGCCCACGATCATGCCGAGGGCGAAGATCCCCGCGTCGAGGTCCCCCTCGCCGGAGAGGAAGAGCTGGCGGCCCGGGCAGCCTCCGGCCAGCGCGAAGGCCAGGCCTGCGAGCGCCATCCCCAGGAAGTTCCAGAGGTGATCCGTGTGGGCGACGGGCTGGCCCGCGAAGCCGGGCTTGAACTGCCCGAGAATCAGGTTCATGGTCAGGGCGGCGACGAGCAGGCCCGCCACGCCGCTGATGAGGTGGAAATCCCTCAGGAGGATGACGTCCCGCAGGGCCCCCATGGTGCAGAACCGGCTGCGCTGGGCGATGGCCCCGATGATCAGCCCGGCGCCGATGCTCACCCAGACGGGGGCAAACTGCGATCCCGGGCCCTTCTGGCTGAAGAAGAGGGGACCTCCCTCGGCGAAGGTGACCCGGAAGACGAGCAGCAGGAATAGCCCCGCCATGAAGACGGGAAAGAGGTACCCCGTGGCCGGTTTCTGCGCCTGCGCCCGGCCGAGGCTGTAACCCGATTTCAGAAACAGCACGCCCACGCCGATGCCCGTCGCCAGGCCCGCGAGGCCCGTCACGGCGTTCCAGTCGCCGCCCGCGAGCCTCAGCAGCGCACGCCAGGGGCAGCCCAGGAAGACGAGGGCGCCGATCATGGCGAAGACGCCGAGGAAGAAGCGCACGAGCGGGGCCGAGCCGCCCCGGGGGCGGTACTCCTTCGCGAGCAGGGCGGCGAGGAAGGCCCCGATCACGAATCCGATGATCTCCGGGCGGATGTACTGCACGACGGCGGCCCGGTGAAGCCCGAGACCGCCCGCGATGTCCCTCTCGAAGCAGGCCACGCAGATGCCCATGTTGGGCGGGTTTCCGAAGTACTGCAGAAGCGTTGCGATGATGCCGATGGCAACGCCGACGACGATGATTCCCGCGCGGGATGAAAACGGGTTGCCCATACCGAGGTCCTCCTTCACATAGTTTAGGATGAGGAAAGCGTTTTTTTATTACCTCTCTTTTCTGCATAATGCCAATTCCAATAATTCATAAAAGCCCCTTGATTATCGAAAAGGGTCATGGTAGGGAGAGGCCATGCAGGCCGAAATGAAAAACGTCAACATGCTGCAGCTTGAGTCCCTTGTGCACCTCGTCGAGGAGCGCAGCTTCAGCCGGGCGGCCAAGCGGATGTTCCTCTCCCAGCCGTCGCTCACGAAGCACATCCGCAACCTCGAGGGCGCCCTGGGGGCGAAGGTGGTCAACCGCGCCAGCCGGGCCTTCACGCTGACGCCCGAGGGGCGTGTCGTTTATGATTACGCCCGAAGGATCCTGAAGCTGCGCGAGGAGGCCATGGACCGGGTGATGCGGGTCCGCGAACGCGAGGAGGGGGACATCCGGATCGCCGCCAGCACCATCCCGGCCACCTACATCCTGCCTCCCGCGATCGCCGGGTTCCTCGAGAAATTCCGTTCGATCCGGACGGCCGTGCAGGCGGCCGACAGCAGCGAGGTCATCGAGACGGTCCTGGAGAACGGGGCCGAGATCGGTTTCATCGGCAAGGAGCCGGCCGGCGCGAAGCTGGCGGCCGAACGGCTCTGGCGCGACCGGATGGTGCTGGCCGTCCCGGCTGCTCATCCCTGGGCGAGGCGGAAGAGTGTTCGCGTCCGCGAGATCGAAAAAGAACCCTTCGTGATCCGCGAGAAGGGGTCGGGCACCCGCGAGGCCTTCGAGCGGTGCCTCACCGAGGCGGGGAAAGCGGACCTGTCCCGGTTTCTCGTCGTCGCGGAGATGGGAAGCTCCGAGGCCGTGAAGGAGGCCGTCATCGCGGGGGTAGGGGTTTCCGTCCTGTCGTTGCACGCCGTCCGCCGGGAGGTCAAATCGGGGGTGCTGGCCGCCCTGTCCGTCGAGGGCTGCCCGATCGAGCGCCACTTTCATTTGATTTATCGAAGGCAATTCGATCTAATGGCGCACCATAAACGATTCCTCGAGTACATCCGGGCGTACCGCCCGCCGGGACCATAAAGGAAGTCTGTGATCGGAATTGCGACCGCAGATTGCAGCGCGATCCGATACAGCTTTATGTTCGTGAAGATCGGAAGAGCGGAAGTGAGGAAGAGCGGATAAGACTAAATCTTCCAAACACGCCGAGTTTCGGCTCTTCATAACTTCCTAACTTCGCAATTGGATGCGAGGGCTTTGCATTTGGCAGACAATGAACGAGTCCCGGATTGTTAGAGGGACCCGGAGGTACCCCATGATCCGATACTACAGCACGAACCGCAGCCTCGAGGGCGTGGCCGGCCTGACGCCGTTCAAGGGCCGGGTCTCCTTCCGCGAGGCCCTGATCCAGGGCCAGGCGCCCGACGAGGGGCTTTTCATGCCGGAGCCCATCCCGGCGCTCGCCCTGGACGACATCCTGGCGCTCAAGGGGGTCCCCTACGCACAGACGGCCCTCCTTGTGGCGGAGGCATTCCTGAAAGACGAGCTGCCCCGGGAAGCGCTCAAGAAGATCGTCGAGGATTCCTACAACTTCGACGTCCCCCTGGAGCGGGTCTTCGACCGCATGGTCGTCATGCGCCTCGACCGCGGACCCACGGCCTCCTTCAAGGATTTTGCCGCCCGGATGATGGCGAGGCTCATGAGCCGCCTGCGCGACGGGGGAAAGCGGCTCAACGTGCTCGTGGCGACCTCGGGCGACACGGGAAGCGCCGTCGGCGAGGCCTTCAAGGGAGTAGAGGGCATGGGCGTCTATATCCTGTACCCGCGCAACGAGGTCAGCGGGATGCAGAAGAAGCAGCTCGACACGATCGGCGACAACGTCCTGGCCCTGTCCGTCGACGGGAAGTTCGATGACTGCCAGAACCTCGTGAAGCAGGCCTTCTCCGACCCGGGACTGTCGCACCTCAACCTGACCTCGGCCAATTCCATCAACTTCGGCCGGATCCTGCCGCAGAGCATCTACTACATCTACGCGTATGCCCAGCTCGCCGGGAAGGGCGAGGAGATCGTCTTCTCCGTCCCCTCGGGGAATTTCGGCAACGCCCTGGGCTGCGAATACGCCCGGCGCATGGGGCTCCCCGTCCGGATGCTCGTCATGCCCACCAATGAAAACGACGAGTTCCCCAACTACCTCAGGACGGGCGTCTACGAGAAGGTCTCCCCGTCGCGGGCCTGCCTCTCCAACGCCATGAACGTGGGCCACCCGAGCAACCTGGCCCGCTTCTTCGAGCTCTACGGGGGGACGGTGGACCGCACCGGGGTCGTGCACGCCTACCCCGATCTCGAGGAGATGCGCCGGCGCATCTTCTCCGTGAGCGTCTCCGACGAGGAGACGAAGGAGACGATCCGGCGTGTCTGGGATCGCCACCGCGTCCTGCTCGAGCCCCACGGGGCCGTGGGCTGGAGGGGGCTCGAGCTGTACCTGGATGCCTGCCGGGCGCCCGTCGCCGGGCCCTGCGTGAGCCTCGAGACGGCGCACCCGGCCAAGTTTCCCGACGAGATCATCGAACTCACCGGGATCATCCCCGAGGTGCCGCAGAGCATGCGCGACCTCGAGACGAGAACGGGGGCGCCCGTCGAGCTGCCCGCCGACTACGGACGCCTGCGCGCCTTCCTGCTCGACACCCTGAAGGGGACGGATTGATTCAAGAAATGCATCTATCGTATGTAGAAAAGCTATTTTTTCTTGACAGCCCGGCGGGTTTCCCGCTACAAGCGCATTATCCAACGACCCGAAGCAGGGAGTGACAGGATGAGCAAGAACCCGCGCATCCGGCTTTCACGGAGATGATCGATCCATCGGGGAACTCGTGCGGTTCCCGCGATGACGTTGCCCGCCTTCTGCCCGCCCGCAAGCTGACGCCTCGTCCTGTTTGCCTGCGGCACAGGCAGGCCAATGGGATCTTTCCCCCGTCAAAACCAGGAACGCGCGAACCGAATCGCACCGGTTTCTCTCCGAGTCCGGCCCCGGCGCAAGGACCTTTCAGGGTGCCTGACGCGGGCGGGCCCGGCATGGAGGGGAGGGTGCAACGACAGGGGCAATGGTGCTGGGCACCCCGCGGACTTCAAATCCGTCGGCCTCGTCTAAACAACGAGGAGGAGGTTCGATTCCCCTTGCCCCTTCCAATGAATCGAAAACGGGCGGCCGGCGCCGCACGCCGGAGCGTGCCGTGTGAAGTTCATCGTCAGGCGGTTCCATCATGGAGAGGCACATCACGATCGGCATCGCGGGTCATGTCGACCACGGGAAGACGGCGCTGGCGGCCGCCCTCTCGGGCATGGACACGGACCGGATGAAGGCGGAAAAGCAGCGGGGTCTTTCCATCGAGTTCGGGATCGCCCCGCTCACGCTTCCGTCGGGCAGGCAGGTCAGCCTGGTGGACGTTCCCGGTCACCGGGATTTCATGAAGAACACCCTCCGCGGGCTGAGCGCCGTCGATGCGGCCGTCCTGGCGGTCTCGGCCGACGACGGCGTCATGCCCCAGACGCGGGAGCACCTGGAGATCCTCCGTTTCTTCGGCGTGTCGGCCGGCATCGTAGCGCTGACCAAGGCCGACCTCGTCGATCGGGAGACCCTGGACATGGCCGCCCTGGACATCCAGGAGCTCGTGGCGGGGTCGTTCCTGGAAAACGGGCCGGTCATCCCGTTTTCCGCCGTCGACGGGCGGGGCCGAGAGGAGATCCTGGCCGCCCTCGACGCCATGGTTGCCGACGGAGTGCGGGGAAAGGCCTCTTCGGGGGCCTTCCGGATGTTCATCGATCAGCTTCGGATCTTCCAGGGGCTGGGAACCGTGGTGAGCGGCACGATCCTTTCGGGTGTCGTGCGCCGGGGGGACCGTCTCGAGATCCTGCCGGGCAGGAAGACGGCCCGCGTCCGCTCCCTCGAGTCCCACCATCGCGCCGTGGAGTCCGCTTGCGCAGGATCGCGGGTCGGGATCAACCTGCAGGGAATCGGGTCGGGGGAACTGGCGCGGGGGATGGTTCTGGCTGCCCCCGGCTCGTTCGAGGCGGCCGAATACCTGAATGCCGACCTCGAGCTGTGCCGCCTCGCCGGGCAGACCCTAAGCAGCGGCCAGAGGGTCAAGGTGTACGTCGGCAGCGCCGTGGCGGCGGCGCTCGCGGTCATCATGGGGGGGCGGCCGGCGTTGTCCCCGGGCGACCGGGGCCTGGTGCAGTTCCGTCTCGCCGAGCCGCTCGGGGCCTACCCGTCCGACCGGTATGTCGTCACGCCCATGAATGTGCACTCCGTCCTGGGCGGCGGAAAAATCCTGGAAACAACGAGGATCAAGTACCGGCAGGCCCGGGCAGAGAAGATCCTTTCCTATCTGACCGAACTGCAGACGGGCGACCCGGAGCGGATCGTGAAGGCTGCCGTGGCCGCGCGGCCGGCGGCCGTGCTGACGGCGGAGGGCCTGAGCCGATCCACGGGTCTGGATCGGGCCGTCCTGGAGAAAACGCTGAAAAAGCAGGTCGAGGAGGGATTCCTCGTTGCCCTCGATTCCGTCTCCTTCCTTGCGGCGAAGACCGTGCAGGAGGCCAAGCGCGGGATCGCGGAGGCCGTCGAAAAGACGCTTGCCGGAGAAACCTTGCGCGATCAGCTCAGCAAGTCGCACATCGCCGCATCGATCCCGTGGAACCTGGACCCCGGCGTTCTGGATTTCCTGCTCGGGGAACTGATCCGCGAGGGGGTCCTGGCGTCCGTCAATGGCGGGTATGCCCTCTCGGAAATGCACCGGAGGCTGGGAGCCGTTCGGGATCCCCTGCTTGCGCGGGTCCTCGAGGCGGTCGAGAATGCGGGCACCGTCACCGTCACGGTCGCCGTGGTCAGCGCGGTCCTGGGGCTTCCGGACGAGAAACCGAAGATCAAGCGGCTCCTCGGCCACCTGGTCTCGAAGAGGCACGTCGTGATGCTGGGCGGCGATCGCTTCATCTCGCGGCGGGGCCTCGAGACGGCCAAGGACCGCATCCGCGCCTGGATTGCCGAGCAAGGGCGTTTTACGCCAGCGGACTGCAACCCGGTGCTCGGGTGCGGCCGCACGATCGGCCTGCCCCTTCTCGAGCACCTCGATGCCGCCGGCTTTACCGTGCGCCGCGGCAACGAGCGCGTGCTGAAGGAGTAGGACCGTGCCGCTGCGTCTCCGGAACACCCTGACGGGGTCCCTCGAACCGCTGGTCCCGATCCGGGCGGGTCAGATCGGGATCTATGTCTGCGGGCCGACGGTCTACGACCACGCCCACATCGGCCATGCCCGCTCGGCGGTCTTTTTCGATGTGATCGTGCGCTTTCTCCGATTCGAGGGGTATGCCGTCCGGTACGTGCGGAACTTCACCGATCTCGACGACAAGATTCTCGAGCGGGCCGGAAACGAGCGGATCGAAGCCCGGGAACTCGCCGATCGATACATCCGGTCGTACCGCGAGGACATGGCGGCCCTCGGGGTCCACGCGCCGGATTGCGAGCCCCGCGTGACGGAGCACATCGAAGACATCCGGGGGATGGTCGCGCGGCTCGTGCAGGGCGGGCACGCTTACGTGCAAGCGGGGGATGTCTATTACCGGGTCCGTTCGCAGGGCGATTACGGACGGCTGGCGGCGGCCGCCCAGAGCGACCCGGCAACGGCCGGTTTCCGGGTGATGCCGGCCGAAGGCAAGGAGGATGCGCGCGACTTCCTCCTCTGGAAGAAGGCCGCCGACGACGGGCCCGCCTGGGAGAGCCCCTGGGGGAGAGGGCGCCCCGGATGGCACATCGAGTGCGTCGCCATGGGATACAGGCATCTTGGCAGCCTCTTCGATATCCATGGGGGCGGCAGGGACCTGATCTTTCCGCATCACGAAAACGAGCGGGCCCTCTCCCGGAGCCTGGCCGGGACGGACCTGGCGACGCACTGGGTGCATCACGAGCTCGTCACCGTGAACGGCGGAAAGCTCTCGAAGTCGATGCATTCGGGGTATCGGATCCGCGACCTTTGTCGCAGGCATGACCCGTCGGCCATCCGCTTGTTTTTGCTGTCGACCCATTATCGCCGGCCTGTCGACTTCACCGAGCGAAGGCTCGAGGAGGCGGTCTCGGCCCTCGAGCGGCTTGCCGGGCTGGCCGGGCGCTGCGGGGATACCGGGGAAGGAGAAGCCCGGGTTGCGGAGGGCACGTCCGAACTCGGGGCACGGTTCCGCGAGGCGATGCGTCAGGATATCAACATCCCCGGGGCCCTGGCGCTCCTCTTTGCCTCGGCCCGGCGCATCAACCGCTCCCTCAACGCCGCCGGGGGCCATGGCGGGCTGAAACGGCAGCTGCGGCTCGAGATAGGCGATCTGCTGTTTTTGTGCCGGAACGTTCTCGGCATTCTTCCCGAAAGCGCCGGCCACGTTTTCAGCCATGGAAGGGAAGGGGTACAGGGACCGAGCTGCGGGACTCTCGTACATACGGACAGTACAGAGGACGAGGAGGTGGACGTAAAAGCAAGATGAATCCACATGATGCTCCAGGCCCGGTCTCGTGTCCTGACGTTCGGGGAGCCGATCGCATTCGACCAACGGCCTTTTCCCGTCTTGCCGTGTCCGACTACCCGATGCTCAAGGACTATTTCCAGAGCATGACCTTCCGGCTGAGCGTCTACTCCCTTTCGTCTCTGATAGCCTGGAGGGACTGCGTCTTTCAGGCGGGCTATGCCATCCGCGAAGACGGCACGCTCGTCATTGCCTATGAGTCAGGCAGCCGCCCTCTAGACAGGCACATGCTGATCCCGCTGTCGCCCGGCAGGACCGTCCCGCCGGCGGATCTGCACCGGATTGCATCGACGGCGGGATTCGAAAACGTCTGGTTTGTCCCTCAGGATTACCTGGAGATGCATGACATGGACGAAATCAGGGAACTCTTCGATGTGTCCGAGCAGCCGGAATACGAAGATTACGTATACCGGACGGAGGATCTCGCCTCCTTGAAGGGGAACCGCTATATGCGGAAGCGGAATCTGGTGAAGCAATTTCACCGGGATTATGCCGCAGCCGGCAGGGTCTTCATCAACGAGATTGGCCCGGAGGATATCGCGGAGTGCCTCGAATTCCTGGACGATTGGTGCAGGAAGAGGGACTGCGGGATCGACACGCGCGAGGACCTGGCCTGCGAGAGACGGGCGGCGATCGAGGCGCTGAAGAACCTGGGTCCGCTGGAGATGAAAGGCCTCTCCATCCGGGTCGACGGCAGGGTGCGGGCCTTCGCCGTCGCCTCGCGGCTCACGGAGGACATGGGCGTCTTGAACTTCGAAAAGGCGGATTCCGGCATGCGAGGTCTTTATCAGGTGCTCGACATGGAATCCGCCAGGCGGCTCTTTGCCGGGTGTCGATACATCAACAAGGAAAGCGACATGGGCCTCGAGAACCTCGCCGGGGCCAAGCAGTCCTACCATCCCGTTCTGCGGGTGAAATCGTACCGCTTCAGGGTGCTGTGAGGCCGGCACTGAGTTCGTAAACCACAGGAAAAGGAGGACGTCCGATGCAGTTGAAAACCCCGGAGAGCCCGATCACCCGTAAGCGCGAACTCGATGACGCCCTGACATCGCGCGACGAGGTCTTTGTCCTCTTTTACGCGTCCTGGTGTCCCTTCAGCCGTAAATTCCTGCCCGTTTTCGAAAAGGCGGCTGCCGGCAAAGAAGGGTTCGTTCGGGTTCAGGACGATCAGGAAACCCTGTCTGACCCGTATCATGTCCAGATCTACCCGACGGTTTTGTTTTTCAGGAAAGGCGAGGTTTCAAAACGTTTGGACGGGATGCCCCGTGTGGGTCTGAACGAAACGCTGCTGAACGATTTCATCCGGGACTGCAGGCCGGCCCAACGCTGAATCAGTTCCTCGATTCCGGATGGCCGTCATGGGCACACAAAAGGCCGAAACAGGCGTGTGCATTTCGGAGGCCCGGCAACTCGTCAGTCGCCCCGGATCCTATGAAAAAAATGGCACGGTCATGAGAATGTCACGAATCCGTCTTACACAGAGCATCTGAAGCGGTTCCAGAGAACCTGGCAGGTTCTCTGCGGAACTCCCATCCGCTCCTTTCCCGCCGCAGACCGACTAGGCAACGGCCTGTCCTGCCGCGGAAAGCGGCGGGCGGGCCGG
>JGI11944J13513_1001738_pt1 | contig 16728 bp, 18 predicted proteins | sample TerdegcoTASludge_FD_13513 | JGI IMG/M metagenome (IMG submission 13513) | reverse complement strand
TTGGCCTGGACTATTCAGCCCTGTGTTTCCCTAAATAATTTTCCCCCAATACATTGAAATCTAAAATTAATATTTAAATCCCAAGCAGTTGCATATATCAAAATTATTTGATATGATAATTTCATGCTAGAGCCAGTCAAAATTTCCAAAGCCTTAAGCGAACCGATACGTTACAAAATAATGCTGATGCTGGTGAACCAATACAACCGTGAAGCACCGCAATGCTGTTCTTCTTCTGCCGAAGGGGTTTGCAATTGTGAGATCATGGCTGAGTTCGGCATGATCCAATCAAGGGTTTCGTACCATATGAAGGAGTTAACCGAAGCGGGGCTTGTTACTGAAAAACCATTCGGTAAATGGAAGTATTATTCTCTAAACACTGAAACACTTAAAGACTATGTCACTCGATTGGGGATGGATTTTAAGTTATAGTATTTTTTAGCCTTGACATCAGAAAATTGATATTTAAGGAGGCGTTATTTTTTGGAAGACATTCGTGAAGTCGTTAAGCAAAAATACTCAGAGGCGATTACCAGCAAAACCGGCGGGTGCTGCGGGGGCGGCATTACGGAGATTGGCGGCTGCTGCGGCGACACCTTGAGCAACGCAACAAGTCTCATAACTCAAGGACTCTATTCGATCAACGATATTGAGGGGTTGGACCCCGACCTGATCGCCACCTCCTTTGGCTGTGGTAATCCAACAGCTTTAGCGGAATTAAATCCCGGTGAGGTTGTCCTTGATCTGGGTAGCGGCGCCGGATTGGACGTGTTGCTCTCCGCCAAAAGGGTTGGACCGAACGGAAAAGCTTACGGGCTGGATATGACCGACGAAATGCTCGCGGCAGCGCAATCCAACCAGCAAAAATCAGGTATAACCAATGCCGAGTTCCTGAAGGGGCATATCGAGGAAATACCTTTACCGGACAATTCGGTGGATGTAATTATATCCAACTGCGTTATTAACCTTTCCGGCGACAAAGATAAAGTTCTAAAGGAAGCTTTCAGGGTGCTGAAACCGGGCGGGAGATTTGCCGTGTCCGACATTGTCTTGCGGAAACACCTTCCGGAGAAGGTGCAGCACGATATGCTGGCCTGGGCCGGATGTGTGGCTGGAGCGCTGTTGGACCGGGAATATCAAGATAAGCTAACCGCGGCTGGTTTTGAAAACGTTGAAATAGAGACTACCCGTGAATACGACCTTACAGATGAAAAAATGCAAACTTTACTGTTAAGCTTATCCCAGGCCGAGAAGGAGCAACTTAAAGATTCAATTGTCAGCGCGTTCATAAGAGCCAAAAAACATCTCAAATGACTAGTCGTTAACCGAAGCAGATTTACCCGGGAAAACTTTATTAAATCTTAATTCATGGTTATACAAACGGATCAGTTAAAATTCCAAATTCATCAAATAAATTAGAGCGCTCCAATAAAGGGGCGCTTTTTGCATAATATTAAAAAAATTCTAACTATATTCAAATAGCATAACACATATTAATAATAATAGAATATAAAAGATAACACATTTCCATATTAATTAAAAAAATAACTAGAATTATGCAGGGAAATCCCTCATAGTATAGAATTATATAGCATATAAACTTTTAGGAGGTAAACAAATGGGTAAGAAGATTACACTGTCTGTTATCAAAGCTGATATTGGCGGCTTCGTAGGTCACTCGAACGTTCACCCTGAATGCTTGGAAACAGCCGGGGGCATTCTGGCAGGGAGTCCTCTCTTGATAGATTACCACGTAACTCATGTGGGTGACGATATTAATTTAATTATGACACACGAATTGGGCAAGAACAACGGTGAGATACACCAATTGGCCTGGAATACGTTCTTGTCCTGCACCGCAGTAGCTAAAAAACTAAAATTATACGGAGCCGGACAGGACTTGCTGGCGGATTCTTTTTCGGGAAATGTCAAAGGCATGGGCCCGGGCGTGGCGGAAATGGAATTTGAGGAGCGCGCAAGCGAACCTGTAATTGTTTATATGGCCGATAAAACCGAACCCGGCGCTTGGAACTTTCCTGTTTACAAAATGTTTGCGGACCCGTTTAACACCATTGGGCTGATTATTGATCCGTCAATGCACCAGGGCTTTTTATTCGAAGTACGCGACTTGATTGATCACAAAAAGGTAACTTTCTCTTGTCCCGAGGAGATGTACGACATGCTGGTATTCATCGGCGCTCCCGGGCGTTATTGCATTAAATCGGTTTATCAAAAAGGCACCAATGAAATAGCGGCCACCTCCAGTACCCAGCGTCTGAACCTGATGGCCGGGCGTTATGTGGGCAAAGATGATCCGGTATTAATTGTACGGTGCCAGAGCGGTTTACCGGCTGTGGGCGAGGCGCTTGAGCCATTTGCCAACCCTCACTTGGTTTCGGGATGGATGAGGGGCTCACACAGCGGCCCGCTGATGCCGGTTTCCGTTGATACCTCGACACCCACGCGTTTTGACGGGCCGCCCAGAGTAGTAGCCCTGGGATTCCAGTTAAACGACGGTAAACTGCATGGACCACAGGACTTCTTTGCTGATGTAGCCTATGACCTCGCCAGACAAAAAGCCAACGAAATAGCTAACTACATGCGCAGCATGGGGCCGTTTGAACCGCACCGCCTGCATTTGGATGAAATGGAATACACCACTATGCCTAGCGTGAGCAAACGTTTAAAAGATCGTTTTGAAAAAGTATAGCAACCAAATGATTAATAAGTTAAAGCCGGGTTTACTATTACCCGGCTTTTTCATTTTCATAATGACTATCTATCTTATTGCACTATCTATCTCCTGGCGTATTTGTCAATATCAATACCTCTTCTTTGCGCCCACTCCGCCACGGGCCCTGTTATGAGCACTGGTTTTTTCGCCAGTTGCGCCAGATTCTTCGCTCCGGACATCAGCATGACCAGACGCAGCTCATCAATTATCCCGGATATTTTATTTATTAGTCCTTCTTCCGAATGGTCCATCAACTCTTTCAAAAAAATCCTTGACATCCCGGCCAAACCGGCACCCAGCGCCACGGCTTTAGCCACATCGACGCCGGTTTCCAAACCCCCGGAAGCGATCATGAAAACAGGCAGCCCCAGGCTAAGTCCTTCCAACAAGCTGACCGCTGTGGGAATTCCCCAGTTTCGTATATCCGCGCTGTTTATTTTACCGGAACGCATGTTTTCAATTTCAATAAAGTTGGTGCCTCCCCGCCCCCCCACATCCACATGCCGGACACCGGCGGCGTAAATGGCGGATACGGACTCTCTGGAAAGGCCGAATCCCACTTCCTTGACAATTACCGGAGAATTAAGAGTGGAGGTCACCTTTTTAATATTATCTACCACCCCGTTAAAGCGCCTGTCTCCTTCCTGCATCGCCAGTTCCTGCGGAACATTCAAATAAAGCTGCAGCCCGTCGGCTGAAATCATCTCCACCGCCGCCGCAGCCTGTTCAGGCGGCGCCCCGGCGCTCAGGTTGGCCAGGAGAACACCGTCAGGGTTTTCCTGGCGCGCCACCCCGTAAGTTTGCCTCAACTTTGGGTTTTCCAGCCCAGCCATCTGCGATCCCACCGCCATCGCCACACCTGTTTGCCGCGCCGCCCTGGCCAGACTTTTGTTAATGCCCGCCACTGCCGGGTGCCCGCCGGTTATAGCATTGATCAACAATGGCGCTGCAAGTCTCTTACCCAAAAAGACGCAAGTCGGGTCAACATCACTCAAACTAAAACCAGGCAGGGAATCATTAATTAAACGGATGTCCTCGAAGCCGTTGGAGACTTCCGGCCTGCTATGTCTCAGGGCGTATTCTATGTGATCCAGTTTGCGTTTTTGTCTTTGTATCTTGGTTACCTCCCGGGCAGCCGGTACCAGTATTGCGGAACTTATCAGCATATATGCTACTTCTTTTCAGGCCGGTCAAAGTATATATTTTTACTGGCAGCGGATATTGGAATACCGATAACCATTTCTCCCTGAACCATGCCTATTTTTTTAGCAACCGTACCGGGACGCCCCATGATACGGTTGTCGGCGTTCAGCATGCCGGCCGTTTTGGCCGCCGACCCCAAAGCGATGCCAAGGTCCAATACACGCCATACGCACTGATATTGTACGGAATCATTCTCTCCCACCGCGTTTTTTTTAGGACACTTGTCAAGCCCGCAATTCCCGCAGTTTAACCCGGCGGGTTCCGGCTGCTCCAAAAAAAGAAACACCATTGCGCCGGAACGGCGGATATTTTCCGCGTCACGGTCGTAGTTCACAAGCCCTTTTTCCTTGCCGTAACTATCCATGGCATCGGCCAGGATGTCCAGTTCACTGCCCGACACCACCTTCGCCCGGACGAAATCCTGCCCCAGTGTTTTGGGCGCCGTGCATGCGGAAAGGGCCATCAGGTCGGCAACCATCAGCATGGTATCCTTCAATATGAATTACCCCCAGAATTATAAAAAATAAAAAGGGGCAGTAAACCGCCCCGCAGCATTACCTAAACATTAAACCTAAAATTAATCACGTCACCGTCTTCCACTACATATTCCTTGCCTTCAAGGCGGTACAGTCCCTTTTCCTTTACCCTGCCCATATTCCCTAAATCCACTAAATCACGGTACTTAACCACTTCCGCTTTAATGAAACCCCGCTCCAGGTCGGAGTGAATTTTACCGGCGGCCCGTTTGGCGTCTGTTTCCTTCTTTATCGTCCACGCTTTTACTTCATCGTCTCCAACAGTAAAAAATGAAATCAGCCCGAGATAATCATATGCCGCCCGCGCTAAGCGGTCTATTCCCGACTCGGTAATACCAAGGTCGGTTAAAAACATTTCTTTGTCTTCGTCCGGCAACATGCTAATCTCCATTTCAATTCTGCCGCAAATTTCCAGCACAGGGAGGCCGTGCCCGGCGGCATAAGCTTCTAAATCGTCCCGTCCTGGGTAAGACTTCGTCTTAAACTGCTGTTCATCTGTGTTGACAACCAGCAATAATGGTTTCTCAGTCAAAAAGCTGAAATTTTTCAATACGAGTCTTTCTTCGTCAGTTAATTCCACCCGGCCGATAGGTATTTCATTTTCCAGCCCGTCAAGACATTTTTCTAAGATTTCAAGCTCCTGCGCGTTTTCTTTTTTTACCTTTTTTCCTGCTTTGATTCTCTCGATTCTTTTTTCAATTATGTCCATATCGGCAAACAGGAGTTCCATATTTATTGTCTCAACATCCCGCAAAGGATCGAGATCGCCATCCACATGCGGGAGATCGGGATTAACAAATGCTCTGACTACATGAGCAAGCATGTCCACGTTCCGGATCGTGTTCAAGAACTGGTTGCCGACTCCTTGGCCCTGACTGGAGCCGCGCACCAAACCCGGCACGTCGCTAAACTGAATTTGAGCGTAAGTAGTTTTGCGGGGCTGATACAAATTGCTTAAGTAATCTACTCTGCCGTCCGGCACTCTAGCTGTTCCCACGTTGGTTTCCGTCTTTCCCGTTAGAAAATTGGAGGTTTCCAAACCTGCCCCCGTAAGCAAATTAAATATTGTGGTCTTTCCTACCATAGGCAGTCCAACCAGACCGCAGTTCAAACTCATGTTCATCACCTAAATAGTAGTTTATCATCTTACCACACTTAGCGGCCGATTCCCGTCAAGCCGTGCGGATTATGTTTAATCAAAGCGCACCTCAATGTGTTTTTTTTGACGGTTTGCAGTGACGGTCAGATAAAGCCATCCTTCTTCCTGTACACTTTTTACATTACCCCCCCGGACAACATACTCCCGGCCATCACCGACATAGACGGCCACGGTGACATCTTCCAGCCCTTCAGGGTTTTCCAGAGCGATGATATAATTGCCGCTTTCTTGTTTCTTTACCTGCAGGCGAGTCCGGGCGTTGCGGTTTAAAAAATCAGCGAACCAGCTCATCGGCGCAATAGTAATCCTGCCGTTATTCTGTTCCGCCAGGGCTTTCTCTTCAAGAGCCCTGATGGCTTCCAAGCCGAAACGGGTATCGGACGGGTGACTATAAACCATCCGGATCGTTCTTTCTTCGGCCGCGAAATCAACCAAGTCTGCCAGCCACTTTTTTACTTCCCCGGAAGGCACGCGACCTCTTTCCATCTCTTCAAAGCAAGCGAATTCCCGGTAGGGTGAAATGGGAAACGCCCACATCGTCTGCCCGGCATATTTCCCGTCAAAGCGGGGGTGAGTCGGGCTGGAGCCGGAATCGCCGGCATGATAGTAGGAGTTTACCCCAAGTCCTTCGATATACGAATCTATCCACAACGGATGGTTGCCGCCGGGATCGCTGTACTCCCGGACTTTTCTGCCGGTTACCCCCTCCAGGGCGTCAAAATTCCATTTAATAAGCTGCGCGGCTTTCTGCACCGGCATATATCGCAAATTATAAGCGAAGAAGTTATGCGCCCAGCCGCCATGCGAGCCGATTTCCCCGTAGTTCTGCAGCACTTCCAAAACGGGCTTGCCCTTGAATTTGTTCTCCGCAAAAAACCCCGCGCCGTCTCCAAGCTTGTAGGTATCAGGACCGGCCGTTATGTGAATGGATAAAGGAACGTCTTTCTGGAATAAGCCCTGCATCATCATTACCATCAGTGCCCGGAAGTAAGCGCCGCTGCAGATGTGCAGGTTAAAAACCATACCGCCCTTCCCGCCGGGGCTGTTCACCAGCCGTGGCACTTTAGCGTAACGAATCAGGAAAGTCCGCAGCACCGACCTGAGCGTCAGGTCGTCTGAACGCAGCTTGCATTTTCCCAGGGGTATGTTTACATATATCGCCGCGCCCCCGCTCTCATAAGATTTCTCTGTAATAACGGGATTTTTAAAATCCTCACCGCTGTCGTAAGCAACTATCTGAGCATCATCATTTACTGCCCAGGAATGCTCAAACTGCACTTTTCCGTAAGAGTAACTGCTTACCGCCTTATCTTGCTCCAGCTTGCCTGGGGAAATTCCCCACTCCCGTCCCTTATCCGCGGAAGTAAAATACCAATAACCCAGGTAGGTAGAACCCTGCCCCCCGGGCGCGGGCATGAAATACCTGACCCCAGCCAGATTGGCCAACCGCGGAGCCTGGTCTTGGGTATTTCCTAAATCCTTTGTGGCCGGGTCAAATACGAGGAGAACCTGTCCACCGTGCTCCCTTACGTAAGAGTTAATGACTTCCGCAACATCAGGCGGCATGGACGAATTGACAAATTCCGGCACCAGCAGCGCCTCAAAGCGTTCTTNAAGACCTGNGCCGCCAAATCCGGCTACGTCGCCCGGCGAAACAACCTGATACGGAAAACCTTCTTCCTTCAATANCTGCTCGTAAGCCGACAGGATCAACTTTCCCTGTTCAGACTCGCGGTCACCGNCCAATAGGCCTACTTGAACAACCCCGGACTGTTCAGCGCTGGATGCGTGNAGGAGAAGCGTTAAGACCGGTAAAGAAGTAAACAAGCTAATAACAATCANNATACTGATATATTTTTTAATGTTCATGTCCTTCTTCTATCCAAGTTGTGATATAAACCCNTCATTACTTATTTTACTCCATGCGGCTACANCTGTAAAANATGTNATGGTTTATGGAGAACCCACNGCTTTACCGCTAATTCGGGATTCCCCCACAAAAAGCGGACTACCGGCTCAACTGCTGAAGGATCCCCGCTGGTAAAAAAACTCTCCCTGCCCGGCGTTTTCTTTTTTGCCGCCAACCCCTTTTCTTCTAAAATACGCGCTACCTGTCTGGCAACCGCCGCGCCGGTGTCTATAACCCTCACCCCTGAACCGGCCAGCTTTTCCAGCAGTGGACGCAAGAAAGGATAATGGGTGCAACCGAGCACAATCGTATCAACTTCCCTTGCCAGCAGAGGGTCCAGGTAACGGCTGACTAAAGCCTCCGCTTCAAGGCTTTCATGCATCCCCGTCTCAACAAGCTCCACTAATCCCGGACACGGTTGAGTATATACGTTCACACCGTCCCCAAACCTTTCCAACAGGTGGCTGAACCGTTCGCCCGCCAGAGTGACACCCGTGGCGAGCACGCCGATATTACCGTTGCGGGTAACCGAAACGGCCGGTTTTACAGCCGGCTCAACCCCGACGACGGGTATATGGAAACGTTTCCGCGCTGCGTCAAGGCCGGCAACTGTGGTAGTGTTGCTGGCAACAACAATCAACTTTACACCTCTTGAGATCAGGAAATCACCGATAGCGAAAACCCGGGCGCGAATCATCTCCGGCGGTTTGGAACCGTAAGGGCAGTAAGCCGAGTCGGCAAAATACAGCAGGTCTTCCGCCGGCAGCAAACGGCGCACCTCCTGCATCACCGAAAGCCCTCCCATTCCGGAGTCAAAAAGTCCAATTGGCCTTTCATTAATCATCACAGACATAACCTCATTTAATAACGTACATGACAATATTGAGATCAGGCATTAGCCTATCCGTAATATTATACCAGCATTTTTTGATTTGTTCGAATTCCTTTGTTTTAAATAATAATATTAGCATGAAGATAAGTTAAAATATAAGGATAACTTCAAAAAGGAAATATTCACCCTTAAGGAGAAATAATCTATCATATATATGTATATGTCTGGGGGGCTTATGATAATGGGTTTTGGCGGCTGGTTCGGCAAGATGCTCCGGGTTAATTTAAGCACCGGCGTAATCACTGAGAAAAAAATCGAAGAAAAAGTTCTTTCAGACTGGATTGGCGGCCGCGGACTGGGGGCCTGGACAATTGCCGGGGAAGTGCCGGCCGACTGCGACCCGCTCGGAGAAGAGAACAAACTGGTTTTCGCGACCGGCCCGCTGACAGGGGCCGGAGTTCCCGGCGCCGGTCGCTTCTGCACTTCGGCCAAGTCGCCTCTCACCGGCACTATCCTGGATACGGACGCCGGTGGCAGATGGGGTGTACGGTTAAAAAAGAGCGGCTATGACATACTCATTATCGAAGGCGCTTCATCTGAACCGGTTTACCTGACTATATCGGAAGGTAAGGCGTCGCTGCACGAAGCGGCTAAACTCTGGGGCGCCGGTGTTTACGAAACAAACGACAGGCTTAAAGACATACTGGGGCATGACACAAGCGTGGCTTGTATCGGACCGGCCGGGGAGAATCTGGTAAAATTCGCCTCCATGATAAATGACGGACACTACACGGGGCGGGGCGGTTTAGGCGCGGTAATGGGGGCGAAGAAATTGAAGGCCGTCACCACACAAGGTTCGCGGAAGGTGGAAATCGCCAACAAAGAAAAACTTGATTTCATGCTCTACGAAGCCGGCAAGTGGCTCAAGGCCAACCCGATCACCTCCCAGGGGCTGCCGGAATTCGGCACTCCGGTCCTGGTCAGCCTTTTTAACGAACTGGGTGTATTTCCAACCCGTAATTTCCAGGGTTCACAATATCCTGGCGTGGCAAACATCTCCGGCGAGACCATTGCCGAACTCATGACCACAGGCCGTAAAAGCTGTTACGGCTGTCCGGTTCAGTGTGCCAGACTGCTAAAAACGAAAACAGGAACCATCTTGGGGCCGGAATATGAATCAATCTGGGCGCTGGGTCCGGAATGCGGGATCGGTGACCTGGATACAATTGTCGAAGCCAATCATCTCTGCAATCAACTGGGCCTGGACGCCGTATCCACCGGTGTAACCATCGGCTGCGCCATGGAGCTTGCGGAAAAAGGGATATTTAATACCGGGCTCTCTTTTGGAGACACCACGGGATTGCTCCAGGCCATCAAACAAATAGCATACCGGGAAGGCAGCGGAAACTTGCTGGCTGAAGGCTCGCGCCGCCTGGCTGAAAGGTGCGGTTCCGGCCAGTACGCCATGCAGGTAAAGGGACTGGAGCTGACTGCTTACGACCCGCGCGGTCTGCAGGGGATGGGGCTGGGCCTTGCCACCTCAAACCAGGGCGGCTGCCGCCTGCCGGCATATATGGCCGGGCCGGAGACGCTGGGCGTGCCCAAAATGGTGGACCGGTTCAGCACCAGAGGCAAAGCCGGGCTGACCATCAATCAGCAGAATATCAGCGCGGCCGTTGACAGCCTGATTGCCTGCGGTTTTGTCAATCTGGCTGTCTCCGAAGAGTATTTCGCCAGGATATTATCCGCTGTCACCGGTGTGGATTACCAAACTCAGGACCTGCACCGGACCGGCGAAAGAATCTGGAATTTGGAGCGCTTGTACAACCTGCGGGCCGGTTTCGACCGCTCTTGCGACACCTTGCCGCCCAGGTTGCTGGAGGAGCCTATTCAAGAGGGACCGTCCAGTGGAAAAGTGGTTGAGCTTAAGCCCATGCTTGAAGAATACTACCGTTTCAGGGGGTGGAACGAATCCGGTGTTCCTGCACCGGAAAAACTGCGGGAATTGCGATTGGAGGACTTTAAATGTTAAAGGAATTTCAAACCTTCGGGCGGGACCTTTTTCTGGCCGGGCTAAACAGCTCACACAGCGGCAACCTGAGTGTGCGCTGTGGTGACCGCGTCGTCATCACCAGAAGAGGGGCCATGCTCGGTCATCTGATGGAACGGGATATTATCGAAACAGGACTGCATAAAAACGACGGCAATATTGTCCTGGCCTCCACAGAGATTAGGGTACACCGCGCTATCTACAAAGAAACCGCCGCTCTGGCCATTGTGCATGCCCACCCGGTTCATGCCATTGCCTTATCCCTCCTGGAAGAAGAAATCATCCCGCTGGACTCTGAAGGCGCTTACCTGTTGCACAAAATTCCCGTCCTGAGCGCGGAGCACACCATCGGCTCCCAGGAACTGGAAGAAAAACTGCCCGGTCTTTTAAAAGAATATAAAATTGTAATGGTCCGCGGGCACGGGAGTTTCGCCACCGGACAATTATTGGAGGAAGCTTACCAGTGGACCTCCAGCCTGGAGAACATCTGCCGGATTATCCATATCACCCGCACCTTGAAAGGTGCGCTGAAAGACAAACGACCGGCTGAATACAAAGAGTGGTAAAACATCCCGCCGGAAACGACCGGCGGGACAATTATTCTCAAACAAATCTCTAATAGCCTTCGCACCTGACCTCGAAATAAGCGCGCGGATGGGCGCAAGTGGGACAAATTTCCGGAGGCTCCTTGCCGGTGAAAACATGTCCGCAGTTCCGGCACTTCCAGGCCACTTCCTGATCTTTACGGAACACTTTTCCATTCCTGAGATTTTCCAGCAGAGCCAGGTAACGCTTCTCATGCTCCTTTTCAACTGTCGCCACAGAACCAAAGAAATTTGCGATTTCAGTAAAGCCCTCTTCCCTGGCAACGGCTTCAAATTCTTTATACATCGAGGTCCATTCGTAATTCTCCCCTTCAGCCGCCGCTTGAAGATTCTTTTCCGTATTGCCGATGCCATTGAGGAACTTTAATATTCTTTTCGCATGCTCTTTCTCATTATCCGCAGTCTCTAAGAAGATAGCCGATATTTGTTCGTAACCCTCTTTTTTAGCGGCACTCGCAAAATACGAGTACTTGTTGCGGGCTTGCGATTCGCCGGCAAATGCGGCCATCAGATTAGCCTCTGTTCTACTGCCTTTTAGTTCCATGGTTAAACCCTCCTTTATAGGAAAATATAAATTATTATGTTCAATCTTGAATTTAAAAATCCTCTTAAACAACCCTTACAAAAAACAAAACATATATTTACAGACATATAATGCGGCCATTTCCCCAAAAATATTATTAACTCTCAGAAAAGGGGGAATTCTATTGCCACGCGAAGGATTGATTCCGACTGTCCTTGGTACCGCCGTTACCACTGCAGGACTTGCGTTGCGCAAAGCAAATCCCGTGTTCGGATGGGGAGTAGCCGGATTTGGCCTGGCGCATATTCTCCTTGGCGCCATAGACATGATCGAACACCCGCCGGAATAATGAGAGTTTTGGAGAGGAGTGCACACTCCTCTCTCTTCATTGTAACCCTAGCGGATGGTGCGGATATAACAGCCGTCTTTCTTCAATAAGGCCGATCGTAATGCTTTGGTGTTGCATGAATCCATAGCTGCAAAGCACTGGGGAGGAAATAAGCCGTCCAACCAGTGAGCATCTGATGAGATGAGATAATAAAAGCCCCTTTTTATTAGTTGGTTAAGTTGCGTCTGGTTGCGCGGCAGATGGGGGGTCAATTCCACACCGTCTATCGGCAGATCCTCCGGGATAAAGCCCAGGTTTCCCCATAAGCTGAAAGCTTTCCGGTCAATATGGGCTGCTATGCAAAGCCCTCCCAAATGATGAACGCCATTGACAACTTCCTCCAAGGTAAGGTCTGTCCCCATCAGAAGCAGCCTTTCCACTTCACTAACTTTATTTCCTTCGGAATCGACAACCCATTGCTCCCCGAAACTATCTTTCTTGTTTTTCCGGTCAGGCAAGTGACCGTAAACTATATTTTGCCAGGCAAGCACCTGCTCCAAAGTGTCAAAAAGACAAACCATATGGATGTCTTCCCTGGTTTGCACTTCCATACCAGGCAGAACCCCTATTCCCATCTCTCTGCCTTTTGCCATAAAGGCAGAGACATTTTCCGCCGAGTTATGGTCGGTTATCGCTATCACATCAATACCAAGCTGTTTGATCCTGTGCAGAACACGGGGAGGCACCATTTCGTCACTCGCGCAGGGTGACAGGATGGTATGAACATGCAGGTCTATCACCCACTCCCGCATATCTTCACCTGCCCAAGCCCAGTGTGTATAAACGTCCGGCCACTTGATAGGCCGTTTCTTGAGTACTCAAAATTACTATCCCTTCTTTTTTCGCTTTGAGCAAGGTATCATCCTGAGGTAAATTACCTTCAACCAATATAATGCAATGTATATTTACAAGCACTGCGACGGCGATGATATTTTGGTGGGTTTGGATGGTTAGCCAGATATCGCCTGTTTTAGCGCGAGCTATGACATTGCTTAATAAGTCTCCACAGTAGCAGCCGGTTGCTTCCAGGGACGGATCAATCCCATCCGGTGTCAACAGGGCGGCGTCCAATTCCTTTAATAAATTCACCAGCTTCATAAAACACCTCAGTCAATGAAAATTTTTATTACTAATGTAGTCCCTTTGGGAGTAGATTCTATAGTAAATTCGTCTGCTGATTTTTTTATGTTGGGCAGTCCCATACCCGCTCCGAAACCCATTTCTCTAATCCGGTCAGAAGCGGTGGAATAACCTGGCTGCATGGCCAAAGAAACGTCTTTAATACCTGGACCGCTGTCTTCTACAGTAATGGTTATATCGTGGGGTGTTACCTTGGCTGACAGCTTTCCTTCATAGGCATGAATCACCACATTCATTTCCGCATCATAAGCCGCGATTGCGGCGCGCCGGACAGTTGTACCTTTCAACCCTAATCCGGTAAGCATTTTTTTGATGTTACTGGCCGCTAGACCTGCCAGGTCAAAATTCATACTTTGGATCGAGCATTCATATATTCGCGTCGTAAAATCCTTGGGCTCTTTTATTTCGTCAGGTTCATCCACCTGATCAATTCTTAGCAACTGAGCCAACCGGGTTACAATATCACCGACTGTTAAAACCCCCACAACCTTTGCTTGCTCATCAATAACGGGGAATCTCCCATATTTATACCGGCGGCATGCTTGCAGAGCATACCCGACCGTATCCTGCTCGTGTAAAAATATTGGGTTCACCGTCATGACTTCCGAGACAAAAGCGTTTAAGTTATTATTTTCCATAGCCTGAATGATATCGGCCACACTGATAACACCTAAAAGAGCATTTTCCCGGTCAACAACCGGCATGCCGGAAATGCCTTTATCGCGCATCAGGTCTTTGGCCTGCCGTACAGTTAAATCGGGGGCAATAGAGATAACATCCCTTGTCATAACATCCTGTACTCTGGGCAAGGGCTGCTTGTCATACATTGGAAATCACTCCTAAACCAGCTTTGTAGAGAAGACCGCAAGATTCATACATCGGGTATGCGGTGCATAGAATGGGAATATCCTTCGCCTCGGCCAAATCAATTATTTCCTGGGAAGGCACTTTGCCACGGACAAATATCACGCCAATCAAATCAATTATTTCCGCTGTGCGAATTACCTGGGGGTTAATCAACCCTGTAAGAAGAACGGTCTTCTCCTTTCTGTGAGCCAGGACGTCGCTCAACAAATCAGCGCCGCATGCCGTGTCAACTTCTTTATCCTCCAGGCAGTGACGGGTAAAACAAGTTGCTTCCAACACTTTCTTTATTTCCGAAAGCGTCAACACAAACCACCTTCTTTAATTTTCTGGTCCTCTATTATAGTATCATATTTCTTCTCTTTTAAGCGAAGAAACTGAGGTATAGGTAACTGTTTTTTCATGAAAAAAACAGTTATAATGTTTATATATTGGTTACCGGATAATTCGTAAATAAAAGGTGAATGAAATATGGCTTTATCTTTTGAACAAGGCCCGATCAGGCCTCCCAGTGAAGCAGCCAGCCTTTTGCTCAGGCTTACCCGCAACTGCCCGTGGAACAAGTGCGCTTTCTGCAGGTCATACAAGGGAGAGACTTTTTCGCGGCGCAGCGTGGAAGAAATTAAGAATGACATTGACACGGTAGTTAAATTGTGCCGGTCGGTGCGGGAGATATCCCGGAAAAGCGGGTTCGGCGGCTTGCTGAACCTTGATATGCTGATAAAGTTATATAATTCCGGGGATTATCAATTGTTCCACGTCGCTTCCTGGCTGCATAACGGCGGCAAGACGGTGTTTTTGCAGGACGCCAATTCACTGGTCATGAAAACTGCCGACGTGGTGGAAATTCTAAAATACCTGAAAGAACGCCTGCCTTCAATTGAACGTGTCACAACTTACGCCCGGTCGAGCACACTGGCGCGCAAGAGCGTGGAGGAACTGACGGCGCTGAAACAAGCAGGCTTATCACGCATCCACGTGGGTATGGAGTCAGGGTCGGACGAGGTGCTTAAACTAATCAACAAAGGCGCCACCGCGCAGCAGCATATTGAGGCCGGCAGGCGGGTAAAGCAATCAGGCATATCTCTTTCAGAGTATGTTATTTTAGGCATGGGAGGCAAACAGTGGGCCAGGGAACACGCGCTTGAAACGGCCAGAGTGCTGAACATGATCAACCCCGATTTCATCCGTTTGCGCAGCCTGACAGTAGCGGAAGGCACACCGCTGAGCCAAAAAGTGCAAAACGGTGAGTTCGAGGAAGAAACCGAGGCAGAAGTGCTTACCGGCGAAAAGCTGTTCATTGAACATCTCGACGGTATTCAAAGTAATCTGGTCAGCGACCACTCAATGAATTTACTGGAAGAGGTTCAAGGCAAGCTGCCGGCAGATAAGCCTGCCATGCTGGCAACAATAGACCGTTTTCTCGCCTTGCCGGAAAGGGAAAAACAAAACTTCATCCTTGGTAAACGCTGGGGGGTTTACCGGGTGCTGCCAGGGTTGCCGCCGCGCTTGACAGGCTGGAAAAAGAGGGCAAATACCAGGCAACCTTGTCTTACCTGAAAAATCAGGTAATCTAACGAATAAATCTTATTATCCCTTTTTGGGCTGGTCAGCCTAAGTTGATTTACTCCTTTGAAAAACATGCGCAATAATAAATAATGCACCCACAACAAATTGCGGTAACGAAAGTATTAGAAAATATTCAAAATCCCTATAGGTTCTAAAATAGAATACAAATAATATGCTGAGAATAATATATGCCAGACCGCAAAATCTTGGACTTTTCCAAAAGATTATCAGAGGAATCACGAAAATAAATGATGGTATCAGGTGTATTAAGAAACCTATTAATTTTTCAGTAAATGGAGCTTCACCTGAAAACGCATCTAATGCAAAAAGTGATAGAAATAAAACAAAACTAATGGCAAGCACTCTTGAAACCCCGGCAAATTTGTTCGCTTTATTGGAAACATTCATTTTCTTCACCACCGCCGGTAAGGATTTACTTGCAGCATCATGGGCCAGATCACCATGCAAATAACAGAGCTCATAAGCATTTCCATCCGATGTGAATAACCACTCCGGCAACCGCGCCAAAGAAGCAACCACAAGCGCCTATTGCTAAAACGTGTGCAAAAGAACCTGTAAAACCCAAGCCCGCCGGAAGCATACTCCACATTAACCCATCCATTATATTAATAGCAAAAGATAGAGAACAATGCAACCGTGGCCGCGCATGTCTTCCGACACAGGCCGGGCCAAAGAGTTCGCGCCTGCCTGCCTCCTCCTCTAAAAATCACTCCGGATGTCACCTCGCGGCATAAAATATTTTCCATAAAAAGTTAAACATTATTACTCATGTAGCATAATATATTTTAAATCAGGGTGAAAAGAAAATTATTTCAAAAAGGAGGGAATTTAAATGGAATGCGAATATGAAAAGGAAAAAGAATGCAATTGCTGTATTGAAATTGAGGATAGTATTGTTCTCATAATTTGCGGTGAAGTCGATATTGACAGGTTAAGAGAAAGCCTTCAAACAGCTTTGGAAGTAAAAGGTAATAAATAAGGAACTGCGGAATTGTCTCTTCTGGAAAGCCGTGATATATATATAATACCACGGCTTTCTTAATTAACATTTTTAAGAGGACCAAAGCGTTCGATGCTGAGGTTCTAAAAATATAACCACCGGCAAATAGAGCCAGTGGCTATAAAACGCATCTTAGATTTAGGAAGTTTTTCAGTTTTAAATAAAGAAGCCACAGCCACAGACGAGCAGCACCAG
>JGI11944J13513_1001737_pt1 | contig 16728 bp, 13 predicted proteins | sample TerdegcoTASludge_FD_13513 | JGI IMG/M metagenome (IMG submission 13513) | reverse complement strand
AGCTTGATGACCTTGAATTCCAGGGTCTTGTTTTCGTACGGGGTCAGGTCCTTGGTCGGACGGCTGTCGACCAGCGAGCCCGGCAGGAAGGCGCTGATGCCGTTGACCATGACCTTGAGGCCGCCCTTGACCTTGGTGCCGGTGGTGCCAGTCACGAATTCGCCGGATTCGAGGGCCTTTTCCAGGGCCATCCACGAAGCCAGACGCTTGGCCTTGTCACGGCTAAGCAGGGTGTCGCCGAAGCCGTTTTCGACGGAGTCGATGGCCACGGAGACGAAGTCGCCCACCTGGACTTCGAGTTCGCCCTGGTCGTTCTTGAACTCGGCGATGGGCACATAGGCCTCCGACTTGAGTCCGGCGTTGACCACCACGTGGTTGTGCTCGACGCGCACGACTTCGGCGGTGATGACTTCGCCCGAGCGCATTTCAGCGCGCTTGAGGGACTCTTCGAACAGGGCGGCAAAAGATTCAGACATGAAGTTTCCTCAGCCACACAGCGTCGGGCGCGCACCAGCCGGCAGGCGGTTTTCGCGGGAGATCGACGGATGGGTGGCGTTGCTGTGCAGTGCGTGGCACTGCGGGGTTGGGGTCCAAGAACCATCGGGCCTGCGGGCGGGGATGCCCGGCGGGGCCGTCTGGGCCGGTTGGCAGCAGCGAACGGCGGACCGTTCAGGGCTGTTGCCTGCCTTGCCACCAGTTCAACACCTGGCGGACCGATTGCTCGATGTCCAGTTCGGAGTTGTCCAGTTGCAAGGCATCTTCGGCCGGCTTCAAAGGGGCGGTGCTGCGGTTCATATCCCGTGCGTCCCGTACCTGCAAATCGGCCAGAAGGTCTTCGATGCTAGCAGAAATCCCTTTGGAAATCAATTGCTTATGCCGCCGCTGGGCGCGCTGGGCGACGCTGGCGGTCAGATAGACCTTGAGCGGGGCGTCCGGGAACACCACCGTGCCCATGTCGCGGCCGTCGGCCACCAGCCCCGGCAGGCGGCGAAAGCTCAGTTGCAGCGCGTGCAGGGCCGAGCGCACGGCGGGGTACTGCGACACGCGCGAAGCCATGCCGCCCGTGGATTCGAGGCGCAGCGGATCGGTGATGTCGCGCCCGGCCAGAAAGATGCGGTGATCGCGGAACGCCAGCGGCAATGCCGCAGCGAGGCGCGCGAGGGCTGGTTCATCGTCGAGCGAGACGCCGGCGTCCTGCGCGGCCAGCGCCGTGGCCCGGTACAGCGCCCCCGAGTCCAGCAGGTGGTAGCCCAACTGGCGTGCCACTTCGGCCGCCAGCGTGCCCTTGCCCGACGCCGTGGGGCCGTCGATGCAGATCACGGGAATGGCGCCAGACTCGGCCTCGCACACGTCGAACAGGGTTTCAAAGTAGTCCGGGAAGGTCTTCGCCACGCACTTGGGGTCTTCGATGCGTACCCGGACCCGGCCCGGGTTGAAGGCCGCCAGTGAAAAACACATGGCCACGCGGTGATCGTCGTAGGTGTGGATGGCGGCCGGCTGCCAGCCGTGGGTGGTGCTGTCCGGGGCGGTTGCGCCGCCCTGGGGGGGCGTGATGCGGAGGAAGTCGTCTCCTTCTTCCATGATCGCTCCCAGCTTGCGGCATTCGGTGGCCATCGCGGCGATGCGGTCGGTTTCCTTCACCCGCCAGCTGGCGATGTTGCGCAGCGTGGTCGTGCCTTCGGCGTACAGCGCCATCACCGCCAGCGTCATGGCAGCGTCGGGGATGTGGTTGCAGTCGAGGTCGACGGCACGCAGCGGCCAGGCCCCTCGGCGGATGTGCAGGCGGTTGGCTTCGCCGGATATCTCTGCGCCCATCTGGCGTGCCGCCTCGACGAACCGGATGTCGCCCTGGATCGACGCCAGGCCGACGCCTTCGATGGTGATGCCGTCATGGCCGGGCAGGGGCGGCGCGATCGCTCCCAGCGCGATGAAGTAGCTGGCCGACGACGCGTCGGCTTCCACGTGGATCTGGCCGGGAGAGCGGTAGCGGCTGCCGGCCGGGATGATGAAGCGCGACCAGCCTTCGCGTTGCACAGGCACGCCGAAGCGCGCCAGCAGGTTGAGCGTGATCTCGATGTAGGGCTTGGAAATGAGTTCGCCCACCACCTCGATGGTGACCGGCCGATCCTGGGCGACCAGGGGCAGCGCCAGCAGCAATGCCGTGAGGAACTGGCTGGACACGTCGCCGCGCACACGGATGGGGGCATCCAACGTCAGGGCCTGTGCGGCACCGTTGCCCAGTCGCAGGGGCGGATAGCCTTCCTGGCCCAGGCAGTCAACCGGGCAGCCCAGCTGGCGCAGGGCGTCGACCAGATCGCCGATCGGCCGCTCGTGCATGCGCGGAATGCCGCTGAGTTCGAACTTCCCGCCATGGCGGCTGGCCAGCAGCGCCAGGGCCGCGGTCAGCGGGCGCATGGCCGTGCCGGCGTTGCCCAGAAACAGCGCGCCTTCGCGCACCGGCAGTTCACCCCCGATGCCGTGCACGCGCAGCCAGCCAGGGCCAGGGGTATCCGTCTCGATGCGGCAACCCAGTTGAGCCAGTGCCGCCAGCATGACGCGGGTGTCGTCGGAGTCCAGCAGGTCGGCAATGTCGGTCTGGCCCACGCTCAGGGCGGCGAGCAGCAGCACCCGGTTGGAAATGCTCTTGGAGCCTGGCAGGCGAACGGTGCCGCCCGCGCCGGACAAGGGGGGGATGTCGAGATGGTCGATGGCGTACATGCGCGGCGGTCCGGGCAGCGGAAAAAAAGGGAGTGCCGCGGGGCACTCAGGATTGGGGCTTGACGGCGTTCATGCGCCAGGTGGCGCGCGCTTCGCTGGCTTGCTCGATCAGGACTTCCAGTGCGTCTGGGTTGCCGGCGGCGATGGCCGTCTCGAAGGCGTGCAGCGCGCGCTGGAAATGGCGCGACTGTGCCAGCAGCTCTTCCCGGTTGGACGCGAGGATGTCGCGCCAGACCGAGGGGTCGCTGGCCGCGATGCGGGTGAAGTCGCGGAACCCGGGGCCGGCCAGCGACAGAAAGGCCTCGCCCTGGGCCTGGCCGGTGATCGCGTTCATCAGCGCGAACGCGATCATGTGGGGCAGGTGGCTGACGGCTGCGTAGGCGGCATCGTGCGCCTCGGGCGACATCTGCTTGATCTGGCAGCCCAGCGCCGTCCACACCTGCTGGGCCCGGCCCAGTTGGGCCGTGAGCGTGCGCTCGATCGGGGTCAGGATGACCTGGCGCCCCTGGTACAGCTCGGGGTCGGCGTGCTCCACGCCCGAGAGCTCCTTGCCTGCGATCGGGTGGGCGGGCACGAACACGCCCACCTGGTCGCGCAGCACGCGGCGGGCGGCGTCGATCACTTCGCGCTTGGTCGACCCCACATCCATCACCAGCGTGTTCGGGCCGATCAGGTGGCGGATGGCCTTGAAGGTGGCTTCGGTGGCGGCCACCGGCACGGCCAACAGCACCAGATCGGCCCCCGAGACCGCCAGCAGGGCCGACGGGGCCTCGACGTCGATCACGCCCAACTGGCGCGCGCGCTCGGTGGTGGACGGCGACTTGCTGTAGCCCACCACCCGCTTGACCATGCCGGCGCGCTTGAGCGCCAGCGCGAACGATCCGCCCATCAGGCCGCAGCCGATGAGTCCCAACTGTTCAAAAACCGGAGAGCCTGGGGAGGATGCCATGTCACTCACTCACCGGGTAGGCGCCCAGCACCTTGTAGAACGCGCACAGACTCTGCAATTCCTCCAGGGCAGCGGCCACGGGCGGCTGCGAGGGGTGGCCGGCGATGTCGATGTAGAAGTAGTACTCCCACTGGCCCGACTTGGCCGGGCGCGATTCGAACCGGGTCATCGACACGCCGTGCTGCTTGAGCGGCACCAGCAGGTCGTGCACCGCCCCGGGCCGGTTGGGGACCGATACCACGATGCTGGTGCAGTCCCGGCCCGACGCCGGCGGCATGGCCAGGGTCTGCGGCAGCGTGATGACGGCAAAACGCGTGCGGTTGTAGGCCTCGTCCTGGATCGCGTGGGCCACGATGTGCAGCCCGAACTGGGCGGCCGCACGTTCGCTGGCCAGGCCAGCCCAGGACGGGTTGGTGGCGGCCAGGCGGGCCCCTTCGGCGTTGCTGCCGACGGCACGGCGTTCGGCATGGGGCAGGTGCTGGCTCAGCCAGCCCTGGCATTGCGCCAGCGCTTGCGGATGGGCCATCACCACTTCGATGCCGTCCAGCGAATTGGCCTGGCGCAGCAGGTTGTGCCGCACCAGCAGGCTCACTTCACCCACCACGTGCACGGGCGAGCGCAGGAACAGGTCGAGCGAACGCGCCACCACGCCTTCGGTGGAGTTCTCCATGCCGACCACACCGTACTGTGCGGTGCCGGCCGCGGTGGCGTGGAAGACTTCGTCGAAGCTGCTGCAATAGATCAGGTTGGCCGCGCTGCCGAAATACTCGACGGCCGCCTGTTCGCAGAAGGTGCCTTCCGGGCCCAGCACCGCCACACGCTGCGGCGTTTCCAGGGCCAGGCAGGCCGACATGATTTCGCGCCAGATGGCGGCCACGTGCTGGTTGAGCAACGGGCCCTGGTTGGCACGCTGGATCTTTTCGATCACCTGCGCCACGCGGTCGGGACGGAAAAACGGCGTGCCTTCCTGGCGCTTGAGCTCGCCCACCTGTTCGGCCACGCGGGCACGCTGGTTGAGCAGGTTCAGCAATTGCTGGTCCAGCGAATCGATCTGCACGCGCAGCGCGCCCAGGGCCTCGGTCTGTATGGGTTGGCTCATGCGCTCAGGCCTGTTCTTTCTCGAAATCTTTCAGGTAGTCCACCAGGGCCTGTACACCCTCGATAGGCATGGCGTTGTAGATGCTCGCGCGCATGCCGCCGACCGACTTGTGGCCTTTGAGTTGCAGCAGGCCGCGCGCCTTGGCGCCGTCGAGGAAAGCCTGGTTGCGGCTTTCGTCGCGCAGGAAGAACGGCACGTTCATGCGCGAGCGGGCGGCCGGATCGACCTTGTTGACATAGAAGGCCGACCGGTCGAGGTAGCCGTAGAGCAGTTCGGCCTTGGCGATGTTGCGCCGCTCCATGGCGGCCACACCGCCCTGCTGCTTGAGCCACTGGAAGGTCAGGCCGGCCATATAGATGGCGTAGGTGGGGGGCGTGTTGAACATCGACTGGTTGTCGGCCACGGTCTGGTAGTCGAAGGCCGAAGGGCAGGCGGGCAGGGCGTGGCCGAGCAGGTCCTCGCGCACGATCACCAGCGTCACGCCGGCCGGTCCCACGTTTTTCTGGGCCCCCCCGAAAGCCAGGCCGACGCGCGACCAGTCCACCGGGCGCGAGAGCACGTGCGACGAAAAATCGATCACCAGCGGAGCGTCGCAGCCCAGGGCCTTGAGGTCGGGCAGTTCGTGGAACTCGATCCCGTGAATGGTTTCGTTGCTGCACAGGTGCAGGTACTGAGCGCCGGCGCTCAGTTGCCAGGAGGCGGGTGCGGGCAGGGCGGTGAAGCCCGACGCCTGGCCGCTGGCCGCGATGTTCGCTGTGGCGTAGCGCTGGGCTTCCTTGGCCGACTTCTGGCTCCAGCTGCCGGAGACCACGAAGTCCACCGTACCGCCGCGCGAGAGGTTCAGCGGCACGATGGCGTTTTCGGCCAGACCGCCGCCCTGCATGAACAGGATCTTGAATTCGGGCGGCACCGCCAGCAGCTCGCGCAGGTCGGCCTCTGCCTGTTCATAGATCGAGATGAACTCCTTGCCCCGGTGACTCATCTCCATCACGCCCATGCCGCAACCGTGCCAGTCCAGCATTTCGGCGGCGGCCTGCGCCAGCACGGCTTCGGGCATGGCGGCGGGCCCGGCCGAGAAGTTGTAGGGCCGCTGCGTCATTCGGCGTCTCCCGCCGGCGTGTCCGGGCCTTCTGCAGCGTCGGCCGCTTCCGGCACGTTGGCATCGTTCTCGACGATGCGCTGCAGGCCCGACAGCTCGGCGCCTTCGTCCAGCGCGATCAGCGTCACCCCCTGCGTGGCGCGGCCGAGTTCGCGGATCTCGCTCACGCGGGTGCGCACCAGCACGCCCTTGTCGGTGATCAGCATGATCTCGTCGTCGGGGTGCACCAGCGTGGCGGCCACCACCTTGCCGTTGCGCTCGCTCTGCTGGATCGCGATCATGCCCTTGGTGCCGCGGCCGTGCCGGGTGTATTCGCCGATGGGCGTGCGCTTGCCGTAGCCGTTGACGGTGGCGGTCAGCACCGCCTGCGATTCGTCTTCCGCCACCAGCATGGCGATCACGCTCTGGCCGTCTTCCAGCGTCATGCCCTTGACGCCGCGCGCGTTGCGGCCCAGCGGGCGCACGTCGTTCTCGTCGAAGCGCACGGCCTTGCCGCCGTCGCTGAACAGCATCACGTCGTGCTGGCCGTCGGTCAGGGCGGCGCCGATCAGGTAGTCGCCGTCGTCCAGGTTGACCGCGATGATGCCGGCCTTGCGCGGATTGCTGAATTCGTCCAGCGCGGTCTTCTTGACCGTGCCCATGCTGGTCGCCATGAACACGTAGTGGTCAGCCGGGAAGCTGCGGAACTCGCCTGTCAGCGGCAGCACCACGTTGATCTTCTCGCCGTCCTGCAGCGGGAACATGTTGACGATGGGGCGGCCACGCGATCCGCGCGAACCGGCCGGCACCTCCCACACCTTGAGCCAGTACAGCCGGCCGCGGTTGGAGAAGCACAGGATGTAGTCGTGCGTGTTGGCGATGAAGAGCTGGTCGATCCAGTCGTCTTCCTTGGTCGCCGTGGCCTGCTTGCCGCGGCCGCCGCGCTTCTGGGCGCGGTACTCGGACAGCGGCTGACTCTTGATATAGCCGCTGTGGCTGAGCGTGACCACCATGTCGGTGGGCGTGATCAGGTCCTCGGTCGAGAGGTCCTGGGCGCTGTGTTCGATCTCGCTGCGGCGGGCGCCCAGCTTGGTCTGGCCGAACTCGTTCTTCACCGCCACCAGTTCCTCGCTGATGATGGTCGAGACGCGTTCGGGCTTGGCCAGGATGTCCAGCAGATCGTCGATCTCGGCCATCACGTCCTTGTACTCGGCGACGATCTTGTCCTGCTCCAGCCCGGTCAGGCGCTGCAGGCGCATCTGCAGGATTTCCTGCGCTTGCGTCTCGCTCAGGCGGTACAGGCCGTCGCCCTGCATGCCGAACTCGCGTTCCAGGCCTTCCGGGCGGTAGTCGTCGGCGTTCACCGTGCCGCCGTCGGCCTTGGCGCGGGTGAGCATTTCGCGCACCAGTTGGCTGTCCCAGCTGCGCGTCATCAGCTCGGCCTTGGCCACCGGCGGGGTGGGGCTTTCGCGGATGATCTTGATGAACTCGTCGATGTTGGCCAGCGCGACGGCCAGGCCCTCGAGCACGTGGCCCCGGTCGCGCGCTTTGCGCAGGTTGAATACCGTGCGGCGGGTCACCACCTCGCGGCGGTGCTCCAGGAAGACGGTGATCAGGTCCTTGAGGTTGCACAGCTTGGGCTGACCGTCGATCAGCGCCACCATGTTGATGCCGAAGGTGTCCTGCAGTTGCGTCTGCTTGTACAGGTTGTTCAGCACCACCTCGGGCACTTCGCCGCGCTTGAGCTCGATCACCAAGCGCATGCCCGATTTGTCGGACTCATCCTGAATGTGGCTGATGCCTTCGAGCTTCTTCTCGTGCACCAGTTCGGCGATGCGCTCCTGCAGCGTTTTCTTATTGACCTGATAGGGGATCTCGTCAACGATGATCGCCTGGCGCTGGCCCTTGTCGATGTCCTCGAAGTGCACCTTGGCGCGCATCACCACGCGCCCGCGGCCGGTGCGGTAGCCGTCCTTGACACCCTGGATGCCGTAGATGATGCCGCCGGTGGGGAAGTCCGGTGCCGGGATGATTTCCATCAGCTCGTCGATCGAGCAGTCCGGGTTCTTCAGCGAATGCAGGCAGGCGTCCACCACCTCGTTGAGGTTGTGCGGCGGAATGTTGGTGGCCATGCCGACCGCGATGCCGCCCGAGCCGTTGACCAGCAGGTTGGGCAGGCGCGTCGGCAGCACCAGCGGTTCTTTTTCCGAGCCGTCGTAGTTCGGGCCGAAATCCACCGTCTCCTTGTCGATGTCCGCAAGCATCTCGTGCGCGATCTTGGACATGCGGATTTCGGTATACCGCATGGCGGCGGCGTTGTCGCCGTCGACCGAACCGAAGTTGCCCTGGCCGTCCACCAGCATGTGGCGCAGCGAGAAATCTTGCGCCATGCGCACGATGGTGTCGTACACCGCTCTGTCGCCGTGTGGGTGGTACTTACCGATCACGTCGCCAACGATACGGGCCGACTTTTTGTAAGGCCGGTTCCAATCGTTGTTGAGCTCGTGCATCGCGTACAGCACGCGCCGGTGCACCGGCTTGAGACCATCCCGCGCATCAGGCAGGGCGCGGCCCACGATCACGCTCATGGCGTAGTCGAGGTAGCTGCGGCGCATCTCCTCTTCCAGGCTGATAGGCAGGGTCTCTTTGGCGAACTGGGTCATGGACGATACGGTGGCTGAGAAAAGGATGCCGCGCAGGGCAATAGGCGATTTTAGGATGCGCGCCCAGAAGGGCCCGAAAACCCCGGTTGTTGCATGAAGGCAACGGTGCCGAAAACCATGTCGCTGCCGGGTCGTGGCGCCGCATGCACTGACCAACCGTTACACACGCTTGTGGCACAATGAATTCAGCGTCTTGTAAGACGTGAATGTGTTCCAATAACTGGCCCGCCTGTGGCTCATCTTGAGGAAAACCATGAAAAAACTGAACAAAGTGGCAATGCTGTTTGCAACCGCCGCCATGGCAACCGCCGCTGGCGCCCAATCCATCGACAACTGGCGCAATGGCACGTCGGAACTGGTCTGGAAGAACGGCACGAACGAACTGTGCTGGCGCGATGCCTTCTGGACGCCGGCGACCGCCGCCCAAGGTTGCGACGGCGCGATCGTGCCGGCCGCTGCACCCGCTCCGGCTCCGGCACCCGCCCCGGCCCCGGCCGCTGCACCCGCTCCGGCACCCGCCCCGGCCCCGGCTCCGGCTCCGGCTGCCACCAAGGTGACCTACGCTGCTGACGCATTCTTTGACTTCGACAAGGCTGTTCTGAAGCCCGAAGGCAAGGCCAAGCTGGACGATCTGGCCGGCAAGGTCAAGGGCATCAACCTGGAAGTGGTGATCGCCGTGGGCCACACCGACTCCACCGGTGCTGACGGCTACAACCAGAAGCTGTCGGTGCGTCGCGCCGAAGCTGTCAAGGCTTATCTGGTGAGCAAGGGTATCGAAAGCAACCGCATCTACACCGAAGGCAAGGGTGAAACCCAGCCCGTGGCCGACAACAAGACCCGCGAAGGCCGCGCCAAGAACCGTCGCGTGGAAGTGGAAGTGGTCGGCACCCGCGCCAACTGATCCTCTTCAGGTTCACCTGCAAAAAACCGCGCTTCGGCGCGGTTTTTTTATTTCACGATGACTCCAGCCTGGCACTTCGCTGGACTGCGCTGAAGCTGGATACAGCAGGTTTATCAATAACTTACGCGCGTCCATCATATGCCGGTGCTTTCTGAAACCTGACCCGGCTTCCACTCTCATGGCTCCCATGTGGCTCTTGGAAACGGGTCTTTCCGAGGAGTCATCATGGCCAAGATCAAACTCACCAAGACCGCTGTGGAGTCGGCGCAGCCCCAGGCGCAGGCGGTCGAACTGCGGGATACCGTGGTGCCTGGCTTCCTGTGCAAGATCACCCCGGCGGGTCGCCGGGTGTTCATGCTCCAGTACCGCACGAATGCCGGGGAGCGCCGCAAACCCGCCTTGGGCCTGTTTGGGGAGCTGACCGTCGAGCAAGCCCGCGTTATGGCCCAGGACTGGCTGGCCGAGGTTCGCCGGGGTGGCGATCCCGGCGGTGCCAAGACCGAGGCGCGCAAGGCCCCCACCATCGCGGAGTTGTGCAAGAAGTTCATGGAGGACTACTCCAAGAAGCGCAACAAGCCCAGCACGCAGGAAGGCTATCAGGGCGTCATCGACCGCTGCATCATCCCATTGCTGGGCCGCAAGAAGGTGCTTGATGTGAAGCGCCCCGACATTGCCGGGCTGATGGAAAAGCTCTCGTACAAGCCGACCGAGGCAAATAAGGCATTCGGCGTACTGCGCAAGATGTTCAATCTGGCCGAAGTGTGGGGCTACCGCCCGGACGGCACGAACCCGTGCCGGCATGTCCCGATGTTCCCGCCGGGCAAGGAAACCCGGCTCATCGTGGATGGCGAATTGGCGCTGATCTACCGCCACCTGGACAAGTTGGAGGCCGAAGGGCTGGAGAACTACGTCATCCCCCTGGCGATCCGGCTGCAATTCGAGTTTGCCGCCCGGCGCTCCGAAATCTGCCCACTCGAATGGGCTTGGCTGGACTTCGAGAACCGCCGTGTGGTTTGGCCCGACAGCAAGACTGGCGGCATGTCCAAGCCCATGAGCGCGGAAGCCTATCGGCTGCTCTCGACGGCGCCGCGCCGGGAAGGCTGCCCGTATGTCCTGCCGTCGCCAAACGACCCGGACAAGCACCTGACCTTTGGCGAGCACTACGGCGGCTGGTGCCGGGCGCTCAAGGCCGCCGGCGTGCCGCACGTCGGCACGCATGGTATTCGCCACCGTTCGACCACCGACATTGCCAATTCGGGCGTGCCGACCAAGGTAGGGATGAGACTGACAGGACACAAGACCGTAGCGATGTTCATGCACTACGTCCACACAGAAGACAAGCCAGTACGCGAGGCGGCCGAACTGGTGGCCAGCCGGCGTCAGGCCATCACCGGCGCAGGGCAGCGCCAGTCGCAGGAGGCCGCAGCATGAACAGCGAAATGCTTCTGTATATGGACGACAAGCCAATCCGCCAGACATTGTCTGGCGAATCCTCCCCAACGCCGAGAAAGCCGAAAGTTGAACTGGCAAACCATGCCCGTTTCGGGTATAGTTTTCGGGAGTGCCAAATATGACCGTCTTCAAACGCAGGGACTTTGCACGGTGGCAGGCCAGCGAAAGGCTACCTGACGCCGCTTTGTGCAAAGCAGTCCAGGAGATGGAGGCCGGTCTGGTTGATGCTGACCTGGGCGGCTTTCTCTACAAGAAGCGGGTAGCGCGCCCTGGTGGCGGCAAAAGCGGCGGCTATCGGACGCTGCTGTCGGCACGGATCGGCAGCAGCTATGTGTTCCTGCATGGGTTCCCCAAGAGCAACAAGGCGAATATCACTCAGGACGAAAGGAAGGCGTTGCAGTTCGCTGGCAAGGTGTTTCTGGAACTGTCGGCAGAGAACTTGGCGAAAGCGCTGGAGTCCGGCGTTCTACTGGAGGTGTGTTGTGACGAGCAAGCTCATTGAATCCCTGCGCGGCGACTTGGCTGCGCTGCATGACGCTGGCGCAATCGGCAAGGTAACGATGCGCGAGTTCGATGCCATCTGCCCGCCGCCAGTGCGGGAGTTCAGTGCTGCCGACATCAAACACCTGCGCGAAGAACTGAAGTTCAGCCAGCCGGTGTTTGCGCTGCATCTGCACACGACAGCTTCGACGGTGCGCAAATGGGAGCAAGGCGATACCCACCCGGCCGGCCCGGCGCTCAAACTGCTGAACATCATCGCCGACAAGGGCTTGCAAGCCATCATCTAGTGCCCCGCACTGGTGACTGCCACGCATGGATGAAGCCGTAGTCGTTTTCTCCCGCAAGGGCCTGTTTCAGACCCGGATTGTGGCGCGCGATGTTCGCAGCCGGGAACATGCGCGCAAGTTATGGCCGTTGGTGTCTCCCGATGCTTTGCGGCAAATGGTGACGTGGGTCAGCCCTATCTTTGAAGATGGAAAGCTGCGTCGGCGCTCCCATTTCCGGCAATTGCCCGTTGATCGCATCTACGACCTCAGGGCGCACTTTGATGACGAAGAAACCAACCGGCAGCGGGCCGTACAGGAAAGCCAAGAGCATCGGCGCGCAAAAGAGTTGATCGCGGCAGAGCTTGGTCGGCGTCTGGATGCCCGGCTTGCCATGCCGTGGTGGTTCAAGGATGCGGATGCATCAGACTACCCGCTGGAAGGTAACCTATTGCTCGGCGCTGATCGTGTAGCGACCGAGCATCCATTGGATACACCCTTCGGCAGCCGATTCCGGCTCGATGTTGCGGTGCTTGGGCCGCCTGTCCAAGCGGAGCCAATGGTTTTGGGTGGCGTGGAAATCGAGCTTGGCCATGCCTTCGACGGACGTAAGGCACTGATCGGTAAGTCGCTGGGGTTCCCGCTCATCTCCATCGACATCACGGAAATGTCGATCGACGAGTTGACGCCAGAATGGGCGCAGCAGGCATTGACCGCCACCACGCGCAGCCACGAACAAGGGCGCCGGCAAACGTACATCTATCTCCATGACCTGCTGTACCCCCTCTACGCCCAGTTGCCAGCATTCCTCGATGACGAGCAACGTCACCAGTTCCTAGTGTTCGCAGATGATGCAACCTTGCAAAAGCTGGCGCACTGGATGAACTTGCTGGCGGAAAGGCTGGAATACCCGAAGGGAGCTGTTGCGGTCGCGTTGGTCAACGGAAAAAGTGAACAATCACGCAAGATGCTGGAGCGCGCAGGGGAAGTTGCCGGGCCTGATTGGAAGGACTTCAATAGCCAGCGGTGCCTGCGTTTGACTCTTCCTCGCCCTCGAAACACTGCGGATCTTCAGGCCCATCGTTTTCATATGACGATGGCGCGACTGCTGCTTTCCCATGCCGATGCACTTGTCGGCTACAAGTATTGCAACGGCGTGAACAACAACGATCCAGAGGAGGATGTCTGGATCGCCCATCGCTGGATTGCCGAGCAGGGTATCCATACCCAACACCGTGTGCTGCCCAAGCGATTGGCCGAGCCGATCAACCGGCTGATCGCAGTGGTGTCCGATTTACGCCGCGATCATGAAACGTCGGCCGCAGAGTCGTAACCACGCGATGCCAAAAATCATCAGGTAGCCGAATAGCTGATTGCTTACGCTGCGCCGTACTGGCCACGGTTCTGGGCAATTCCGCCCGAATAACCGGAGCACGACCATGACGCAACCGTCCTTTTCATCGTTCGGTGCTGCACTGATAGAGCCCGATTCCCAAGGCCAGAACTGTCGGCGCGACGGCTGACCAGATTCAGGAAGCCTACGTCATGCCATCGAGCATGGGTGTATCCGCGTGAAGTGGTCAAGGAGGTGCTGCGGCTCAATGCGGCGGCGGTCATTCAAGCGCACAACCACCTGAGCAGGAATCCTGAGTTGGACAGTGCCGACATATTGCTGAACCAGCGAATCAAGAAAGCGCCCGACAGTTGGCGTTCGCACAGCACTGGATCACATCTTCGTGGCTGGGGCAGCAACTGTGTCGTTTGCCGAACGAGGCTTGCTGTGAGCTGGCTTCGACTGCTTTTCTCCAACCTCAAGCTCCTGCTGCGAAGAGTTGTTCTTCACATCATTAAGAGGACTCGTATCTTGTACGGTTTTGTCATTTTTAGGATTTGATTCTTGCTTTTTGGATGGAGCAATTTCAACAGTTACGCCATCTTTCGGCAGGGGGCTAGATTTTAAAATCGATTGATCAACAATGGCGGCAGATGATGGTTGCGCACTTTCATTTTCATCGCCAACTCCAACAGATTTATTGCCTGGGTGAAAAAATGGAGCAACAACAAACAGAGCGATAAAAATAAATGAGGCAGCAATCATTCCCTTAATGGTGATTTTTGCTGTTTTCTTGTACAAACGAATGGCATCCAAAACTGGATGCAATGCCAGCTCTCGATAGTCTGAGCGGGTTAGCGCTATATGAATATTCTTATGCCAACGTCTCATGTTGAGCAGCTCATTTACCAATGACTTAGAGCTAACATGACGTTGAATAATTATGCTAGCCCATGTAATGGCCAATAAAACAAAGCAGAATATTATCCCGGCAACTGCCCAGGTGTTTTTCTGAGAGGACAGCAATGTCAGGCGCACGCCTAGCCCCGTTGCCAATGCTGCGAGACCTATCACAAAACCCGTAGAAAGTCGATGAACACGATCCACGATACGCGAAACATCTTCTCCAACCGCCTTCCTAAGGTCGGCCATAGCTTTTACTGTTTCTGCTGACTTTGATCTCACATAGGCGCGATGATCAAGCCGAGCCCCATCAAGCGCTTCCTGCAGAGATTCGGGTAATACGGTTAGCCACTCCAAGTTCCCATTGGATTGAGAGTCCCTGACAATCGCAGAAAGACGCCGCACAAGAACTTCATGCCGGGCTTCTGTGTCCTGCTTTACGAGTATCCAGTCGGCTGCCTGGCATATTTTTGCATAGGCGTTGTCATCCTGGCACTTTTCCCCAAGATAGAAAGTACGTTTTCTTGCGCCATTGAGAGATACCTTTATTGTATCTTCTTTCCACACATCTGAAACAAGTAGCGTTGCCAGATTTTTAGCTGCCAGCGCCTTCCATATATTCCACGGTTCACCACTGCCATCATCGCCTATTAATATCCAGCGATAAGGGTCTGCCGGAACAGTGGCGCCGGTCAAATCGCGCACTACACCTTTTCTGGGGTCGATTGCATCTGAATTGGGTTCCAAGGGTGGCAAGCCAGGTAATGGCTCGCCATCCCAAGAAAGGACAGAAAACCCCTTGGTCTTGAATCCAGTAAAAAAATTTAGTACCAATAGCTCGCTGGCTAAGGTCAATGCCTTGTCCTCCAAGGCCGCTGAAAATCCTGCTTGCGACGCAAAGAAAACCCTTCCGCCTACTGGCTTCTTGATTACAAGGGTGACATCCTCATTTGCAACAGCATCTATTGAGATCTCGGAAAACTCGCCATCACGGATGGAAATCGACCAAGCTTCCGATTTCTTTCCTGAGAAATCATCGAAGGCTCGCTTGAAATCGCCCGATTTTTCAGAAGAGACATGCCCGGAAATGTCGATTTGATCGATGGTTTCGCGGATGTTGACATGCTCTCCTAAAGCATCAATCAGGGATGCGAGGCATTTTTTCGAGTTCATCGTTCCGTTCCAAGCCGGTGGATCGTATGGTTATTTCAACGCCTCCATTTCCCTCTGTTTTTATCTCTACATTCTTGTTTTCTTCGTGCCCGGCGCTAAATAAGAGAGTTATCCCTTCATTTGTGACAACCCGCCGGTACTCAGCTGGTGGTGGAGTAGCCCCCTCAAATTTGAATGCTTCTGTGCTTATGTTCTTATTGGCGAGTTTGCTCTTGAAGGTTTTTAAAATTGCAGCCTCTGGAGCCACACCTTGCAATACGGCACCAAGAAACTCCTCTGGCTTTTCAAAGTCAAAACCTTCAAGCCTTGACATGGCTGCACGTACGAACCGCTTAGGCGCTTTCGCAACTTCGGGAGGAACCTCACTTTTGTGCGCCTTGATTGACTCGACTGCCGCATCTTCGAGGCGCTTGGTCAGCTCGACCGGCTCAAGCGCACGGCGTATATCCAGGAAATTGGCAAAATGCTGAGTGGCATCGCGATAGCGCCCGGACGAATGGTCAATTACCACGATTGATGATTGAAAGTCCCCGCCTGATTCGATATTTTCATTTTTATGAAATCGTATGACGGCAGATTTTTGCATGGCCTTACGATCCTTCGTAAATGTTTCGACAAGCGTCTGCAAATCAGGAACAGGGTTTCCATCCCCATCTAAGATCAGATTACCTTCTGCATCTTTAATGTAGGAATAAGATACGACCTGCTGATGCTCGTATTTGATGACGGCAACAAATCGAGTATCCCCTTCCGTTTTGAGGACAAAGAGCATCAGAACGCCGGGCGCAAGTCGTTTGTCCTGCTTTACTTTCTCTTTGAATCTAGCTGCCAGATCGTGCGAGGCTTTTATAAATCCATCTTTTGCTTTTTGGCTAGGCAAAGCTCGATAAAGGAGGCTTGGAATTCCTGCGCCAGGAAGAAACTCATAGGCGGCTCCACGAAGAGTCTCTTTAACTCGCTCAACGAAGAAATCCACGCATTGCGGTGGTTTAACTTCTGCTAAAAAAACGGGGGATTCCGACGCAGGATCGACAACGTGGAAGATCATTCGCTCAATGGTGAGACCTTCTGCTTCTTTTTCACTAAGAATGCTCATCGACACCCCGTCTTAATTTTTAAATTTAGAGTTAAATGATGTGTGGATTTTAATTTTTCCTCACACTACTTTTGTGTATTAGCAATATTTTGCGTCAAGGTAAACCAGATGATTTTTGGTCATCTACCCATACCAAACATGCAATTTATCAGAAATTCTTAACATTTGGAGACATCCTTGCGTCTCCGCTTCGCGGACCACGCTGCTTCAGGTTCGCTGTTCGCTCATCCCTAACGGGACTGGCATTCGCCAGCCTTCCGCATCCCTGACGCCTCCGGCCCGGCTTCCAGCTTCGGGCCTGCGCGCTTGCGCTTGCCGTGCGGTTCGGCACAGAGGGAGGGCCGTTGCCATGTCCAGCCGTCTTTCCTGACTCCATCACCTTGTCCGCGACTGTAGCCCGCGTCCGTGTGCCGTCAAGGCGCGCAGGGCCGTGTCCTCGGCTGCGCCTGCGGGCCGCACCAACCCTGCGCTTGTCTCCTTGACGGCCCCCGTCCACGGGCTCCCTTTCGTCGCGGGCGATGAACTCAGGAAAGACGGTGGCAACAGGGCCAACCGGGTTCCTCGTGCCGACCGCACCGAACAGCCGAAAGGCTGGGCTC
>JGI11944J13513_1001733_pt1 | contig 16753 bp, 26 predicted proteins | sample TerdegcoTASludge_FD_13513 | JGI IMG/M metagenome (IMG submission 13513) | reverse complement strand
ATCAAGGTGCTCTCCGGACCACAGGTAGTGGGAGATCTTGCACCAGGAATGAGCAGATCTGTGAGGTTCGCAGCCTTGGCTGAGGGCATGCAGAAGGGCATTTGTCCATTGGAGCTTCACATCAGCTTCTCCAGACTCTCCGGTATCGCGGTCAGTGGAGATGAGAGCCTTCCGGATGTTGTGTTTCAATACGAGGACATCGCCCAAGAGATGCCTTTGCAATTCAGTGTGGTTCAGGGCCCAGATCTCAGGCTTGAAGAGGTGAAGGGCGTGGCAACTCCAGGAGAGGATTCAGAGTTGCAGCTTCTTTTGGCGAACCATGGGGATGAGCCTGCCATCGGCCTTCGGGTCGAGCCTCACCCACGGGCGCCCTTCAGCAAAGCTGAGGGTGATTTTGATCCAATGCGAATCGATCCCGATGGCATATCAGCGGCGAGGATCAAGGTTCAAACAGATGAGAATACCACTCCTGGTTACTATCCCTTGCCATGCAAGATCGTATACGGAGAGGGTCCAAGCGATGATCTCGCGGTCCTAATTTTGGTGCAGAATGATTCGCCATTATATTGGCTGGTGCCTGCTGCGGTTTTGATTGTATTGTCGGGAGGCATTCTCTTTGCAGAACGGTTTTTGCAAGCAAAGAGAAAACTGCGCAGGAGACTGAGATAGCTCAAGATGTCAAGCGCTCGAAGCGCTCTTGAGCCCTAACCAGGATCTCAGGCTCTCCGGGGATCTTTCCATCTTTCATGAGGACTTTTCCGTTGACTATCGTCGTGTCCACACCATCGACCATGCTGTAGGCCAGGAGAGACAGAATGTTTGAAAAGGGAGTCAGCCAGGGCTTTCTCAGGTCGATTAGAGATAGATCGGCAAGTGCTCCTTCAGCCAAACCCAGGGCAAGGCCCGTGGCTTGATAGCCGTTCTCAGTCGCAATCGTCCAGATATCCTTCGCAGTCATGGCCTCGGGGCGGGAGCAGGCATTCTTCTGGAGGATCGCAGCCATCTTCATCTCTTCGAAGAGGTCCAGGTTGTTGTTGCTCGATGCCCCGTCCGTCCCGAGGCATACGTTTACGCCTGCTGCCATCAGCCTGTCAACAGGCGCAATGCCTGCGGCGAGCTTCAGATTGCTCACAGGGCAATGGATCACGTTTACACGGCGATTGGCCAGCAGCCTTATGTCGTTCTCTGTGAGCCAAACGCAGTGAGCTGCCAGGAGCCTGCTGCTGAGCAGCCCCAGTGAATCCAGATATTGCACAGGACTTTTTCCACGCTTTTTCACCGAATCGTCAAATTCTCCTCGCGTCTCGGATAGGTGTATGTGGATCTTTATGCCGTTCTTCTCTGACGTATCCCTGGCCCAGGCGAGGGTCTCCTCAGAACAGGTGTAGATGGCATGCGGACCCACTGCAGGGCAGATCAGTTCGTCACCCTTCCACCGCTTGATGAAGCTCTCTGCCTCTGCTTTGAATTCCGGCCGGGAGTCGAAGACTACGCCAGACAGAAAAGCGCGAAGGCCCATTTGCTTGGTAGCTTTGGCAGTCTCGTCCATGAAGTAGTACATGTCATTGTAACAGGTTATGCCGAAGCGGATCATCTCCAGGCAGCCTAGCTTCACGCCCCAGTGGATGTCCTCAGCCGTAAGCTTCGCCTCAAGAGGCCAGATCTTCTCCTGCAGCCAGGGCATGAGGGCCATGTCGTCTGCATAACCTCTGAAGAGGGTCATAGCCAGGTGGGTATGAGCATTGACAAGGCCCGGAATTGCTAGCTTGCCGTGGCCTTGGATGGTATCATACTTGTCCTCATCCTTGAGATCGCGACCGATCTTGACTATCCTGTTTCCCTGTATGAGTATATCGCGCCCCTTCAGGAGATGGCCAGATTGGAGAAGGGAGACGTCCTTGATGAGCATGATTGAACCAAGTGATGAGAAAAGTATAAAAATTATCCGGATGAGCGGCAAAAGTTACAAGCGACCCACAACCAATCGCCAGGCTTAAAAGGGCCAGGGCAAAACATGGGTTGTGATGAGCTGAGGTAGCCAAGCGGCCTACGGCGCTGGTCTTGAGGTCCTGGCTCCATAAAGGGGACAGGTACGGGACAACCAGTGGTGCATAGCACCTCGTGAGTTCAAATCTCACCCTCAGCGTAAAATTACCTGTAATAGAGCGACGCCAGAAAGCGATTTAAGCTGATCGGATCACATCACTGTCATTCAATGCAGAGCAGAGAATGACTTGAGCGCGTCTTTCCACCAAAAAGAACGCCTCAAATGGCCAGGGCTTCAAAAGGGCCTTGGCCCTTCTCCTTCAACCTTTTTTCTAAGAGCAATTCCGCCGCACGTTCCATGAAGTGACTTATGTTTCTATAGTCCTTTGTCGCTACTTCCGCCTTGATCGCTTCGTATGTCTTTTCATCAAGGCTGACGCCGATTTTTTTTGTCGCCATAATAAAATAGAACGCGCACATTGTTGAAATACTTTTTCCTACTCAGTTAACCAAAGCATTTATAAATCTGTCAAGTGCACTTAGTATATGGTGGAAAGACGTGTTGAACAAAACAATTTTAGCAAGCGGCCCCGCCACCCAAACGGTCGAGGCTGTAAAGTCGTTGATCGCATACCACAACCACGGCCATGAGCCGCAGGAAATGCCCCCCTTCTACAGGCTCACGGCGGAGATGGTCTTGGTGCAGAGCAACAAGGGCGACGTATATTATGTGACCACTCCAGGGGCCTGCTCCTGCCCAGCTGCCATGTACAATCCTGGCAAGCCGTGCAAGCACCAGAGGACCTACTACCCACAGCTCGCGAAGACCACACCGGAGCCTGTGGACAGCATCCGGCCAGATATGCGAGGGTTCAGGCCGTTCAGCCTGCTGCCCGGTGAGGAGGTGGCCTAGGATGGCCGCCCAGCCTATCTCCTGTATGGCTACAGAGGCAAAGGGCCGCCTGACGGGAATCGATTTTGCCCTTAGCCTCCTGGAAGCCATGCGCAAAGAGACCAGCTCTAGCCTTGAAGAGTTGCAGGACCGCATGGACGGGATCAACGCGGCCATTGATCTATTGGAAGCTATGCGCCAAGAAACCGGCTCTGTCCTTGCTGAGATATTCACGCACCCGGAGGTGGCCTAGAATGGCCTCCCAGTCTATTCTTTTCATCGGAGAACGTGAGATGGCCGCCAGCATGAAGGACCGCCTGGCGAAGCTCGATCAGGCCATAGCCCTTTTGCAGACCATCCGCCGCGAGACTGGCAATTTGCTCGCAGAGATGTTCCCTGAGGTGGCCTGAGATGGAAGCCATAGTCGACAGCCACAAGCAGCCCATTAAGATCAGTCTGCAGAAGAGCCGCAATTACAATTGGGAGATCAGTGCGAGCGGTTCAAACGTGGACGAGATCCTGGCGGTGCTTCGGGATGCAGATACCAAGCTCAGAAATGAGTATGGCAGATGCAACGAGGAGGCCTGAGATGACCAGAGCCGTGATTCAGATCTCGCTTGCGGACCTTCTCAAGATCCTGTCCGAATCGTCCCCGAAAAATCCAACTATTTCAAGGACTACCGAGAATGAGCTTGATGCAATCCGCCACTACCTTCTGAGTACAGGTCCCGCCAAAAGGAGTGATCTGGAGTTTGAATTCAACCTGTCTGACAAAGCAGTGCTGCGTAGGCTCAATATGCGGAAGGAGAGAGGCATCGTTGTGCAGCGTCCTGGCCATCGCTATGACCTGAGAAAAGAGCTGAGGTCATGCACTCGATGAACTGCAAGAAGGCCCGCCGAGATGCCAGCCATCGCCGCCACGTGGCCAAGAGATGGAGACAGGCCAGGATACTGGCAGCTCTCACTTTTTTAGAGGTGGCCTGCCATGCTCAACGATGACCAGCTCATAACCCTGACGGCAGGTCAGTTCCGGGACGCTGTGAGCTACGCGGTCGAGAAGGCCATCCAGCCTTTGCATGCTCGAGTTTGTGCCTTGGAGGATAATTATGTCCGTCAGAAGGAAGAAAGTGCTGCCCTGGCCGCCACACAGAGCACTCTTTCGGAAAATCAGCTCATCCAGCTCCGGCTAATCAACGAGTTGAGAGATGCGGCCAGGAAGAAGCCACAGCCCACACAGAGGGACCGGGTCGAAGTACTCAGAGCTCTTCTGGTGGCCGACGGCGGCAAGATGCTGGCGAAGGATGCCAGGAAGAGGATGCACCTTTCCAAGGAACGGTTCTCAGAGTTACTCAAGATTTGTAGTTTCGTGGAGACCAAGCCTTTGCACTCAGACAAGAGGAATTCAGTTATTATATTAAAGTCTGAATTAGTTCCACGGAACTACTAACTAATTTTGCTCCTCTCTTCAAAGGTTGCTCCAAAGCAAGAATTTGGCGTGAAATTGCCAAATTCCATATATGCCTTACTTTGAGGAAGAGGAAGAAAAGAGAGCAATATACCACAAACAGGCTTTTGAGGGAGAGAAGAGAAAATTAGTTAATAGTTCCACGGAACTATTAAGTAGGGAGGGATAAAATGAAAAATGCAGCACCAGTCCTGTTGCTCTTGTGTCTTGTGGCCAGTGTAACTGTGGGTATAGGTATAGCTTCCAAGGACTATAGCATCATGGTATGTCCAGATACATATGCGCAAGTCAATTTCACACATCAGTTTGATAACTTGACTTTCTATCAGTACAATAAAACATTCGAGATGTTGAATGGGGACTCAGAAACGGATACATTTACACTGGCAAATACCAGCAACAGCAATGAAACCATCCTTATATTTATTCACATAAACAGTGATCAATTCAATGCAGATGATGCTGATTGGGAAAAGAGAGCGATAAATACAATGTCTCTCTTTAATACAACCGCCAACCGTTCAGCATCCAGAATCATATCCGGTCTCGATGCTGGCATAGCTACTGACGACATTAATACAACCCTTGCAGTGGTGAGACTTGATGGTCTTGATACGCTCATAATAGCCATTAACTCTAACTGGGATGAGTCGACTGCGAAGTTTTTCAAATCAATTGAGATATATAATCCAATTTCCGTTGAAGCTATTAATAGCAAATATCACTCTGCGAAAACCTCCATAACATTTGTTCCTGGAGACAGTTCGCCAGCCGATATACATGATCTTATCCGATACTATCCTTATGGAGATATAACGCGAGAACTAATTGAAAGCGAGGTGCTATACTATGTAAAAGAGTCCGAAACGATGTGGCCTGGCGGGCCTAGAGCGCCTTTTGCTGGATACATAACAAAGGTCCGAGGTAATAATATAACCGACCAAGAAGCAGGTCAAATCATCGGGAGTGCCAATACTTCCTATCTGGATAGCCACAAAGACGAAATTGTTGAGGTGGGTAGCAGTGTATTCAGAGATGTGGATACTGGCCTAATTATCTACAAAACCATCAATGGGACATATGTGGGCGAAGGAATCAGTTATCTTGCTCCGGTAAAAGATGAATGGATAGAGGAGGTAGTCAGAGTTTGACTCCTCCGCCGCCCCTTTTTTCTCCAAAAAGTTCTATTGCATTCTTTTCCGGCTTGATGAAAATGTCATAGACCAAATGCCCAAAAGAGCAGCATCAGGGCTCCAAAAAAAGCTAGGGCGGCGAGCAAGTCCTCAGTGTCCACGCCTGCCCCAGATGCCAGCCACTTTCCGCCTGTAGGGGTTCTGAGCCCTCACAGCCCTCATCCGCGTTCAATCTGAACTCTACACCAGCTTTTCGCATTGTTTCCCTTTTTTTACCATTCAATTCGTTCACCTGCCTCAATACGGGCCCAAGTAGGCACCTATGTCAGGAATGCTCTCATAGAGGTCTGGAGACTCATCCCGTTCATACTCCGGCGGCACCGGGAACTGCCACTCGCCGATGATCAGCGGTATGCATATGGCGCAGATGAGATCATCATGGGCCCCGACCTCGGCATCAAAGCCGGTATGGCCCGAGGCCGTCAGATGGTACTTGAACGATGCGATCTCCTGCTGCAGCAGCGGCAATGCATCCAGGCCGGGGCTGTAGTCAAACCGCCCGCGCTGCATCAGGCTCAGAAAATTCGATATAATCAGGCTCTTGCTGATGTTGTAGTTGAAGGTCACCTTATCAAAGCGCGCGGCTTCACCGCCCGTGAAAACAACAGGATATAGGCCTATCAGGCCATTGATCACACCCGACTGCAGCAGATAATCCCGAATCGGAGCGCCAAGGCCCGATGCGTCCATGCAGATGTGCGGGCCGTCAGTTGTGCCAGGCTCTTGCTGAAGCCTTTGCAGGGTGGCTATTATGAGCTCAGTGATCTTTGGATAGTCCACGCCCTTTATGCGGTCCAGGGCCCTCAGATGGTAGACAAAGCCCTTGATCTTCGTCTCATAGACCATCTCGATAACTGCGAAGCTGGTGAAATCTAAGGACTTCGCCAGGTCGCAGCCAATCAGGTATCTTTTAACTTCCGGTATGACCATTACCACGATTCATCACCTCGTAATTTCAATGGACTTATAGAGGAATTCGCAAGCGACCGGAACAGGTCTGAGCTAAAGACCGCGCCCTCCGCCTCCATGAACTCACCAAAATACTCTTGACGGTATTGGCCTTCTGTCATATTTAGCCGCTCATTGGCCAGGAACTCCTTGGTTATTCGCGGAATTTCGTCAGCAGTGACCTTGATCTTCAGCCATTCCGGGCCGCCCTCGGTCCAGATCTTGTAAAAATGACCGGTCTTGCCGTTGGGGGTTGAAAGAAGAATCAACCGCCCTTGATTCGTCGCCAGCATTGGCCGGATGGCCGTATATAGGTCATCGCTCACCCTTGAAGCTTCATCCTCGATGATGAGCGATGGTGCGCTGTAGCCTCGCAGGTTATCCTCCTGGCCGGGCAGAGCTATGATCCTCGAGCCATTGGCAAGCTGGATGGACAGCTTTGTATCCTCTGCCAGCCCTTTATGCTGAGGGTCTACCAGATCGTAGAACCTCAGACACTTGCGTTGGAGCTCTCCAGACTGCCTCAATGTGGGGCTCACCACAAGCACGAGAGACCCAGGAAAGAATACCGCCTCATGCACGGCCATAGCAGCCGCACAAGTGCTCTTCCCTGCCTGTCTGCTCACGTTCTCGATGACGTAGCGGGCCGGGCTCATCATTACTTTTACAGCCCATTCGTCCGGGTGGTAGGCCAGGGCCGCCTTAGCCCACAGCACCGGATCGAGCTTGAATGCCGCATCTCGAAGGCTCATGGCCGTTGGGCCTCCTGCAGGGCAAGAAGCTCCCTGGCAACCTCAGCCCTCAGCTCAGGATATGGGGCTAAGATCCTGGCCAGGAGCGAGCCCACAGCCTGCCACTCGGGAGAATTGTAGATGTTGACTTGCGTGAGATTGACGTTGACATTCTGCTCTCGAATCTGGCCGTGGATCTTGGCCAGCAGCTCCAGGCATTTCAAAGCTTTTTCCAGTCCAAACAGAGCAGTCTTAATGTCGCCGTTCGACTTTGCCATATTTTGAAGGTCCTTAGCTTCGGCATGCCACTTCTCTATTTCCTTGTAGATATCTTCGGACGTTGCTAGCTCTGCTGATGTCGGTATTGCCGTCACATCTCGGATGTGGTGGTTTGCTTTTACATGCCTTCCGAGGGCATCCTCGGATACCGCGAAATCCCGTGATACTCCCGCGATTGAATCGCCCCTAATGATCCGCCTATCGATTTCGTCATGCTGTGGATCTCCACAGATCGTACATGCTCGGACCATCTCAGGCCTCCACGGACGGGGTTTCACCATGGCCGTCATACTGCCTCCGGTCATAGGCTGCCCTCTGCCGGGCCTTCCTCACGGCGTTCTTCGCAAGGCTTCGCATGATATCGCGCCTGGCTATTCTCGTTCGATTCTTGCCCTTCATGCCTCGCCTCCTGCTCCAGGCTTTCGGCCGCCCAAAAGGAAGGCCAGCCGTTTGTCTATTTTCCTGATCTCGTCTGCTGCCTTTGATAGTTGCTCCAATAGGAATTGGCGGCGCCTGATGCAGGGCTTCGGGTTCTGTCAGGCTCTCCGCCTCCTGAGAATAGGCCTCCCACAGAAGTCAAGAAGAGAGGTCATGCCTCGGCCCTCCCGGGTTGTTGATACTCATCTGTCCGCTTCTGGCGGTAGGCAATAGAGCCGTCTGATCGCGTGTACTGGACGTATCCGAGATGCAACAGCCCGCGACAGGCCTGGCACTCCAGAAGGCCGCACTTGGGCGCGATCTTGGAGGGATTCACCCAACCGTTCATACCGTATTCCATCATCGCCAAAGTTCGAAGCTTCGCTAAGTAACAAAATGGTCTTTTCACCGTCTCACCTCCTGGTGTGGGCTCGTGCTGGTCAGTGCACGGTGCCGCTTTTTTCAGGTCATCTTTTATCATGTAGTGCTTCCCAAATTTCTTTAAAAGCTCTTCACCATCGGCTCTGAACTTCGGCCAGTCGATCGAGTCGGCCCGGGCATCATGGTTCCACTTGCCCACGCCATAGTGATCCACGAACTCATGAGTCATTTCGATCAGTGCCAGGGTTTGAGTTGGAGCTATCACAGGTTCCAGGCTCACCCATGTCTGGATTCCTTTTGCATGGGCAGCTTTCAAGGCTGCTATACGATCGGCTGGAAGTGCTGCACCTGGCTCCCACTCTAGAGAGTCCTTATCGTTGTTGAAAGTCAGAGTACACCCGAATCGACAGCCTTCAAAGTACAGGTCGAAGTCCCGTGCTGCCTTCATGCCGCCCTTGCTAAGGATTTGGAAGGGGTGATGATACTTCTTGAACAGCTCAAGAACAGTTCGCGTGTAGCTATTCTCCTGCCTGCCTAGGTCGTAGGGATCACCCATGAAAGTGAGGTGAACGGGCTTTCTCTCTCCCTGCCAGCCCTTCAAATCGGCCTCGATGTTGGCCAGAGTGGCCTTCTTTGTGAGAATATTACAATCGCTCTTCCACTGCTCGCGGGATTTGCGGGTGAGGCTTCTGGCATAGCAATATTCACAGTTGTGAGAACATCCTTGGTGAAGATTCAACGCAAAGGGTGCGTATTCCAGGGCAGAGCCTCCCGGCCGGTAGATCGCCTTGAGCGTGGGCTCATCCCTGCGTGGATGCGGGCCGAGAGCGGGCTGATTTTCTACGCCATCCGCACCAACCACAGCGTCGGATGATTGTCTTATTTGTACATTGGTGCTTTCACTGATAGCGTTATTGGTCTTATCGGTCCTATCATCGACGAGGTTATCGGTGTCAAATAACGGCTCTTGTTGCTGGTTTGGGTCGTTATCGGCCTTTTTCGGCGGAGAGAGTATAGAATGGTATTCTCTCAGAGGGCACTTTCCACAGTCGTCGCAGGGATATCCTTTCTCTATACTCCCCTGCTTATCTACCGATAAACTATTAGGAATCCTATTACTGTTATTGATTATTATACCGATAGGTATACCGATAACATACCGATAACAGCCCGATAACGCTATCTGCGGCCTACAATAAGTCTCACTAATATCTGTTTTTATGTCTATGAGGTCAAGGTTTAGCCAGTATTCTTTTCCTAGTTGCATCTGTGGATTGAGAGTATAGACCTTCTTGCCGCCCTCGTGGTCCTCTGTGATGATAGCAGACTTTGCCATAATGGATCGTAGCCGTTCTGAGAGGGTGCTTTGTGCGATCCCAAGTGCTTCGGTAAGATCCTTCTGGGTCATGGGGAGCCCAGAAGACATGGCCCCCACGACCTTAACCTCCGCTTCTGTGAGGTCCGCAAAATGCGCCACCTTGTGGCGCGCCAGGATGCCCTTCGCTTCGATGAGGTCTTCATCTTTTGCGATCAGCCATCCATCGGAGCCTCGTTCATGTTGCCTCCATCGCAGGATCACCAAGGCATCCACTAGATCCCAAAATTGTTCCTGCCCTCGAAAGTCGGATACCTTCAGCCATTTCGCCCTCTCCGCCTGTGGGATAAGCACCTTGAATGGGCCGTTTGCGAAAATGTCCTCTATGAGCTCCCTCGCAAATTCGATACCTTCATCGTCCGCAAGCCTCAGTTCTTTGCGGGCTCTCCTTGCGGAGATTTCGTGGGCCACTCGCTTCTTATGCTCGGGGCTTGAGTCGGTGCTGATCGGGTATTGCCTATCAAACGCCTGCTCGTTCGCCACACCCTCAACTGAGGTCAGCCACCAAACAATTCGGGGCGGAATTTTGAGCTCTATTCCGTGTCTGTCTTTGCCGCCGCTCACGGAAAAATGAGTTATGCCGTGCTGGAACCTGGCCGTCGACCTTTTGTAAATCGGAATTATCGGCTCGTATTCCACATCGTCCGAAAAGAGGATCATACCAGGCTTAAGCCGCCCAGTCTCCTGCAGATAGAACAAACTCATAGGCGATAATGAGCCGTCGAGCCTGCGATCTGGAGGAACCAGGTGATAGACCGCCGTGCAAGCATCACTTTTTCCGCTCCCCTTTTCACCTGTGCCCCCTGGCTGAATGCCGTTGCTTGTTTGGCTGGCCGCCGAGGCTATGGACGCTATGAGCACCTTCTGATAATCAATGTCTCCGGTGTGGTTTCTCTGAGCCTGCCATATCAGGTATTTTACTGGGTCTCCTCGTTCGGCGATGGCAAGTGCCTTAGCTTTGATATCATCGTGTGTCTCTGTGGGTTTCTCTGCGACCTTCACATGCGCTTGGATATACCTGTCAACCAAGGCGTGGATGGTGTCAACTCTGAGCCCTCTGTGAGCCTTTTTGATGCCATCGACGAGAAGGTCATATTCTATCGGGTCTCCTCTCTTCAGTGCTGCCAGGCCCGCCAGGATCTCAGGATCTCTGAGTGCCCTCGGGTCAGCCTCGACCTTTTCTAGGATCTCCGATGAGGTCAGTCCGGCCGCCTTCTCGTGGCTCGATGCCGCCCCGTTGTTATCATCTTTCGGAGGCTCGTAAAACTCCCTGGCCTTGGAGATCGCCTTCTGGATGGTTCGCTCCCTGTAGTCGGCCCGGTCCCACCATTTGGCCCGCTGTCCGAGATTCGACCTGGAGAATAGCCTCTCCATTTGAACAGCATCGCCGCCCGTCCAAAAAGCCAGCATGTTCATGAGGGCCATGTCTGCGGCGGAGTCATCGCCGTTGTAACCGAGGATCGAGCCATCCCACAGCGCCTTGAACTCGGTGCCATTCTTCGCCAGGGTCGCTTTAAGGATCAAGGCATCATCTGACAGTACATGAGATTTGTTTGTGTGCGGTCGTGTCTGTTGCCGCTTCTCCTCGCCAAAGATCTCATGATAGAGAACGTTAAGCTGCTCCTGGCGTGGTTCAATGGTAGCGGCCACTCAGAACACCACCAGATCACCCGTAAGGCAGCACTGCCGAAAATGGCTGTAGATCTCGATAGGATGTGGATACTTGGATGATCGGCATCTAGGGCCTGGTTTTGTCGCCCTAATCAGGATATGTAGGCCTCGGCCGCTTTGAGACCGCTCGGTGTAGGAATTAAAATTTTTTACGATCTCCAGAGCCCACGGCTTGATAGTGCCGTCATCCTCCATGCTGTCATCGAGATCGATGAAGACGATACCGTTCTCCACTGTCAGCATGACGCATATCCCATCATAGCCCTCAAGGTCCTGGTATGCTGCCAGAGCTGCATTGAATGAAGTCCAAGTCTTTGGATCGGTCGAACTCGCCCGCTGTCCATTGAGCTGATACGGAACCTTTGTCCTTTGGCCATTGATTTCTTCCAACCGGTAGACGCACCACTGATCCAGGGCTTTAAGCTCAAATGGGATGGACTCTGGAGAGAACATCACTCCTTCCGTCTTCCAGGCCCGGCTACCCTACATAACGCTGCCTGCAAATATGGGGTCTCCAGGCTTCGGAAATTATCGAGAATTGTCCCGTATACAGAATCCTCTGGAGTCAAAGCATCAGCAATCAGCCGTGGGAGAATATCCCTCGCGCAATGTGGGCAGATGTAGAGAATACCGTGCCCTCGCCAAATCGCAGAAGGTCCCCCTCCACAGACTATGCACTTATGTTCTCCCTCAAACGGCCATTCGCCGGGCCTTTCATTGCCGCTGAGTCGCATCTAGAGCCTCCCGATCTGGATTAGTCTTATGAGCCGGTTGAGAATGCACTCCCCGGGATAGTCATCATACTGCTTCGCGATCCACGGCAGGCACCGCTTCGCGATGCATTTTCCTCTAATGGGGCATTCGCCACGCATCAGGACCGCCCTCCTTCTGCCCACGGCGAACGCGATTTGCAGCAGTGGCAAAGCGTGTCACTGCTGAAGAATTTCAAGGAGTCCTCATCCAATGATCGCCGAATGAAGCCGCCGCACTCGCTGCAAGCTCTGGCACAGGTCTCGGACTCGCGCCAGTCGCTATCTTGCAGTGCCATCGCTCTCCTGATCGAGGTCGCGAATGTGGAATTTGCCGTCAAATCGCAAGCAAGCGATGTTATGTCCCACAAGTTCGCGCAGCCTGGCCTCCAGTTCCGAAGGCAGTGAGATCGCGCCCCATGCAAAAACCGCTATACAGAAGCCATCTTTGACATAGACTCTGAGCGGAATTCCTCGCACCTCATCCAGGTTTTGCGGATGGTGGGGTTCGGGATCTGAGATAGGCTTAAATTCATTGCAGTTATAGAACATTACCGGTAACTCCTGTTGCTGGATCTGGAGAGCCGCCCGCCTTGCGAGTGCTACCACACTCGCAGCGTATTCTATTTTTCATGCAACCTCCTGAAGGGGGGTGTAGATCAGTCTACCCGCATCATCAACCCTCACAGTCATGTAGTCGGACCGTAATTTTTTCACTAGCTCCTTGGGGACCCCGAGATAACGAGAGCCATTCACTGACCGAATCTTCATTATCGTGCTCACCAACACCAACCATTAATATTCACATATTTAAATTAATTTCTGAAAAGAAGGCTTATATATTTTCAACAATTAGCAGTAAAGGGTGTTATCCTGGTTAGACCGGAAGATTTTATCAGGGAGAAGCATGATAACAAGGTTGATTTCGCGATTCTCAATCATCTTTACTTACTCCGAAATCATGACCCTCGGTCAGCACGTGAATTGACCTCCGCATTGCTGCATCAATATTCCTGTGATAACGGGCATATTTTCACACTTTCTGCTAACTCAAAACGAGTATGTCCGAAATGCCATCAAGAAGCAAGACTGCTACTACCGAAACAAGACTCTGCCGAAAGGACAGTTCGAAACCATATTGACAAGCTGGAATTGAAAGGAGCCCTTCAGAAGACAACGAGAGATCCTACAGGAAAATCCGGACGCGCGCCGGATGCCTACCATCTGAGTGATGATTTCACATCCCAGCTTGATTCATATCTCAAGACGAAAGAGATGAAGATAGGTTATCTAATAGACACATATATCGCACCCAACTGGGCAGGTGTTTGGAAAACAACGTTCGGCCAGCTCGAGATTGTGGAAGAGGGCATAAGATATGTCGGCACGTACCCTGGCGGAACGATCGAGGGCAAGATGTCGGAGACAGAAATTGACACTTTGGTCGGCACGTGGCACGAGGGCGCGGCTTCGGGCGATTTCGAATTCACTATGCACTACGGAGGCAATTCTTTTTGGGGGGACCGTTATGGAGGGGACCACGGGCGAGTGAGGAGCTGGAACGGCGAGTTGGCGAAATTGCCCGGAGAGACAAAATAGCCATCCGCTTCTCTTCCGGCGTGCCAGCAGTCCACAGCGCATATTTTGCATTTTGCTTCCAACCAAAGTTGGGCGTCTTTCGTGGCTTCAGAAAAGCAGATTGCACAAGGCTCCTTCTAATAGTACGTTGCCAATTGGCAATTTTTCGTCCTTCAGTATTTCGCTTTGTGCTACTTCCTTCTCAAGTTTGGCGAGGGCTCACCGCCATATCTTCAGCCTCGCCAGCAGCCGCCCTAGCAGCTTGTTCTTGGCTCTTCGGACGATCTTCTCCGGGTCTCCGCTCGCCAGCACTTCGATGTCCCTGGCGGTTCTGGCCGCCCGATACAGGCCGCTCGATGCTTTCTTTGCCATTAGCCATCCCGCCAGTGGCTCTTCAGGCCAATAGCAGCTCTTCAGGCCGGTCTCTTTTGTCACTTGGTGGATCGTTCTCATAATCCACGATGGCATTGATCAGGTTCCGGCCAGGAGCTATGACCTCCTCGATCACCTTCTGCGGCTCATCGGCTTCCTGGTGCTTCAGGGCGAAGTGTTCAGAGATCGCGTCGTCCAGCTCCATGAGCTTCTTGACTATGGGATTCTGTTTGTTGAGTCGGTACATCTTGGCCTGCCCCACAGTGCGGGTGGCCGTGATGAGTGCCAACGCCTCCAGCCGGGGCCACACCTTGAATAATGTGGCCCTGCTCAGCCCCGCGCCCTCTGCTATGTCGGTCTTTGAGTAGTCGAAGGACTCGTTGTCCATAAAGAAGTCCAGCACTTTCAGCATCGGGCTCTTAATTCCAAGCTCTCTAATGAACAAGGAATTTTCCATTAATTTAACCTCCTCTTTCATTGGTCTCTCTGCGTGGTCGATGAAAATTACCTGGTAACTTAGAAGATGAACAAGGTTTAAATACTTTACCGATATTGTTTTAAAAAGCATACACGAATATAATTAATAAAATCGTCTCAATACAGAGGTGAATCGTTGGTAGCAGAGATGATGCCAACTTTGAAGGCGCAGATATTGAAAAAACTTCGTAGGCGTGGTAATTGGGGTGCAAGCCATACCGCCTTTGACGACCTCCCTAAGAGCATGCCTAAACACCTTAGGGGCGATGCCAAGGACGCCGCCGAAGATCTGATCACCGAAGGCCTGTTGATACCTAAACAGACTGGATACGGGCTGCATGTGTCTTTGAATCCACAGAAAAAGGCAGAAATCGAAAAGATAATCAAAGAAGTTCTTGGAGATTAGATCCCCAACTGCGGTATGCACGCCAGATAGGCTTCCTTCAGCTCCTTGAGGTCTATGTGGTTGTACAGGTCGAACGCCTCTTTCCTGCTATCGCCCCTCAGCTCCTTGATGAACTCTCTCCTCATGCCGGCCCGGAAGAGGTGAGTACAGAACCAGTGCCTGCAACAGTGCGGCCCAAAGTGGTCCTCCAGGCGATCCGATGTGGGGTCATGCAGGCCTGCCCGCCTGGCAGCCTCGACCACAAGATTATAGACTCCTGACCGGTTGAGCCTCTCTCCATCTGCATTGATGAATAGGGCCTGGATGCCCTTCTTATTCACGCCATCGCGAACCGCAAGCCACCGCCTGAGGATGAAAGAGCATTCATCATCAAAGAATACCGTCCGGTTCGTCCTCTTGGCTGTAGGCTTCAGCCTGATGCTCAGCTCCACAAGGTCCACGTCTGAGACATCCAGATCTACCAGTTCGTGCCTTCTTATGCCGGTCTTCGCCAGGAGGGTGATTACCGCCTTGTCTCTGATGTCCATAGTGCAGTTGATCAGGTTGGCCATATCCTCCACAGAAATGAGCTTGCGAGCCTGGCCATCATCATTATCTTTGTAGCGCCTGAGGTATCGCTTCCTGACTGCAAGGACTGGGTTTGCTGCCATCACTCCCTCATAGGCTAAATATTCGTAGAAGCTGGAGAGCACCGAGAAGTAGTTCTCAATCGTCTTTGTGGCCGTCCCTTGAACTTTCAAATGGCCGATGAATCCCCGCAACGTCTCTTTGTCCACATCAAGGGCATTCTTGCCATCCAGGTACTCCATGAACACTGATAAGCAGCTCCTATAATGCCTGGCGGTCCCTTCTGTCCTGCCACTCAGTTCAAGGTCTTGGAGGAAGTCTTCTATCAGGTTATCCATTGCCAACCCTTGCCATCCGCCTTGATGAGGTTGAACTTCTCCAACTCTTCCAACTGCTTCGACACTGCCTTGATGGCCTCGGCTTCACCCGGCCCAATGCCCAACAGCTCCAGGATCTCATAGCTTCCCACGTGGCCGCGCGCCTTGAGGATGTCCACAAGCTCTTTGCTGTAGCTCCGTACTCCCTTGAATTGATCGGCCTGGAAGGGTTCGGCTCGGTAGCGTCGCAGTTCAGCCTCATAGCGCTCTAAGACGATCTCCTTCTGCCTGAGATCATCGCGAAGGGCCTTGTTCTCGGTCTTCAAGGCTTCCATGTCTTTGAGTATCTTATGCCGTGGCCGAAATCCGTTCTCCTCTTCGGCCAGCCTCTCCTCGATGATTGCAGCGCACCATGTAGATAGCGGCGTCTTTGCCTTCTCTGCCAGTGCCTGCCATTGCTCCTTTTGCGCCTTTGACTTGCAGTAGAGCCAAATGTATCGCGATCTGTCGGGTTTTACCACGTGCTCACCTGATGGTGGTAGGGTGCTGAAGGCATATAAACATTACCTGTAAAATTGAGTGAATATCTCACCCTCAGCGCTTTTTTTTCCTGATGATCATCAAATCAGGCCTCTTCCAGAGGGACATTCGCCCGTCTCACTCTGCAGCCTCTCCCATATGGCCTCGATGATCTCTTCCAGGTCCTCCTCCGAGATATTTCTAATCGGCCTCTGGAGGACGAGATCATCTGTCTCACCTGGACGGGCCATGAGCCTCAAGCTGTCCCTGATGTTTTCATCCACCTGTATGACCGAGGACTCCTAAAAACCTACTGGTAACAACAGTATGGAAAAGTTTATATACTAATAATACTATTATATACCATGGATTCTTTTACTACTTGGACATTGCGAGGGCTCAGCGCAAAGCAAAAGAAGTCCCGGCTCTT
>JGI11944J13513_1001732_pt1 | contig 16755 bp, 16 predicted proteins | sample TerdegcoTASludge_FD_13513 | JGI IMG/M metagenome (IMG submission 13513) | reverse complement strand
AATCCTTTGGGGGAAAAGTTCTCGTCGCGAATTCGATCTTTGAACACCGGTGGTTCATCCTCGGCCAAACGACCGGAGAAGTGGGTTTAGCGTTATGGCTGGTGACGGGATGGTATGCAAGAGTCGTTAGGTGGCTTCTCGCAGGACTATTCTTTGTATTTGCTGAGTATTCTCTGTATAGGGCAGCGCAAGGGAAGGCAAGCTGTGGATGTTTTGGCGCCATTTCAGTTACCCCGTGGCTGACGTTTCTTCTTGATAGTGTCGTAGTAACGAGCGCGTTGTGGGTGAAAGAGGTGTCCACGGTGAAGTGGCCAAGAAAATGGTCCACCTGGGTTTGTTTAATGGCAGGCGGCACAGCACTGTGGGTGGGTGCCCTCGTGGGTGCCAGCCGGTTGTGGCCGGTGGAAATGGCACAAGACCTGGGAGTTCGGATTGGGGACAGGAGAATTTTGCTCCAACCTGATGCCTGGGTGGGAAGAACATTTCCGCTATTGTCGTACATGAGTGGGCAGCCGAAAGAGATCCAACACGGCCGGTGGTTAGTGGTTCTAATGAATCCGGGGTGCGGTCGGTGCTGGATGCAGTTGCAGGCGTACGAGGAACGTGCAGAAAAAGAAGGGACACCACTTGTGGTAGTGTGGCTATCTGATTGGCGGAGTGTTATCTCAGACGGCGAGGTGAAAGTAAAGGAGGGAACATTTTGGACAACACTCGAGCCGATGGTTGAATGGCTGGGGGAGACTCCGGTTGCAATTCGCTTAGTTGATGGCCGTGTCGAATCGGTTGAGCACTAGTTTGTTGGGATTGTCCGGGAAGGAGTAACTTTTTATTCAAGTGGAGGAGTAAGCCATGAGTGTGCGCGTTCGAGAAGCTTTCATATGTGCTACGATTTTTGGTGTTGTTGGAATGTCAGGAGTGCTGATGCTTGCGACAGCTCGTGCACAGGGGCCATGTACGCATGTGATGAAACCGTGCGTCACGTTCTATTCTCTTTTTGGGGAATGTTGCATGAATGCTGGAGGGTTTCAGACGGGACAATTACCCCGGGATTATGAATCAACGGGCTGCAAATATGTGAACGATCCGGCGCAGTGTGGGGCTCGTTTCGAGTTTCTCGCTCCGTTCTATCCGTGCAGCCGGTGGATCGGATATTGTGGCGGCACTGCTTGTTCGCCTGATTGTAATTGATCCCCCATGACGGCCTTTGGCGGGAAGCTGCGGTTTCCCTGTTTGTGGAGCGGATCAAGCTCGTTAGAAGATTCTTGGGGAAACCCAATTGTGAGGAGGACAACCCAGGGCGGGAGAGTTTGCACAAATGACCCCTTTTCTCTATCTGTCATGCTTTCTAATCGCTTTGGCATCAGGGATGGGGTCTGGTATGGACAACAAGACGCATGCCCGCATTATTGAACAACTGCTCGATAATATACGGAAGTGTGAATCAGTCACATTTACTGCCGTGAACACGGAAAACCTCGAGTATCCGGATGGCCGCCGGGTGGAAATACGGACTGTTTTGCGATATTGGGGGAAGGGCGATAAGTTTCGAGCTGAGGTGATTGATGGAACCAAGGGAGACGCGGCGACACCCACTTTTGTGACGGCGTACGATGGAGAGAAACATCAAAGTGTGCGACACGATTTACCCTCGCTGGGCTATTCCAAAGAAAGTCATCTCGTAAACCCGTCGATAACTGTGAACCCGTTACTATTAGCGTTTGGATGGCTGCATAATCCCCGCAGTCCAGTGACGTGGGGAGAGATTCGGCGGCGGGAAACATGGGAAACCGCGTTTGCGAGGGCTGTGCAGCGGGGGCGAGCCGTTCGAGAAAATGTAGAATGCGAGATAGTTGACTTTCCCGGATTGATTCCTAACACGATCAATCGTGTCTATTTTGCGCGGGAGTTTCGTTTTTTTCCCATGGCTGCTGAATCTATAGATCAGCGCAGTAACGAAGTTTTTTACAATCAACACGTATCGCTGTACTATGTTGAAGAAGAGAGGGTGTGGATTCCCGCTGTTATTCAGACGTCTTTTGACGCCGCCAAGCTCAGCCACAAAGTTGGCGGCGCTGTGAAAAGCGAGTGCGTGTACCGGATCACACCCGAGTCAGTGGCCGTAAATATACCGCTTGATGACTCGTTATTCATTTTGCGTGCGCCGCCCGGAGGAATAGTGACTGACATAGATAAAGTGAAGAAGCTTGCCAACTCCGATCGCGTTGGTAAAACGTCAGGACGACATTTTGAAAGTTCGTGGACTTTCTTAATAGGGAATGTGTTCTTGCTTGGTTTAGTATGTGTACTACTCTATGTCCGGTGGTATTGGTATCGCAAAAGAAAGGTTACAACGTGATAAACAATGGGTGGTCGATAAAAGGCAATGTTCCAGACTAAGGAATTGACGATGTGGAGGGCTCTATCAAGGTCCTTGCTTTCGATCGGAGTGATGGTTGGCATTGGAATGGTGCTCTGGGGGTGTCGCAAGGACTCCGCGAGTTCTCTATCGGTTGACAAACGTGGGGTGAGCCGTGCGAATGGAGAACGGGCAACTCATGACCGACTGTACGCTGTCACACAGCGCTTGGCTCCGCTTCGCACCATCGACTTGGACAAACTGTCGGAAAAGCAGAAGGTGCTACTCAGAATTCCGGTGAAGACACAAGAGATACGTGACTTCCTTGGTGAGCCAGAAGCTTGGGAGAATGCAGAGATCTCCCAGGTGCAACTCGTGTTACGGTTCCTTATTGTCCAGATGGATGTGGCCATTGCTGACGGGCAATGGGGGCTGGCTAAGCAAACTGTACTCGACTTAGTAACATTTGCTCAAACATTGAGTCGAACGGGCGATGTTACTCACTTTGAGAAAGCAGTGACGTGTTGTCGAGCCGCTGCGAGAGGAGTCGAGCAAGTGTTGCCTCACATTTCGCCCGATGAGATACGGCAACTTGAGAAAACGTTAGACGATTTGAAGACTCAATGGGGGGCAGTAACACAGGTGGTGGAGGCCTATCGCCGCAGGGACACGAATCGAGACCCGAATTTGGCCGAATTGCAAGAAGGAATTGGGACCTACGATGTGCTACGAAAGCGGTTGGAGACTGTGGCGAAAAAATGTCAGGCTTTTATTGTTTGCGCGATGGCGGCCTGTCGCATTTACGAGAAGAACCACCCGATGGGCGATTGCTCCCATGTGAGCACACGCGTTCAGAATGATGCCATTCTTAATGATCTGATTGATCCATTTTCGGGCACAGGATTACGCAAGAAGATATCTTCAGCGGGGTTGGTGGTATACAGTGTGGGTCCGAATCTAAGGGATGATGGGGGCGTTACTGGAGGCGATCCCGGCGATATTGAGGCGACAGACACGCCAGACGACATAGCCGTGACCGTTCGGTGCGGCACGGAGTAGGGAGGCGGGGGGATCGCATCGCTCGTCCCCTGACAAAATGGAGTGCTCACATATCGTCAAGAGGTGATCTAAAAATGCGAATCGCGGTTGGTACGCTGCTCCAGGACGGTGTTTTGGAGAACTGTCAGCTAAAGGTCTTTGGACACGCGCCGAGATTATGGGAACAAGTGCTGAATCCGTGATGAGCTGGATAGTGAGAGGAGATCGGAGTTATTAGGAGTGGTTTAGTGGTTCTTGAAATGAGAAGCCATGAGCGGTTGCGTGCGCCTGAGTTTTAGTAGAAGGTTTTTGTTGTTGATGTGAGGAGGAGTTGGCTATGAAGACTTCTGTGGCGACGCTGCTGACCTGTCTGGTTGCGGTTTGTGGAATGATTCTTATCGCGTGGGATGCCAGTTGGGTAGTTGGGGCCTGCTCGGATACGATTGTCAGACCAAACAGCCCGTCCGAAACGACGGTTCAGGCCTGTCCACCCGCACCTATTTCAAGGAACTGCCCCGGAAGCGGGACAGTTGTCTTCACCGGATTTTTCCAGTGTGATCAGCCGAATGCAGGAACCGCTTGCCAAGGAGCTGGGGTTCCTAGTTTCACCTATTGTAAAAAAGTTTGTAATTGTCTGGAAACTGTAAATCCCGCCACCGGCCAGCTAATCTGTGATCCGTCGCCGGTGTGTGAATGGTTTGCCGCTGAACAAAAACGCGAAGTAGCTTGCCATTAATAAATCGAAGCTATCAGCATGGATTCTTGAGGAATGCGCAACCGTCAATGTTGAATTTGGTTCGGGCACGATAGATCTCGCGTGGCAAGCCTAATATGTTGCAATGGCGAAGTCGCTATGACGCTTGGTTGGTAATGTTTACGACGCGTGTGCAAAATGGCTCGCGGAAAGGGCAGATTACCGCCTTTGAAGCGGCTTGTGTGACGATTTGAGTGGGACTCAGATTTGTTTTGGCGGACAACACAAGTGCCAATGTGCTCCTGAGTACCATAAAGGTGCAGAAAGCCAAGGCGAAACAGATGTAGTTCCGGGCGGAGAAGCGCCGACATGTTCAACTGTCCGCGGGGGTTACGAATAGGGTTGGTAATTCTTCTCAGTCCCTTGTTCATACATGGGATGTGCAAAGCAAGTGAATCTTTAGATTTGAAACGCGTTCTAAAGGATGTGAGAGATTCCCGCACCAAAATAGTATCTGGGGTGGTGCGGATCGAGCAAGGTTTTTTGGATTTGGAACGAAAAGTGTCTCTCACTAATACCTGGCTTATACATTTCTCAGCTGACCGGCTTCGGGCTGAAAGAGAAGCAGGAGACTTTCGTGAGGTGTGGTGTTGGGGGTGTTACGAAGATGACGCTTTCATTGCCTATAGCGTCGGGCATCCATCGCTACCCAATGGAGCCAAGATGGGGCTGTCAATCTGGGATAGAGATGAAATACATCCTAGGCAGTTTTTCGTTCCGCACCCAAGGTGGCTCGGATGCTTCCCGTACCCCATTCTTCAAATGCATGTATGTCATCCCGACGTGTTTTTTTCTTCGACCGGGAAGGCAAGCCCATCAGTAGTTCGGGAAGGTGAGGGCGAGCAAGAGAAATGGACAGTCCGTTGGTCGTCGGATGTGGCTTCTGATAACCAACTTCCAGCGGAGTTTTCCATTGTTGTTATGCCTCGACGTGGGTTTGGAGTGATCCGCTCTCAAGTTGCGTGGGAAATTGGTTCTAAAGATAACCCGGTGAAGATGCTTGATATGGTGGAGTCGGACTTGACAAGAGTCTTATCGGCAGATGTCTGGTTCCGCTCTCGCTTGCGATACACGAGATGGCGGAATGGACAAGTTGTTTTGCGTGAGAATTGCCAAATCGAAGCTTTATCCCTTAACAGTGATGTGCCACTTCAAACATTTGCCTTAGATGGCATTTCGTTCCTTGAGCCAGGTACGGAAGTGTTCTGGAATCGCAAGAAGCCTCCACCCTACACCGGAAGACCATTGATTTGGGACGGTCAGAGTATTGTTCCTGATCCAAAATACATGGTGGGAGAAGGGGCGAGGGTCCAGCCGGGTCGTGTCCGGTGGGATGTGTTGATTGGGGCCAACGTTGCCCTGTTGGCTGCTCTGGCAACTCTCGTATCACTACGTCGGTATTTTCGTTTGCGGAAATCACCCAGCAAATAAAGTGATTCGCGATTTGTGCTGCAGAATTCTTGAGCTCCAAGGTAGGCAAGACGTTACAAGAGAATTTGACAAATTTTTCCAGGCCAATGGGAGTCCACTGATGCTATGGAGCGATATCGTGAGCGGATATGTCTGGCCAGTGCGATTGTGACCGGATTGGTCGCTGCTGCCGCTGCTATCTTAACTTTTCCGCGGGCATTCCCAACAGCTTCAGACAACCAGCCAGATTTGCTGAAGGCCTCTCCGCCGATTGTGAGTTTAGGTCGAGTGACGGAAGGCGTGTATCCCGTCGAGCTGACACTCGTCAATCAGTCTTCAGAATCGCTGATCGTTAGAGGTGCGCATGCGAGTTGTGACTGTACTGAAATCTCCTTACAACCGGTCGAGCTGCATCCTGGAGAGGGCACCACGCTAAAGTTTCGCTGGAACACCCAATATCGCTCTGGTCTCACGAGGGGAAAATTTGTCATCGAATACGTTAGAAAGTCGGATCCCAACAAGGCGTTGTTCAAGCTTATTCCATTGGAGTCTGACGTGTTGGCGGACTTCATCGTGAGCCCGGATCAAATCGTATTCGAGGAAACGCGTGCCGAAACTGTAACTGTGCGAATTGAGCGAGTGGCTGCCGAAGCACTTCACATCAAGAAAGCGTTCGTGGGCCATCCTGCCTTTCGTATCCATGTGGATGAGAGAGCGGAAATTATTACGGTGTCTTTTGATCCTCAGAAGTGGGTGCGCGAATGGGGGCTCATAGAAATGATCATTCAAACAGATAGTCAACATAGGCCCGTGGTCAGGCCGCCCATTCGTGTGCAATGGCGGGATTCACAGGAGAATAAGGAGGAACGTGCCCGTTCCTGACTGTTGTGGTAGTTCATGAATGTGTGATGCACCGGCCGATTTTAAGTGTGATTATACCGGTCTATAATGAGGCAGGCACGATTGAAAGGGTGCTGGAGCGGGTAATTGATGTTTGGCCAGAGGATAAGGAAATCATCGTTGTGGACGATGGATCGCAAGATGGGACAGCAGAGCTTCTGCGACAATGGTATACTCAACACTGTAGCGTGCATGGGGATTGTCGAGAGCGAAGAAATGTGCGGGTAATGCTGCTCTTTCACGACCGTAATCGCGGAAAAGGCAGCGCTATTCGAACCGGATTGCAATACGCCACCGGCCACTATGTCGTTATTCAGGACGCGGACATGGAATATGATCCAGCGGATTACCGTAATCTGTTGGCTCCGCTCCTTAACGAGGAAGCTGACGTGGTGTACGGTTCGCGGCGATTGGGAGAGCGGATGTATAGCGAACTGAATTGTATGCAGAAATGGGTGCAAATACCGAGGACTTGGGCAAACCCTTATTACCATGGAGTAACAATTCTCAATCTCCTTGTTCGCATGTGGTTTCGCTTACGAGTTACCGATGAGGCGACCTGCTACAAAGTTCTTCCTCTCGAGGTGCTGCGGGCAATGGATCTTGAATGTGAGAGGTTTGAGTTCTGTCCGGAAGTGACTGCAAAGATAGCTCGAATGGGATTGCGATTGAAGGAGGTGCCTATTCAATACCGGGGGAGAAGTCGCAGGCAAGGGAAGAAGATTCGATTCCGCGATGGCTGGGAAGCAATCTGTACGTTATGGCGTTACCGATCTTGGCGACCATCAAAGCGACCGGAAACAGAGGAAAAACGATGTCGGTGACATTATGATGGTCGAAGAATGGCGGGTGAAAATATTACGGTGGGGACGTGAACCCCTGGAGGCGATCTGGCGGCAACGGATCGCGTGGAGCGTTATTCTGCTCTTATTGGCGCACTCTGCTATTCTTGCTTACGGCGCATGGTTGCACAGTCCGGGATGGGATGAGCTTGGCCATTTACCTGCCGGATTGGCCCACTGGCTGTACGGGGATTTTCGCTTCTACAAGGTTAACCCACCCCTTGTTCGAATGGTAGCCACTCTCCCTCTTCTGCCCGATCCGCCAAAAATCGATTGGGAGAGCGTCGTCGTTATACCTAACGGACGACCGGAATTTTCTGTAAGCGGACAGTTGTTCGATCAGGGATTTGAACAGGGATGTTGGTATTTTACGATTGCCCGCTGGGTCTGCCTGCCGTTCAGTTTGCTCGGGGCGCTGGTGGTTTTCAGATGGTCGAAGGAACTCTTCGGGACTAAATCAGCTCTCATAGCGCTGACGCTCTGGTCGTTTAGTCCTTTGGTGCTGACCAATGCTCAAATGATCACACCGGACCTGGGAGCAACTGCATTGGCTGTGACCTCTCAGTATCTTTTTCGCCAGTGGGTACGGGAACCCGCTTGGGAACGGGCTTTCAGTTGCGGGATCGTGCTTGGACTTGCGCTCCTCAGTAAGTTCACCCTTGTGATCCTTCCGCCTCTCTGGTGCGGATTGTGGTTCGCGACCCGAAGCTGGAAGCATAATTCCTCTTTTCGTGCGCTCTTTGCCCAGCTTTTGCGAGAAACCTTGCAGCTGGTAGTGGTTTTTATGATAGCGCTCTATATCATCAATCTTTTTTACACTTGTGATGGTTCATTCACACGACTTGGTGACTATACATTTATGTCCCGGACACTGTCCGGATCATCTCCCGAGGAGGCGTACACTTGGGGCAATCGATTTTCCGGGACGTTCTGGGGGCAGTTGCCGGTCCCATTGCCCGAACAATATGTGCTGGGAATCGATTTTCAAAAGCGGGACTTCGAACGCGGATATCCTTCCTATTTGCGTGGGCAATGGAAACACGGTGGATGGTGGTACTATTACTTGTACGGACTTCTGGTGAAAGAACCAATAGGGTTTTGGCTCCTTTTTATTCTGGCTATCGGGTTAGCTGTTCCTTTTTGTGAGTTCCGGGTACAGTGGCGAGAAGAGTTAATGCTCTGGACACCGGCAATTGTTGTTTTGGCACTGGTTAGTTCGCAAACGGGATTCAATCATCATTTGCGCTATATTCTACCGGCCATGCCCTTCATTTTCGTTGGAACAGCGCGTGTTGGCGGAGTATTCACATGTTTGCCCAGAACTTTCACCGGCCTTCTTCTACGGCTGGGGGTGGTTACAGCAATCGCGTGGTTCATCGTAGGTAGCGTGCGCTATTCAGCACATAGTCATGCGTATTTCAACGAATTAGCGGGTGGTCCCGCCCACGGTCACGATCATCTATTGGACAGTAACATAGATTGGGGTCAAGATTTATTACCGCTAAAACGGTGGCTCGACAAACATCCTGAGATTAAACTTTCCGGGATTGCCTATTCCGTACCGGCTCCCTTTGTCCAGCTTGAGAAAATTGGGCCTGGCTTCGATCGGTTGCCGCCGGGGTTGCCACCGGGTTGTGCTCCCGAGGGCGCACACATCGAACCTGGATGGTACGTTGTGTTTATCAGGGAAATGCGTGAACAGAATAGTCCATATTGGTATTTCATGCGATTGACTCCGGAATCGCGGATTGGTTGGACAGCTTATGTGTACCATTTGACGGAAGACAAGATCCAGGAGGTGATGCGATCGCTAACCAAGGCAAAACTATGAGGTGCGTGAGCATGCAAACCAATTGCGGTAACGAGCCTCCAAGAAGGGATGGTGTTTCCTTGTCGCGGCGATCCTTTTGGAAGGTCTTGTATGCAAGTATAGCTTTGGGTATGGTACTATTGAGTGCCGTGATAGTCCGTATTCCGTATTTAGCCACAAGGAGCGTGTGGTATGATGAAGCCTCGTCGTGGCAGATGTCGCAGTTTTCACTTCCGGAGTTGTGGTACGCGTGCCAGTTGAATGTTCATCCACCCCTGTACTACCTTGTGCTAAAGGCGTGGAGTTTCGTATGGGGCGATTCGCCCGTCGCTCTTCGTAGTTTATCGATCGCATGCAGTGCCTTGGCCATTGTGGGCATCTTCACCATCGGCTGGCTGTCGGGAGGAGGTAATGGCGTCAAAGACGCAAGAGATTTTGACAACGGTAAACTTTATGTCGCTATAGTCGCCGCAACCCTTATGGCTGTCAACGCCTTTCAGGTCAATGCTGGCATTGAAGCTCGTATGTATGCGCTAGGAACGGCATTCGCTGTATGGTCAGTGGTCGCAACAATCCGAGTCTTTCGAAGCAATTCAACCTTGTGGTGGATTGTACTTGCATTTCTCCTCCTGTCTTGTACGTACACACATCATTACTGTCTGTTGGTAGCTGCAAGCGAGGTTGCTGTCCTTGCTGTCTACGGGTTAATGCGCTGGCTGAGACATTCGGATCACTCTGTTATAAGGCGACTTGGTGGTCTAGTGACAGGTGTGGGGTTCGGATTCCTACCGGGAGTGCTCTTGCTTCATATTCAACTCCAGCGGGTGCGAGAGAACTATTGGACCGTTCCTTTGGGTAAAGACGTGATCGTGAAAACGTTTTCCCAGTTCTGGCAACCAATTGAACCTGCAAATGCCTATGAAAGTGGTCTATGTGTTTTCGTTGTACTATTACTGTGCACAGCCCTCACTATTCGTCATCGTTCGATCGAAAAATGCCTTGTATCGTGTTGTGCTTGGCTACCCATTGTGTTAGCTGGTATCGTAAGTAGCCTGGTCACCCCAATATGGGAGGGGCGTTTCTTTCGTTTCAATGAGCCGTTTTTCCTGGTAGTGATTCCGCTAGGACTCCAGCAGATTTCGCAACGACAAACTTTACGGTGGGGTTTTGCCGCCATTGTTGTTGCGGTCGTATCCTACGGAACATGGGTTTTCTGGAATGCGCGGCAGGTTGAACAGCGAGGGGGGATGCGTGCCGCGACGGAATTCGTGTTGCAGAACAGTAGGCCGTGCGAGTTGGTGCTCGCTACCAGCAATATTCACTATTTTCCAGCTAAGTATTACCTTCGTGGACAGCGCGAGATAAAGCTTCTTCGGGATGCCGTGCGTGAGTTCTGGGGACACCATCTTATTCGGCCCCGAGATCTAATAGGACTGGCCCAACTGGAGCGATTTAGGGAACGCGGCATTTGGCTTCTGGGACACTCTTCGCGTCCCCGAGAGATTGCTTGGACTGACGATGGCCAGGATCATCGTGAGATATTTCATTATGACTTTGGCGTGCCCCAGTGGACAGTTTATGTGATCCATATTCAGGGGCGGGTCGCGTCCTCCGAAAATAAACAGGGGAATAAGTAATGTGTTTGCACGGTGTGCCTGATAGTGTGGGCAATTGCGCATCGAAGCTAACGGACGACTCATGCACACGAAACTGGGTGAGGTAGAAGCGATGCGGTGGTCGATATGCTGGTGCCTTGTGGTAGCGATCTCTTTGAGTATGCTCGTATCAGCTTGCCAGCACGGCGGGCTGTCGGACTCAGACCGTCTTAAACAGGCAGCGCAACAAGTCCAGTTGGGATACACAGATCGCATTGACATGGGGCAAAAAAGCAATATTGGAGATCAGGACCTGGAGTTGCTTGCCGCCGTTGAGGGATTACACTTCCTTCGCGTTGATGGAAGCCGCATCACGGATGAAGGGCTGGCTTACCTTGTCTCACAGAAGGAACTAATAGATCTTTATGCGTCCAACACCCGATTGTCGGATGAAGGGCTAAAAATACTGAGTGCGTGTTCGTCATTGGAAACCCTAGTCATTGACAAGACGCAAGTGACGGATGCCGGGTTAGCCTATCTTGCAGAACTTCCCAACCTCAGGAGGCTGTCACTTTGGAAATGCTTTATCACGGATGACGGGTGCCGACACCTAGCAAAGCTGCCTCAGCTCCAAGTTTTAAGTTTGGATGAAACCTTGGTAACAGATGCCGGTATGAAGTATTTGACAGGACTGAAGAATTTGAGGCGTATTTCCTTATGGAAAACACGTGTGTCAGACCAAGGAGTCGCAATCCTTCGTAGCGCGCTTCCCGATTTGGAGATCAACCGATGAGCATGAATCGGGTGAGACTTGATCGCAGTATCGGTGACTGTAGGGGGTTCACCCTTATTGAGATACTCGTGGTGATCACGATAATTGGTGTGTTGACGATGCTTCTTCTCGCGGCGGTGCAGGCCTCCCGCGAGGCAGCCCGGCGCGCCCAATGTCAAAATAACCTCAAACAGTTGGCCCTCGCAATGATCAATCATGAGAGTGCGATGAGATTTTATCCGTCAGGAGGATGGGGCTATCGATGGGTGGGCGACCCCAACCGCGGTAGCGGCCGACGGCAGCCAGGGGGTTGGGCTTTCGTCATTCTCCCGTATTTGGAGCGCCGAGACCTGTTTGAGCAGGCATTAGATATCCATGATCCCAGTGAACTACGCTGGTGCCTTGCGCAGGTTAACGCCGTTGTTGTGCCGACATTTTACTGCCCTTCCCGGCGGGCAGCCGAACTGTATCCCATTTTACAAAGTCCCGCCCACTATCCGTACAATCTCGACTTACTTGAGAATGCCGTAAAAATAGATTACGCGGCGAATGCAGGTGATTTCTTGCTCGATGTCGGAGCTGGTCCAGTGTCGATTGCCCAGGGTGACCATCCAGCTTATCCCTGGCCTGACTATCCGGCTACCGGAGTATGCTTCTTGCGGAGCGAAATCTCGATAGACCATGTTTTGGATGGGACTAGCAATACCTATTTGGTGGGCGAAAAGAATATTCCGCGATTGCATTATGACACGGGGGATTGGCGAGGGGATGACCAGTCTGCGTACGTGGGAGATGATTATGATACGATACGTTGGGCGAACGCTTCTCTGCTCCCACTCAATGATGTCGAAGCTGAAAACGATGACGCTCGATTTGGGGGGCCACATCCGGGCGTGGTCCAAATGGCCTTTTGTGATGGCTCTGTGCGGCCCATTGACCTCAGCATTGATGCCCTAGTTCATCAACAACAAGCCAACCGCAAGGACGGACAAGTGAATAACACAGTCAGATCTAATGGCAACTGACAGTCTTTCTTTTCCAAAATTCGTTTTAGAAACCTCTGTACACCTGCCCTATCCCCAGCTCTCTGCCTCTTTAACAAATAACTCGCGTAGTGCCGTAAGTGCTTTTCTGAACGTTATTGGTATTATTTCGATTATCGTTCGAGCAATAATGAATAAGCTGCAGGGATGAGACTTGTTTCGACTCGACCAAGCACCACTCGGGAAACTTCTCCTGACAACTTCCCCGATGCCCACGGGGACCCAGTGCCCCATAACATACGTGACCCATGGCATGTTAGAATCGGCCCGGTTACTTGTCGAGATTGGCAATGCTGATCCGTTCCGCTCGCAAGGCGGCGGTCATCCAAGCCACCAGGGTCTTGACGCGACTCTTTCGCACATTTGTCCAAATCATGAGCGTCCACGCTGAAATACCAAGCAGTTTCATGGCGGCTCCCTCCGCATGTGTTGCTCGTGGGTTGAGTTTCGCTCAACGGTGCAGTCACCGTTGATCCCGTAAATCTATACGAGATATGCAGTGGCGAGGGAGCCCAATTTTATAGGGTCCAGAAACTGGGAATAGGGCAGGTCCCATCTCGCAAAGACCGATTTTCAGAAAGAGCCTACATAACGGCACCTTGGAGGCTTTTCGACATGCACGGTTTTCGGAATGCTGTGGAGTCGTTATGGCGCGATCTGGTCGATTCGCATTTTGACGAAGAACACTTCATTAGCGGTGTAATGCGTGATTGCGGACATGATGCTACAGGCGTTTCCAAGACCGATTTTCAGGAAATGCTGAATACAGGTAGTTGCGCAGCCATGCAAGAAGTGGGATGGTGCTGTAATGAGGTGTTGAGCTACTATTTAGCAAACCATCTTGGCAGCGCGGAGTTCGTTCGAGCGTTATTTGTTGCATTATGTGCCGTGAGGGCCATCCAAGCCGGTTTTGCCCATTGGGATTTCATATTTGACAAAATCCTAATGCTGCTGGTGCAAAACATGGACAAAACAGATTATCATTTTCGCATGGAATTTCTCAGGAATATTCTCTGCGAAAACTCGGAAGGAACGAGAAGTTGACAATTTGGGATGGCTGGGTCGCAGTGCAGGCTTGCGCAGGACGACTGATGGGAGGTTGCGCCAGGGGGATTCAAAGATTTACGGCCGCGTGGGACATCGCCGCCGAGTTACGCGCCGAGCCGAAGGGGATATAAGATTGAAAAAACGTATTACCTTGCCTTTGAAGGCTGGCGTATGATTGTGCCGCTCGAACACGGATTCTTGCGGAAGAAGGTGCCTGGAGTAGCCCGACTCCTGCCTGTTCTCTATAACCATTGGTACAAGTCTGAATGTTTGAAACTACTTCGCCGTCGAACCAAGGACGAGGTTGAACATGCTTGGCGAGCGGCGGTAGTCCCTAACCGCGTGGCCGGGGTCGTGACGCGCACCGTGAGGGATGAGTATTGTTGGCTGCCTGAGGCGCTTTTCGTGCCCGCCGATGAGTGTTTTGTGGTTTTCTGCTGGTGGCGACTGGCGTTAAGTGACGGTTTGGAGGCGGAGGTATGTATAGTCGAGATTGAGCGAGAGCTGGAAGTTGGAATCGCGGAGGAGGTGATTAGGCTGTTACCCACGTTAAAACTTGGCGATTTCTGCAGGAGGATCAGTAACACGCTTGTGGGCCGTTAAGGCGGGACTTCCAGGATTTCGCTACCAATTTATTGGGAAAATTGTGCTTTTGCCGATGGCCATCCACGGGAACCGCACCCTGCGGTTCATCGACGCCAACCAGAACGGCCAGCTCGACCAAGGCGACACCGACATCACCCAGTACACTTGGGACCACCGCAACCGGCTGGTCAAGGTGGAGCATCGGGCCAGTTACGCCGCGGCGGTGGACCGGGTGATCGAGAACGCCTACGACTACGCCAACCGCTGGGTCCGCCGGCGTCTGGATAGCGACGGCGATGGCCATACGGATAAGCGGCGCGTTCTCGCCTACGATGGCAACCAAATCGTCTTGGACTTCCGCCGGACCGGCTCCGGGCAGGTTCAGGCAGGCGACCTGGAGTGGCGGTATCTGTGGGGACCGGCGGTGGACCAGATTTTGGCCGAGGAAAACGTTGACAACGGCACTGATGAAACAATACAGTGGAACCTGACGGACCACTTGAACACGGTTCGGGATATTGCGAAGTATAATTCGGGCAGTGACATGACCACTGTGGTCAATCACCTCATCTACGACGCCTTTGGCCGGGTGACGGCCGAGACTAATTCGGCGGTTGATAGTCTGTTCTTATTCACGGGCCGAGCGTTCGATAGTCAGACCGAACTTCAAAACAACCTCAACCGCTGGTACGATCCTTCCGTCGGTCGCTGGCTGAGCGAGGACCCGCTGGGTTTCTCGGCGGGGGATGCCAATCTCTACCGCCACGTCCGCAATTCTCAGACGATTTACGTTGACCCCTCGGGGTTGTTTCTTGAGACACTGTGGGACGAGGCAAACATCGGCTTGGGGATTGTTTCCGTTGCCAAGGACCTATACGAGGGACAGTGGAGGCAGGCAGCAGTTGACGCAGGCGGCCTTGCGGTCGATGTTGCAGCGACACTTGTTCCCTTTGTCCCCGGCGGGGCAAGCGCAGGGATCAAGGCGACCCGAGCTACCGCGAAAGCGGCCGATAAGGCCGTGGATGCGGCTCGGGCGGTGGACAGAGTCGGAGACGCCGCACGGGCTGCGCGTGCCGCCACCGGACAGTTGCATCCTGCCATCTCGACGAAAGTGCATAAAGCTCTCGAGGACCATCCCACTTTAAGCGGCGCGTATCGGCGGCGGGACCCGCGGCTTGTGACCCGGGGCGCGGATAAGCAGGCCCATTACGGCTACCAACGCTGGCACAGAGAGCTAGATGATGAAGTCGTGGCATGGCTTAAGCGGAACCGGGATGCGACGGTGGAACAGTTCGAAGCCTGGCTGCGGTGGCGTTATAGCCAGGATGATCTGAGGAAACGTTTTCCCGGGGGGTTACCAAAATGAAGCGTCCGTCTGTTCGTTTTCACGTTCTCCACAACGGGCCCGGTCTGTTTGGGTGTGACGCCATTCAGGCCGACGACGCGGTGATCGGCGAGCCGCCGCGTTGTGAGGCTTGCGGCCATCCCGTGGGAATGCGCGCTTGGTTGCCGCCGGTGCGGGTCAACTTCGAGGTTTGCCGGGACGGGTACTGTGACTTTGTATTTCCTCCGGTGAACGACATTCTCGTCTCCTCTCGGTTCAAGCAGATCTATGAGTCCGAAGGGCTAACCGGGCTTTCCGGTTTTGACCCTGTGGAGATCGTGAAGATCAAACCCAAGCGGCGAGCCAAGGAACCGCCTCCTGCGTATTTTCGCGTCTTCGTGGCGCGGAGCCAAGCCGTGGTGGATCCTGAAGCATCCGGTTTCGATCCCCCTGCGGACAAGCCGGTCTGCCCGGTATGCCGGATAGGGTCTAATCGAAAGCGTTGGAAGAAACTGGTCATCCAGCCAGGAACGTGGTCGGGAGAGGATGTCTTTTTCCCGCGTGGCTGCACGGGTGACATCATTGTCTCCGAACGGTTCAAGATGGTCTGTGAGGCCCATGGGGTGACTAACGCGCTCTTGATCCCAGTGGAAGAGTATGGTTACGACTTTTATCCTCATGAGACCAAGGACTGGGACATCCGGAAGTACGAAGAGACGTTGGCCGTGCTGCGGACCATGAACAGGGCTGGGCGATTGGATGATTATGTGGAGGCGATGGAGGAGATGAGGAAGTACGTGCTGGCAGACCCCAAGTTTGATTGGCTTGAAGAGCTGCGGGAGCGCTTTGAGGGAAAAATCGACCCCATAGGAGACGCCGCACATGACGCCTATTATAATCTAATCGCTCCCTGGTACGCGAAGTACGTGAGAAAGCCCAAGGGGCCAAGCCGGCGCACGTGACTAAGTGCTCGTTGAGATGATGGAGTAGCCTACTCCCGTCTGCCTTTGGGCCAGCCGACAGGTGGCAGCTGCAGAGGGCAGCAAGCGAGATGCGGGGTCCGGCATGAGTCCAAGCCCGCATTTCGGGTGTGCGGCCAGGCTGTGCCAAGGAAGCCGGCCGCACCTCAGGGACACCGTCCCCGAAACAACGGCGTCAGGGCGATTCCTCTCGGAGGAATCTGCGCTCGGCCTCGGCCACGGGCTCGGCCGACTCCTTCTACCACCGCCAGTGGCAGGACCACTGGTGGCTCGATGCCGAGACCTGGGCCAGCGGCGGG
>JGI11944J13513_1001730_pt1 | contig 16771 bp, 9 predicted proteins | sample TerdegcoTASludge_FD_13513 | JGI IMG/M metagenome (IMG submission 13513) | reverse complement strand
CTGTATATGCATATAAAGAGGTATTAATTAATGAAACTTTTGCTCCTTGTATTTTTGTATTGTTTGATGAGTTATAAACATATCCAGACATTGAACCATATTGAGCTTGAGATATTACAGATATGGTTCCAGTTATATCAATTGATGAAGGAGAACCAGATGAACATTTTAATTTAACAGTATATTGATAACTACCTGATGTTCCTAATGGTGGAGAAACAATTAAATTAAAAGTTTTACTTGAACCACTTGATATATCTCCAAGTTCTGTTTGAGATATTGATAACCAATTAGGTCCATTTATTTTTTCTACTTTTACTCCTGTAATATTTCCATTTATTGCTGAAATTGTAAAAGTATTATATGTTGAGACACTATCTTTAATGTTTGGTGACCAAGTTGTTGGAGATACAGACATAGTGCCAGTAGATGGTGGAGGGGTTGTGGTTATAGGCCAAGAGCCTGAAAGTATATATTCAGCTTCTGTATCATAAGAACCTTTATAGCCTACAACTAATATATAATGAATACCAGATGAAATAGAAATATTTATTGATTCATTTTTCCCAGTACCATTTGCAGATCTTTTAATTTCATTTCCATTAGATTTATATAAATATAAATCATAATCTCTATTAGAAGGAACTATTAAATTTAAATTTATTGTACCTTGTGAAGCTACATTTATTTTGAAATAATCTTTATCATTAGGAGAACATATTTTTGCTTTATATGGTGTATAAGGATTTAAAGTTCCATACGCTGATTCCATTGTATCATTTGTTTCAAATGAGTCTGTGCAGGAAAATGAAGTATTGCAAGGCATTGAAGGATAAAAATAATAATTATTTTTTGGAGTTTCTTCTTTTATTATTTTCTCTTTATGATTCCCAAAATCAAATTCAACATCTCTTAAATCCAAGTAAACACTGTCTCTTTTAACTTGAAAATGTAGATGTGGTGAAGCAGCATTTCCTCTTTTATTTATTTTACCCAGTCTCTCACCAGCAGAAACATATATATTTGTTTTAAATTCTTCATAATCTTTTAGTTCTTGGTAAAGTCTCTCTTTTATTATTTTTTTAATACTTTCTTCCTTATTTTTGAAAAAAATTTCATCGATGTCTAAATGAACATAAAAAGTTCTTAACAATTGCTTAACATCATTTTTAATAATAACTTCCATATCATAATAATAAGTTATTCCATTTTTTTTAAATTTAAATGATCTTTTAGGCAGTTTATTAGGCTCACTATTTGTATTAAATTCAATCATTTCCCAACACTCCAAATCATCTGGGTAGTATACTGTATTAACTTTATTAAAGCTAATAATAACTTCACCATCGTTTGCTGCTAAAACATCTATTCCACTATCGCCCTTTCTTTCATAAGTTATATTACAAGCTTTATTATTTTTAGAATCATAATAAAAATCAATAGCACCGTATTTACCATTATTATGACCATCATAAGTAGAAGGATAAAGAAAATAATAATTATAATTCCAAGGTGGTCTTAACATTAAATTTTCGCCTTGAATATGATCGCTTAAACTGATACTTTTAATAATATTATTATTAATAAATGATGAGAATATTAGAATAAACAACAAGATCAATATTATTTTTTTCATTTTTAACCTCCATTAATATTATCTAAATTCATTATATTTAAAAATATTATATTTGTAAAATTTTATAAAGTCAAGTAATTTGTTAATGCAAAGTGATATATTCCCTTTTAGTTGCAAAGGGATTACTTCACCTATATTAATTTAGTGTTAGAGGAATTAATAATGGAAAGGGCAATAGATCTAAGAATGAAAGAGGTAAGTAGATTTTCAGTAATCAAAAAGGTAAATAATTTTGAAGATTTACAAAACAATTAAATAATATTTTTTGAAACAAGAGAAGGTGATATGCATATATAAAGAAATAGATATAAATTTAATAAAAGTATTATTTATTTTATGTAGATTTAAAATCAATTATTAGATTTTTAACGAAGTCGACCTTAAGAATTAAAATGGTCTTTATAATCGGTAAAGATTTAAAGTATATCTGAACAACAATTATAATAAATTTTGATGAAATTATGTCTAAAAAACTGTAATTGACTCTAAAAATTTAGTTGTCCACTGAGAAGTTCAGAGATTCAAATTGCATTTAAAAATCAACTGTAAAATTTAATGAAATTATTTAAGGATTAACGGGAACCTAATTGAAATTTATGAGATTTAAATTGCATTTAAAATCAATTATTAAAATTTGAGATATTTGTCAAATTAAAAAAATGTGGTATATAAAAAGTTAATGGATAAAGGGGATATTAGAGATTCAATTTACTCAAAATTATTAGAATTACCTTCTAAAAAGGGTATTAATGATATTGTTGAACTTTTCACGAAACATTTAAATTATAAATATCAAAATAAAAATATCCCTAAAGAAATTTTTTCAGAAGATATTAAAGAAAGAATAAAAGAAATAAAAATAATTTCAGAACATAATGATTTTAAAATATTTTTTATACATTTAGATTTAGATAAATTAACAAATACACCACAAAGAGAAATTATCAAAAAGCTTGAAACTTATGGTTATCCATTTGGTCTTTTTGTTTTTTCGAATGAAAAAAGTCCAAGAACGCTACATTTTGTAAATGTTAAATATGAAGAAAAAAGGGAAGAGAGAGAAAAAATTATTAGAAGAATGGTAATTGAGGAAGGTGGTGGTTTTCGAACCTATAGTGAAAGATTATCATTAATTGAGATAGAAGATGAAAATTTAACACCATTGGAAATTCAAGCAAAGCATAACGAAGCATTTGATGTTGATAAGGTAACTGAGGAATTCTTTAATAGATATAAAGATATTTTGGAAAATATAACAAAATATCTATCTAAATTCAATATTGATGAAGAAAGGGGAAGATATTTCACAATTCAATTTCTCAATAGAATGATTTTTATCTATTTTATTCAGAAAAAAGGGTGGCTTGTATGGAATGAAGGTGAAGCTGATAAAAGATATTTATACAATCTTTATAAAAAATATAAAAAAGAGTATAAAATAAAAAATTCAAATTTCTATAGAGATTTTCTTGAGCCACTTTTCTTTTATGCTTTTAATCAAAATTCAAGCTTTAAAAATTTTCCCTTACCTCAAGAAATAAAAATTTCATACTCATATATGCCATATCTAAATGGTGGTTTATTCACAAAAAATAAATTTGATGAATTAGGTGATGTTTTATTAGAGGATAGTTTGTTTGATGAGATATTTGACAATTTACTCGAAAAATTCAATTTTACAATAACAGAGGACCTTCCATTTGATATTGAAGTTGCAGTTGACCCAGAGATGTTAGGTAAAGTTTATGAATCCTTAGTTCATGGTGAAGAGATTCAAGAAAGAAGAAAAGCAGGAATTTTCTTTACACCGAGAGTTGAGATTGATTATATGATAAAAATGTCTCTTATTGAAAATATGTATAAAAATTTAGGAATAGAAAAAGAAAAATTGATTAAATTTGTCTATTCAAATGATGAGAAAATAGATTTAAATGAAGAAGAAAAATTCAAAATCAGAGAGCATCTTAAAAATATAAAAATTGTTGATCCTGCTGTTGGTTCAGGTTCTTTTCTTGTTAGAGCAATGAATATTCTTGTTGATCTATTAACAAAAGTTGGCTATGAGGTTGATAGATTTAATTTAAGAAAAAGCATCATAAAAATTCTCTTTATGGTGTTGATGTGATGGAATGGGCAGTAAGAGTCGCGGAATTGAGATTGTGGCTGAACCTACTTGTTGATGTAGAAAAAGGAAATATTGATATTTATACAAAACCACTTTTACCAAATTTATCTTTTAAAATAAGACAAGGCGATTCTCTTGTACAGGAAATTTTCGAGAAATATGTTTCATTAAGGGAACCAGAAAATTTGACACCTTCAATCAAAAGAATAATAGAAGAGTTGGCAAAAGAACATAGCAGATTCTTTGATGGAGAAAGTGAAAGAGAAAACATCATAAAAAAATTAGAAAATGATTTAGTTAAAAAGATATTTGATGAAAAGTTAAACCAATTAAGAAATGAAAAAGGGAAAATACAGAATGAGTTAAAAAATTTATTTGATGAATATTCAAATAAAGTTAAAATGTTTGGAGAAGATAAAAAAGAGAGAGAAGAGTTTGAAAAAATAGTTGATAATTTGAGTAGAGAAAAAGAAAAAATTGATAATGAAATTGAAGAGTATAAAAATATTTATGAAAATTTATTAAGAACAAAAGAAAAAACATATTTCCTATGGGATGTATGCTTTTCTGATGTTTTTAAAGAAAAAGAGGGATTTGATTTAGTTATTGGGAATCCACCATATGTTAGACAAGAATTGATAGGACCACCATTAATTAAAAATCCATCAAGAGAACAAAAAGACTTATATAAGAAGAAACTTCAAGAATCGGTTGAAAAAACATGGGGATATAAAGTTGGTGGAAGGTGTGATTTATATGTTTATTTTTATTTTCAATCTCTTTCTCTTTTAAATAAAAAAGGAACATTCTGTTTTATAAATTCAAATTCATGGCTTGATGTTGATTTTGGTAAATATCTTCAGGAATTTTTGCTTAAAAATTTCGAGATAAAAAGAATAATAGATAATCAGGTCAAAAGAAGTTTTAAAGAGGCTGATATAAATACAATTATGGTTTTAATTAACTATCCTGAAAAAGAATTTTTAAACAATAAAGTAAAATTTATTATGTTCAAAAAACCATTTGATGAAGTAATAAAAATTGATAATGAACTTTTGATAGAAGAAAAAGATGAACTATTTAAGAATGAAGATTTAAGAGTTTTTCCAAAATCACAGAAAGAACTTTTATTAGAGGGAATTGAAGGTGATGAACAAGAAGAGATTAAACTTTTAAGCGGTAAATATGAAGGTGGAAAATGGGGTGGTATTTATTTAAGAGCACCTGATATCTATTTTACAATACTTGAAAAAGGTAAGGGTAAATTTGTAAAATTAAGAAATATAGCAAAAATTAGAAGAGGTTATATCCCATATCCATTAAAATTATTCTTATTGACAAAAGAAGATATTGAAAAAAATAATTTAGAAATAAATAATTTATACCCAGCCTTTTCGAGTCCTATATATTTCAAAAATATTATTTTAGAATCCTCAGATAAATATTTATTAATATTTGACAATATACAAGAATTAGAAAACACCAACTTATTAAAATGGTTTTTAAATAAAATTAATGAATTACAAATAAGTAATAAAAATATATCTTTAAAATATAGAGAACAATCGCAAATTATAATTCCAAGAACTATTTACGAAAGACACATTGTTTATTTGAATAAAGGACTATCTATTATTGATCATGTTGAATTATTAATTAAAGAAGATCCAGAAATTATATGTTGTATTTTGAATTCTTCTTTATATATTTTGCTTAAAGAAATATATGGACGAGTCGGGTTGGGTTTAGGAACTCTAAAATTTGAGGTTATAGATGCGAAAAATTTACCTTTTTTAGAATTAAATTATAAATTTAAGAAAGGATTATTTTTATTTAGAAAACTTTTTAAAAGAGAAATTTTATCTGTTTTTCAAGAGTTTGGCTTAGACTCAGATAAACCAATTAGAGAGCAGGAACCAAATCCTCTTCCTGATAGAAAAGAATTAGATGATATAGTTTTTGATGCTATAGGATTAACTGAAGATGAGAGAAAAGAAGTTTATTGGGCAGTCGCTGAACTTGTCCAAAATAGATTAAAAAAAGCCAAAAGTGTTTAAATATTAACAGGAGGAGTTTTATGAAAATAAAAAAATTAATACTTGAAAATTTTAGGTGTTTTTATGGTGCAATTGAAATACCAATTGATGATTTTACAGTATTCATAGGAAAAAATGATCAAGGTAAATCAACAATTCTTGAAGCAATTGACATATTTATTTATGAAGGAAAAGGAGTTGTTAGAATAGATGAGAATGATTTAAACTTCAAAGCAAAGCAAGAAGGTAAGGAATATTTTAAAATTGGAATTATTTTTAAAGATTTACCAAATGACTTAATTATTGATGCTACAAATCCAACAAATTTAGAAGATGAATTTCTACTAAATGAAGATAAACTTTTAGAAATTTGGAGAACATATAAAAAAGATAAATTATCATATACATCAATTAAATGTTATCATCCTGTAAATGATGAATTTTTAAGAAATTTAATGAATAAAAAAATAAATGAATTACAAAAGTTTGTTGAAGAGAATAATATTGACATCTCAAATATAGATAAAAGAAAAAGTGCAGATTTAAGAAAAGTAATTCGCGATTTTTATAAAAATCGCGATAAAAATCTTATAATGGAATCAGATGAAATTAAAATTGATGAAGAGGGTTTAAAAGATATTTGGCAAAAATTATTTAAATATATACCTATATATGCACTATTTCATTCTGATAGAAAAAATATCGACCAGGATGATGAGATTCAAGATCCATTAAAAATTAAAATAGAAGAGATTTTCAAGGACAATCTTATTATTGATACTCTTAACTCAATAGGTAATCAAGTTAATAATGAAATTAAAAATATAGCTTCAGCAATTTTTGAAAAATTTAATGAATTAACAAAAAATTCATTAGGTATAAAAATAGAGCCAGATATTCCAGAAATTACATCATTAAAATGGAAGGAAGTTTATAAAAATATAAAATTTAAAACTGATGATGATATTCCTCTTAACAAAAGAGGAAGTGGAATAAGAAGAATTATTTTGCTTAGCTCTTTTCTAGCAGATAAAGAAAAAACTATAATAACAGATAATACTCATATCATATATGCAGTTGAAGAACCCGAAACTTCTTTACATCCAGATCTTCAAAAAATAATGATTAATACTTTAAAAGAAATTTCTGAAAAAGGAAATTATCAAATATTAATTTCAACTCACAGTCCAGCTTTAATAAGACTATTTGAGACATCTTCCATTAGATATGTTGAAAAAGATGATAATGGAAATGGAATTGTTAAAGAATTTAGTGAAAGTGTATTTGATAAAATTATTGAAAATTTAGGTTTATTACCAAATATCGGAAAAGTGGTGATATGTGTAGAAGGTAAAACAGACGAGAAATTTTTAAAAAATATAAATCAAAATATTATAGAATTAAAAGAAATTATTGATTTAAATGAAAAAATAAAATCTGGTTTAATTGCAATAATACATGTTAGAGGGGCCAATCTTAAAGATTGGATTAATAGATATGCATTAAAAAATACCAATGCAATTGAATTTCATCTTTATGATAAAGACAAAAAAGAACAATATGAGAAGGATATTAATAAGGTGAAGCAAAGAGACGGTTGCTATGGTACATTAACTCAAAAAAGAGAAATTGAAAATTACATACCTAAAAGATTGATAGAGGAAGAATTTAATATATGTTTAGATAATATAATTAATTGGAACGAAGAAGATATACCTATAAAAATTATGGAAAAACTAAAAGATAAAAAGATTAAAAATGAAGGTTGTATAAAAGAAATTTTATGTGGTAAGATTGGAAAACAAATCACTAAAAATGATTTGGAGGAAATAAGCGCTTGGGAAGAAGTAAGACAATGGTTTGAAAAAATAAAAGAAATGGTTAATAAAGTAATAATAAATGAGTAAATATATATAAAATAAATTTTGGAGGTTTAAATGAATAAAGATGATGTAAATATTGCATTTGAAATGTTGCTTGAAGAAATTGAAAATATCTTCAGTAATTTAGATAGTGAAAGGGAAAAATTTTCTAAATCTAAAGATTATGAAAAAGCAAACGAGATATATAATAAAATTTCAAAGTTATCAAATTATTGTATTAAAGTAAAAGAACTTCAAAAAGAGTGGGATGAATTGTTTAGTAGTGAAGTGGTTGAAATACAAAAAAGAAAGAAGAGAAAAAAATTAAAAGAGGGACTTAGAACTCCTAATGAAAAATATATTATTCCTATATTAGAATCATTGATAGAGCTGGGTGGGAAAGGTGAAATGTCTAAAGTATTGGATAAAGTTTATGAAAAAATGAGAGACATATTAAATAAATACGATTATGAATATTTGCCTTCTGGTAAAATTATTAGATGGAAAAACTCGGCTCAGTGGTGTAGATTTCAATTAATTCAACGGGGGTTAATGTCAAAAGATTCTCCATTTGGTATTTGGGAGATAACAAAAGAAGGAATAGAATATTATAATAAAAATAAGTGAGGGTTGAATTTTTAAAGATATAATTAGAATTTTAAAAGCTGGAGGAATTTGATGAAAAAGAAGATGAATGAATCAAAAGATATAGAATATTATTTAAATCTTCCTTATGAATATATTTTTATACCAGAAGAAAGTGGTGGATATTCAGTCAAAGTTAAAGAATTTCCTGGTTGCACTGCATTTGGTGAAACAGTTGAAGAGGCATTTAAAAATATAAGGGAATCAATGAAAATATGGTTATCTGAAGTTATAAAACAAAATTTGGAAATTCCTTATCCTAAAATTAAAAAAGAGAGTGAGTAATGCCAGATATAATAGATAACAGAAATTTTCTATTGTCTGAAGCAATTAAAAAGATGCTTTCATCTTCTGATAGTGCAAAATTTGTTATTGGTTATTTCTTTTTGAGTGGTTTTAAAGAAATTTCAGATTATCTTAAGGATTTAAACGAGATTAAAATTTTAATTGGTAATACAACTAATAAAGAAACAATTGAACAGTTAGTTGAAGGTTATAAAAAATTGGATAAAGTAAGGGAGGTTCTGGAAAAAGGGAATTTTTTAAATAAAAGTGAAACAAAAATATTAAAAAATGACACCTCTAAAGATATAAAAGAAACAATTGAATTTATGGATCAAGATGAAAGAGATGAAAAAATTATTAAAACGCTTGATAAGTTAATATCAGAAGGAAAAGTTAAATTTAAAATTTATACTAAGGGTAGACTTCATGCAAAAGCATATATTTTTGATTATAAAGAAGGAAAAGGATATGAGAAAGGAATAGCAATTGTTGGTTCAAGTAATTTAACTCTATCAGGTTTAACAAATAACACAGAATTGAATGTTGTTGTAAATGGAAATGAAAATCATACTCAATTAACAGAATGGTTTGAGGAATTATGGAATGAAAGTGAAGATTTCAATGAAGATTTGATGAGAACTTTAGAAAATAGTTGGGTTTTAAATGAAAATATAACACCATATGATATTTATATTAAAACAATATATAGTTTGATAGAAAGAGAGGAATATACACCAACAATCCTTGATTTTCCATTTTTAACCAATTTTCAGAAGGATGCTTTAAAGCAAGCAATTAATATAATAGAAAAATTTGGTGGAGTTTTTATTTCAGATGTTGTAGGTTTAGGAAAAACATACATAGGTGCTGCTCTTATTGATTACTATAATAAAGTAAAGGATGAAAAATCTTTTGTAATATGTCCTGCATCACTTAAAGATATGTGGGAAGATATTATAGAAAAATATGAATTGAATTCTCATGTTTTGTCTATGGGAAAATTAAGTGAGAGAAATTTTAATATATTTGAGGAAAAGAAATTTAAAGATAGAGGCGTTGTCTTAATTGATGAGAGTCATGAATTCAGACATACAGAGACAATTAGATATAGAAATATATCTCCCTTCTTACAGGATAAGAAAGTTATATGTTTAACTGCAACACCAAGATGTAATACTCATTGGGATATTTATAATCAGATAAAACTTTTTCATCCAGAAGATTCTATAAGTGAATTTTCAATCAATCCACCAAATATGAGAGAATTTTTTAGAAATGTTGATGAAGGAAAAGCAAAGTTAAAAGAGTTTTTAAGAAATATTTTAATAAGAAGAACGAGAAAGTTTATTCTTAAATGGTATGGTAAAGAAGATGAAAATGGAAAAAGGTATGTTGAAATTGGTGATAAAAAACAATATTTTCCTCAAAGAATATTACAAACTCAGGAATATAATATAGAAAAAACATATAACGGACTTTATGATAAGATAAGAGAAAAAATCAAGGAATTAACTTTAGCAAGATACAATCTTTATGACTATGTTTATGCTGAATATAGAACTGAATCTCCTTATTTAGAATTAAAACAGGCAAGTCAAAGTTTAAAAGGATTGATGAGAGTAATTTTATTTAAAAGATTAGAATCAAGTGTTGAAGCATTTAAAAAAACAATCAGTAATTTAATTAATTTAAACTGGCTAATGGTTGAAGCAATTAATACTGGTTTTATACCTGCAGGTGAAGAAGCTCAAAAATATATGTATCAATATGAATCAAAGGAAGAAGAGGATTTCTTTTCTATGCTTGAAGAACTGAGTATTAAGTATGATATAAGTGCTTTTGATGTTGATAGATTAATGGATGACATAAAGATTGACATTAAAATTTTACAAGACATTGATAAAATGATTTCTAATATAGATATCAAAAATGACGATAAATTAAATGTTTTAAAAAATCTGATTGAAAAAAATTTAAAAAATCGAAAAGTTCTTATTTTTACTGAATATAGTGATACTGCTAATTATCTTTATGATAACTTAAATTATTTAGAAAAGGTTGAAAAGGTTGATAGTAAGAGAAAAGATTGGATGAATGTCATTAAAAGATTTGCTCCAAGATCAAACAATTATGAATTAAAAAATAGTGAAGAAGAAATAGAAATTTTGATATCAACAGATATCTTAAGTCAGGGCTTAAATTTACAAGATGCATATATCGTTATAAATTATGATTTACATTGGAACCCTGTAAGATTAATTCAGAGAATTGGTAGAATTGATAGAATCGGAGCAATTAATGATAAGGTATATTGTTTTAATTTTTTACCTGAAAAAGAGATAGAAAAACATTTAGGTTTAAAAGAAAGGTTGAGTAGAAGAATACAAGAAATTCATGACACAATAGGTGAAGATACAAAAATTTTGGATGAAACTGAAAAGTTAAATGAAGAGGAAATGTACGCAATCTATTCTGGTGATGAAAAAATTTTAGATAGAGAGGATGAGGAAGAATCTTTAACTCTTCAAGAATTAAAAAATATAATAAATGAAATTGAGAAAAGCGATCCTCAATATTTGGAAAAGATAAAAAATATGCAAGATGGTGTGAGAAGTTATAGGGGCTTTGGAGAGGAAAAGTATTTATATACATATTTAAAATGTGGTGATTATGAAAAATTATATTTACTCAATGAAAATGGTGATATTGTTGATGATGATTTAGAAAATATATTAACTCAAATTAAATGTGATTCTTCTGAAAATATTGGGAAAAAGGATAAAGAGATGTTTAAAATAATACCAGATGTTAAAAGAAAATTTGAAGAAGAAGTTAAAATACTTATGGATAAAAAAATTATTTCCCGTAAATTAACTCCTCAACAAAATTATGTATTAAAAGAATTACAAGTCATTTATGAGAAAAATGATAATTTTGAAATAAAAGAGATGGCTAATAAATATAGTGAAATATTTAAAAAAGAGTTGATTCCAATAGTCCAAAAGGAATTAAGAATCATTAAAAGAGAAAACTATAAAGATGAATATCTTTTAGAAAAACTAAAAGATATAATAAATAAATATAATCTTCTAAGGGAGAAAAAAGAGGAAGAAATAAGAAAAGAAGAGGATAGAACTAAAATTATCTGTAGTGAGATTATAAATATTTAATTTTTTACAACATTTTAAAATAAGTTTTAATTTTTTGTGCCATCAACTTTCTTCTTTCTTTAAGAAAATCTTCATAATTTTCACTTGAGGAATCAAATATTGACTTTGGAATGCAATGAGCTTCTAAATTATTATAAAGTTCATCTATATTATTAATAGCACCATATATTAATTTTCCAGTTTCACATTGTTTTAATAATTCTCTAAAATAATCTTTAGGGGCTTTATTGCCAATAGCAATATTTATTTCACTTTGTGCCATAACGTAATTTGCTATTTGATTATACATATTTCTTTCATATCCAGACTTTTTTAAATAATCTTTTGGAAAAATATGATGTACATCTCCTTTTAAAGAAATTAAATCTTGAACTTTTATATCCCTTGATAAAAATCCCTTATCGTCCATTTTTACTTGAGCTGCTAAAAAAACATAAAATTCAGGAATAAATGCAACAGGCTTATCCATTTGTTGTGGTAGACTTACATCCCAGAAAGAATCTGGAAGTTCTGCTTCAATTACACTTTGAATATATTGTTCAGGGTCTAATTCATTTAAACGTCTAATATCTATATCAAATTGAGTTTCTGGAGATGCAGAATAACGACCCTTTAAAATTGACAAGACAAGCCACTTTCTAACTAATGATTCAATTTTTGCTTGTGAAATATTTTTATCTCTTAAAGTTAAATATAATATATAAGCGAAATCAATTGCGTTTTGAGACCTTATCATAAAATTTTCTATAAAGCCAGCAGATTTAACTATCATCACAAACTTTTTAAAATTATTTTCATTCATAAATTCTAAAATTCCTTCTTTTAATTTATTAAATGATTCTTCTACAATTTCCTCTTTATATTGACGAGTTTCAAAGTCTCTACCAGATATCAATGCAACTAAATCTTGCAATTTTCCTCTTTTAAATTTTGTTGTGAAAGAAACCCTTAACATATCAGTATATGAAGGGCTGTATAGGTCATCTTTTTCATCTTTTAACCAAATCATTTTTTTGAAATAATCAGTTTCTGTAAATTCTTTATCTAATTCTACAAGTTGACTATAAAATTCAGGTTTTTTAGCAAGATGACAAAAATAATCAATTGCTTTTCTTAATATATTTCCACCATATTTTTCATCAACTGCAATTTTTGACATTGCAAAATCTGCTTGATTTAATACAACTCCTGATGAGTTAATTCTAATAAATATTTCTGTGACTTCTTCAATATCAAGATCTGAGTTTAAATCTATTAATCCAATAGGTATATTTATGATACTTTTTAATGAATCAATGCTTTTAAAAATATCTTCCTTTTTAACATCATTATTATAAGAACAATATTCCTCAACTGCATTTAAAATTTCATACTCTGGAGAAAAAACTTTTGAAATATCGGATATCCATCTTTTATCTTTTTGTATTGTTGTATTTAATACTTCGAATTTATTTTCAATAGGATTAAAAGCAATTGTTATTCTTTTCTTTTGATAATCAGAATTAATTAGTTCTTTTCCTAATATGGCAGCCATAAGTGCTTTTACACGTTGTTGTCCATCTATTAATATTCTTTTTCCAATAGAAGAAGACCCATCTTTTAATTTAACATGAGGATTTTGCCATACAATTAAATAACCAATAGGATATCCATTATATAAAGAATCGATAAGATCTCTAACTTTAATTGCATTCCATATAAAAGGTCGTTGAATTTCAGGAACTGCTATTTCATTAGATAAAATCCATGTTAAAATTGTTTGAATTGGATGATGGTTCACTGAAAATTTCTGTATAACCATGCAATTCCTCCTAAATTTTTATTTATATAAATATTTTATCATATTATGATTTACAATATAGAATTCAAAAAAAGTTTACAAAAATAGGCTGTCTACTTTTGTAAACTAAGAGATTTTTTTGCTTGGCTTAAAGCACCTCTTGCTTTATCAAAATTGGTATTAAAATTAAAAATCATCTTTCCAGTTTTTGCATTTATGATTAATTCATGAGGAGTTTCAAGATCTTCTGTATCTCCACCGCCAACATTTATTCCAACTTTTACATTAATTATACCACTACCACTACGCTTTGCTCTACCTTTTTTCATATTTATACTTAACACATCACTTGGTGTTAAGGAGAAATTTTCACTGTGTTCTTGAAGAATTTCATCTGGAGTCATTTCATAATATTTTTTATAATATGTAAAACCAGTTCCCATTTGAGAGAAAAATTGTTTTAATTTTCCTCCACCCGCATCTTTTGTCTCTTCTTTTCTTTGTTCTGCCTCTTTCTTGTAAAGTTCTTGAGTCCATTTTGCGAATAACATCCTTTTATCTGTTATCACAAGTGCCCAAGGTTCCAATTTAAACATACTTTTTTTCCAATTTACCGGAACAACTTCTAAGATTTTTTCTTCCATAAAACACCTCCTAATATTTTATTTAATTAAATATATCCTAATTATATATTTATTTTATGGAAATATAAGATAAAATTAAAAAAATAGGTTAATATTATGGTTAAATTGAATTTACTTAAATTAAAAGAAGACACTTTTTTAAGAAAAAATCTTATTGAACTATTCAATCAAAATAGTAATAAAAAAATTATCTATATTGAGGGTGAGGCAGGTTCTGGTAAAACAACTTTTCTATCAATGCTTTTTGATAAAAAGAGAAATTATTCATTTTTAACTGTGTCTAAATTGGATAAAAATAAAAATATTTTTCTAAAATCCTTAATAAACTCATTATATAAAGAAAAAACTAAGAAATTTAAAATACCTCAAAAAGAATTATTGAATTTTATAATTAGTTTTTTAAATTCAATAGAGGAAGATTTTTACATAATAATTGATGATTTTCATGAAATAAGTGATGATAATGAAATAATAAGTTTAATAAAAATATTAATAATAAATACAAATGAAAATATCCACTTAATCTTATCAAGCAGATTTAAACTACAAGAGGAATTTTATATTGATTTATTAAGAGAGAGAATTTTTATCATATCAAATGAATTATTGAAATTAACAAGAGATGAGATAATGGATTTTTTCAAATTTAGAAATATTTTAATTGATAAAAAAGAAGCCGAGGAAATCTATAAAAAAAGTGGAGGATGGATTATATATATAAATTTGATATCAAAATTTTATAATAAAAAGTCAGAGATATATGATTTAAAAATTATAGATAAATTTTTTGAAGATGAAATTTTTTCTTTATTAAGTGGGGACGAAAAAGAAATTTTAAAAATATTTACGCTAAAAGAGGTTATTCCCAAGAATGTTATTGAAAATTTTTATGATGATGGATTAAAAATCTTAAAAATTCTATCAAACAAAAACATATTTGTTGAAGAAGAAGGCAACTATTTTAAAATTCATCCTGTATTTAAAGAGGTATTGTTAAATAAATTTGGAAAACTTGATAAAAGTTCCTCTATTAAATTAGCAAGAATTTATGAAAAATATAGATATTATAAAGATGCATTTGAAATTTATATACTCTTTAAAGAGTATGAAAATGGAGTAAGGATAATAGAGACATGGGGATTAAAACTGTTTGAAAGTGATGATATATATATTTTAGAAGATTTAATAAATTCAATACCAAAAAGTTACTACACTGAAAAAATATATCTTATATTATCTGATATGGAAAAAATAAAGGGAAATTATAAAAAAGCACTTGAAATAGTATTTAAAATCGACCCGATAAAATTTAACAAAAAGGAGGATAGATTTTTAAAATTCATAAAAGGTGAACTTTTATATCTTACTGGTGAATATAAAAAGGCATTTAAAATTTTGAATTCATTTACTTTTAACAATGAACTTGAGATAAAAAGAGTCCAAATTTTGGCAATAATTTATCATTTTCTAAATAATGATAATAAATTCAAAAAATATATGGAAAGAGCATTAATTCTATCACAAAACAAAGATGATTTATACAGTGAAACAAAAATATTGAATGATTTAGTTGTTGGATGGTATGAACCAAAAGGAGAAATAGTAGAATCTGAAGTTATGCTTAAAAAAGCAATATCAATTACAAATAAGAATAATCTTTTTTTAAATCCTATAATTCCAGGTAATATCAATAACATGGAGATTTATATTGATCCTGACAATATAAAAGTTGTACCATTTATAATACCTCCTGGAAGAACAGTTGTCCCAATAAGATTTATATCAGAAACTTTTGGTGCAAAAGTTGATTGAGAAGGTGATACAAAAACAGTAAGAATTTATTTAGAATCTAAAAATATCAGAATTACATTACAGGTAGATAATAAAATTGCAAGGTTGAATGATAAAGTTGTGACCTTAGATGCAGCTCCTTTAATAAAAGAGGGTAGAACTTTCGTTCCATTAAGGTTTATCTCTGAAGCATTTGGCGCAAAAGTTGATTGGTTTAGTAGCGAGAAAAAAATTGTAATCGAGTACAATCCTTAATTTATGTCAAAAATATAATATATCCAACTATTATGTTTAATATTGATAAAATAAAGACAATCATTCCGAGCCATATATGTATTGATTAAATTTTCTTCTTTTATTCATTATCAATTTTCTCTGTATAAGTCGATCCTAATATTACATTGATTGTTGATAAGACGGAAATAAAAATTCTTCTCTTTTCTTAAAACAATAATTATTGAGAATAGTGTCACTAAAAATATATGTTTACAAAAATTTGAGTTTAAAATTTTTTTTAGTAAAATAATTTACATGGATATAAAAATAGTTACTGATTCAACATGGGATTTTGATGAAAACATTAAAAAGGAGTATGATATTGAAGTTGTTCCCCTTTATTTAACAATAAAAGGCAAGAGATATAGAGATGGAGTAGATATAAAGAATGAAGATTTCTATGAAATTTTTAAAAATAGTAATATCTTACCACAAACATCTCAACCTTCACCATTTGATTTTATCGATGTCTACAAAAAACTGCTGAAAAATTTTGAAAAAATAATTTCAATACATATATC
>JGI11944J13513_1001723_pt1 | contig 16822 bp, 10 predicted proteins | sample TerdegcoTASludge_FD_13513 | JGI IMG/M metagenome (IMG submission 13513) | reverse complement strand
CGTGCTCATTCTGTTCTTTCTTTGTTGATGAGTACCGGCTGGCCCTGACATAGTATAACCTGACATTATGGATCATGGCAGCAAGAGTCGCCCCGACGCAGGCGATCTTTCCACAGGCAGACATATTGACATAGACGCGGTTTCCCATCTTCTTCTCTTTGACAATAAGCCATGAGATGGTTTTCATGACTTCAATGATGTCAAACATGTCAATCCGGTGCAGTTCCACTTCTATCCCCTTTTTCTCCAGAATCGCACGGTTCCGCTCATCAAATCCATGCTGCCTGGACGTCAGTGCATGTTCATTTGGGTTATCATACTTTGTCAGGTCATCCATTGAGATGAGGTGGACGCGGTGGGCTTTTATCTCCTGGAACGGGGTGATCACCCGGTCGATCTCATACCCAATTGGAATGATGTGGACCAGTTGCTCAAGTTTTTCTGTGGCCGGAGTCATGTATTTCCTCGTGAATCAGAAATGTTCACATTGCTCATAATGCTCAATATGTTCATACACGTATATTCATATATCTCTTTGTGGATACTACTATTATCCCCTGCATAACCTACCATCCATCATATGAACTCCTGTTCACCACATTCTCCCACCTGACACACAAATCCCCGTGCAGGGGAATACATTTTACCTGATATCTGAATTTATTCTTATGGTATCCGGTTTTTTCGAAAGCATAAACACCCGCAACATACCAGATCAATAAAGGCCGGTACCGACAGCCACGATGCCGATGTGAACATGATCCTTCTCGTATGACCAGAATGGTGATATGGTGAATACTGAAAAATTTCCGCCAGATCAACAGAGTGTACCTGATGGGTCATCCCCGCTCTCTCTCATCGTTGAGTATGATTCGGCAATCAGCTATGCGGTTCAGCAGAACCGGATTCCTGTCATCAAGCGGATAAAGGTCGGGAACCTGGCAGATACTCCCTTACATGCCTTACGTCTTTGCATCACATCAGATCCCTCTTTTTCTGATCCTTATGAGATCATCATATCAAAGATATCACCTGGGGAGACCTTTACCATTCATACGATCCCTCTCATCCTTCGTCATGGATTTTTCAGAACGGTCGTTTCTCCGGTTCATGGTTCATTCACGGCTGAGATCTCGTACCAAGGGAAACCACTTCTCATTCAGTCATACTCGGTCAGGATTCTTGCCTATGATCAATGGAGTGGTCTTCGGTCAGTTCCTGAACTCATATCTGCGTTTATCATCCCGAACAGTCCTGAAATTACTGCAATCGTACAAAAAGCACAGGATATCCTGTATAGGTGGACCAGGGACTCCTCACTGACCGGGTATCAGACTCGTGACAGTAACCGGGTCAGGAAGATGGCAGCGGCGGTCTATGCTGCACTCCAGGATCTGCATATCAGGTATGCGACACCTGAAGCCGGGTTTGAACAGGAAGGGCAGAAGGTAAGGCTTGCAGATACGATAATCGGGGAACGGATGGGAAACTGCCTTGATCTCTCCCTTCTGTATGCCGGATGTCTTGAGCGAATCGGTCTTCATCCCCTCATATGTATCACTGAGGGCCATGCCTTTGCCGGATGCTGGCTGATTCCTGACACCTTCAGTGATGTGGTCATTGAAGCATCTCTGCCCATCAAAAAGCGGGTAGAACTTGGTGAAATTCTCCTTCTTGACGTGGTGACGGCGACGTCTGATACCCCTGTATCTTTTGAGATGTCTGTGACCAGTGGAGCCGGTCACCTCTCTGACAGTCAGGGTTTTTTCTGTGCTATTGATATAAAGACCTCACGAAATGGGAGATATAATATCATTCCTCTTCCGGTGTGGGCAGAAGAACTGGCAGTTTCAGATGAAACCCCGATACCGGATGATCAGGACCGGAGAACAGAGCCGGATAATCTCTCTGAAGGAGATGGATCTAGCGGTTCCATCCCTGCTCCTCCTGGCGATATTCACCCGCCCCTGCCTTTCTTTCCATATGAGAAGAGACGATCCTGCTATCCCCGGCTCGAACGGTGGATGCATAATCTCCTTGATCTCACGCTTAGAAACCACCTGTTGAATATGTATAATTCGGGGTCTCATCTCACGCTTCTGACTCCGGATCTCACACGGCTGAAGGATGCGGTTTTTGAAGGGAGAGCGTTTCATGTGCATCACTTTGATCATACCGGAGAAGTTACCCCCCACTCCCTGCTCCCGCATGATCCCCTGTTTGGGTATTTTGTCGAGGAACTGGGCAGGAATCGATTATATTGTCAGATATCAGAGAAAGAACTGAGTAAAAGACTGTACAATCTCTATGCCCAGGCGAAGAAGTCTTTGGAAGAGAGCGGAGCAGAAACCCTCTACCTTGCACTCGGGACCCTGATATGGTATGAGACAGACATCTCTGATACACCCCTTCATGCACCCATCCTGCTCATACCCCTTGAAATAACCAGAAAAGATGTGACTACCGGGTTTTCCATCCGGATGGGAGATGACGAACCACGGATCAACACAACCCTGTTAGAGCGACTGTATCAGGATTTTCAGATTGAGATATCTTCCATCGATCCACTTCCGATAGATGAGCACGGGGTGGATGTTGCCGCAGTCCTGCACCAGTTCAGGAAGAGTGTGAAGAATCTGCCCAGATATGAGGTAGTGAGCACGGCAGTCATCGGTCACTTCACCTTCCTTAAGTATCTCATGTGGCGGGATCTCTCTACCTATGCTGAAGCCTTCATGGAGAATCCCCTGGTGAGTAATCTCGTGGAACCCCACCTCTTTCCGTACCCGAAGGATGGATCATTTCGAAAGCCGGCAACCCTTGATTTGGCTGTGCAGCCGGGAGATGCGTTCTGCCCGGTTGGTGTTGATTCGTCACAGCTTGCTGCAGTCATTGCTGCCGGGGAAGGGAAGACCTTTGTCCTCCATGGACCACCGGGGACCGGCAAGTCGCAGACCATCACTAATATCATCGCCCACTGTCTGGCTCTTGGGAAGACGGTATTATTTGTGTCAGAAAAAAGGGTAGCCCTTGATGTTGTTCACAGCCGGCTGAAAGAGTCCGGCCTTGCACCATTCTGCCTTGAACTTCACTCGAACAAGAGCCATAAACGGGAGGTATTACGCCAGTTTGAAGAGGTCCTTTCCTTGGATGAATTACCTGCTCCTGATGACTGGTCATTGTATGCCGAATATCTTGCCGACCTTCGGGCCGGGCTGAACTCCTATGTCCACGCCCTTCATTCGGTCAGGAGCACCGGGGAGAGTTTCTACCAGGGGCTCGAGCGTCTTATTCGTCTTCGAAATGTAGAGTATATACCCCTTTCATGGCCGGATGCATCTGATTGTACGAGGGAAACGCTTCAGGATATCCAGGCATTTATCCATGACAGCCGGATCATCACCGGGCAGATCGTCCATCCACGGGATAATGTCTGGGCAGGTGTCCACTGCACGGAGTGGAGTGCCAGATGGAAGACGGCAGTGGAGACGGGGCTTGGACATTTCAGATCCTCTATTGAGAAACTTTCTTCCCTCTTTCCAATTCTGTGTGATATTCTGGGAATTGATCCGGCATCTCCCTCGTCATTTCTCAACGAGATTATCCCGATATACCGGCTACTCAGCACAGCTGGATGTGCCCTCTCCCCTGATCTGCTTCGTGCTCTTCGGGACCCCCATACCCGTAAAGAGATAGGCGGTTTCATTCAGGCCGGAAAGGAGCGGAACAGGATATGGAATTATCTGGCAGGACGGTATCATCCAGATATCTCCCAGCTTGACTGCACCTCTCTCTCCAAAAAGATTGAGAGCATGAGATCAGCCTGGTTTCTGCGGCGGAAAGCACTGGTCAGGGAGATACAATCAGATATCCTGCCGTATTGTCTCATGTCCATTCCACCGGTTGAAGAACTCTCTCATGACATCCCGAAGATCCACCGGATGCAGGAACTGGATAACATCATCCGGAATTTCTCTGATCGTGCCGCCCTGTTCTTTGGCCGGTACTGGAATGTGGAGGATCAGGACTTTGATATCTGTGAGAACCTAGTACGGTCAGCAGAGGCAGTTTCGGCTGCTGCATCCCGAATCAGGGCAGATGAGGATGGGTATATCCGGCTTGTCACCTGCTGGAGTGATCTGACGTTCCGGTTTATGAATGAGTCAGATGCCAGGCAGATTCGGCAGCAGTTCTCTGATTATGAGGATGCATTACACCAGTATGACCGTGAAGGATCATCCCTTGCCGATCTGCTGCAGTATGATCCCGGGATACTCTGGCCGCAGCAAACGGTAACCGATCTTCTCAGTGCCCAGGCTGCAACGGTTCAGCGATGGGAGAAGGAGACATCACACCTGAAGAGCTGGTGTCAGTGGAACCGGATCAGACAGGTAGCGGATGAGAAGGGGTATTCACCGGTCATCCGACGGTATGAGGATGCAACGCTTATCCATTCCCAGATTGAGGATCTGATGCTCCGGAGCTATTACCAGAACTGGGTAGATGGCATTCGTGAACAGGATCCGGTACTGAAGGAATTTTACCGCCCGAAGTTTGAGGATTCCATCGAAAAATTCAGGGAGATTGATGAGAGGTTCACCGACCTGACCAGAAAGGAGATAGAGGCCAGACTGTCGGCACGGATCCCAAGGGGTGAAGGGGCAGAGAAGGAGGAACTCGGGGTTCTGCGTCATCAGATTCACCTGCAGCGCCGTAACATGCCGGTCAGGAGTCTTTTTAAGAGTATTCCCACAATCCTTCCGCGATTAAAGCCCTGTTTGCTGATGAGTCCGATCTCGGTTGCCCAGTACCTTGACCCTGATATCCACCGGTTTGACCTGGTCATCTTTGACGAGGCGTCGCAGATCCCGGTGTCAGATGCGATTGGGGTGATCGCACGGGGAAATTCTGCCATTATTGTTGGTGATCCAAAACAGCTTCCTCCGACCAGCCTCTTTCAGCGGATGAATGAAAGTGATGGAGATGATTTCAGGACATCTGCTCTTGATCTTGAGAGTATCCTGGATGAATGCATTGCATCAGATATCCCACAGTTGCACCTTGCATGGCATTACCGGAGCAGGCATGAGAGTCTTATCGCCTTTAGCAACTACCACTTTTACCGTAATCGTCTCCTGACATTTCCCTCGCCCCATACCAGCCCGGCCATCTCGCTTGTCCATATTGATGGGGTCTTTGACTCAGGAAATACCCGGACAAACCGGGCAGAGGCTGAAGCAGTGGTTAGCGAGATAGTACGGCGGCTTTGCGATCCTGCCACGTCCTCAGACTCTATCGGGGTGATCACGTTTAACGAACGGCAGCAGGATCTCATCCGGACCCTTCTGGAGAAGGAACGGCGGATGAGGCCTGATATAGAACCTTATTTCAGTGATGACCGTCCTGATTCGGTCTTTATCAAAAACCTTGAGAATGTTCAGGGTGATGAACGGGATGTCATTCTCTTCTCTGTTGGATATGGTCCTGATAAATCGGGCAGGGTTTCCCTTAACTTCGGGCCGCTGAACCGTGACGGGGGAGAAAGACGGCTGAATGTGGCAATTACCAGGGCACGGAAAGAGATTAAAGTATTCTCTTCGATGACTCCGGAGCAGATCGATCTGTCCCGGACCAGGCGGATGGGAGTTGTCCTCCTGAAATCATTCCTTGAGTTCGCGGAAAAAGGGCCGAAAGCGATTGCAGAGACCTGTATCCGGGATATGGAGACGGATCTCCTGCCCATTGTGTCGGATGTAGCGAAATCCCTTACAGATCAGGGGTATGAGGTCCATACTCATGTTGGATGCGGAGGGTACCGGATCGATGTTGCAGTACTGGACCCTGACCTGCCTGGACGGTATATTCTTGGTATTGTATGTGACGGGCCACGGTACCAGAAGGCAAAATCAGCCCGTGACCGCGACGTTCTCACCTTCTTTGTCCTGCATACCCTTGGCTGGAATATTCACCGGTTGTGGTCTACCGACTGGTGGGATGAGCAGGAGGTTGAGCTGCATCGCATCATCCACACCATTGAAAAGATCAGAAGTGAGTATGCACCGGAAACAATGCTCTATTGTCCGGTTGAGGGCGAGGAACTGGAGGAGAAATGTGAGGAAGGCGATCAGGGAGAACATGAGATCCTACAGGATGATGGTGACGAACATGGTATCTCCGGCGATGAGGGATCTCCAAAATCCGCTGTAAAATCGTTCGAAAGATCATCCCTGCCACACCATATCCCATCCGTGCCGGTGAAATTTCCCGAGATCTGTTATGTGGCGTATGTGGGATATGAGGTCCTGGGAACAAAGGATGATCTCCTGAGTGGAACCCGTGACGAAGACATTATCCGGGTTTTACAAGAGATTGTGGCAATAGAAGGTCCTGTCCCCCGTGACATCTGTATTGCACGTCTTCTCCCCCACTGGCAGATCACAAGGAAAACCGCATCGGTAAAGAATAAAATAGAATCTCTTCTCCTATCGCTTCCCTTCCACCGGGAGACAGAAGGAAACCAGATCTTTTTCTGGTCCAATCATCAGGCATTTCTTGAATATGTGACCTTCCGCTCCCACCCGGCAGGAGATCCCTGGCAACGAAAAGCGGATGAGATATCAATGTATGAGTATTCCAACGCGATCATCCATCTGATGAAACAGACGGGATCGATGAGCACCAGTGCGTTAACCCGCATAGTCGGTTCCCTGTTTGGAATAAAACGGATAAATCATGCACTTGAGACCAGGATAGAACAGGGTATTGCCCTTCTCATGGATCGCGGTGAGGTACAGTGTAAAGGAGATGAACTGGTTTATGTTCCTCCTGACTGATCAGAGGACGAATCCCCTGTCTTTTCAACCCATCCATATCCCTATAAATTCATTCAAATTGTATAGGAAATCTCTATATCTCCCTGAAGCATTTTAAAAAGAGATCCATACCCAGACCCGGTTGTCTGACGACCTGTCCTGGTTTATCCAGGCGATGAGATCGAAATCATTGGCTTGTGTATAATTATGTATATTTTTGCATAATTTTGTATGCGAATATATATAATTTATAACGTCGAAGAATACTACACGGAGGAAGGAAGATGGAAGATATACCTGAACAGGAAGGACGCAGTTGGTTTGATTTTCTGATCACCCGGGTTACTGCTCTCCTTGATGCGGAGGAATATGACCAGGCCCTTACTCAGGTTGACATGGGGCTGTCTGTCTGGAAGGGTAATCTGTACCTCCTCTTCCTGAAATCTATCGTTCTTTCGTACCTGAAACGTCCGGATGAGGCATTAAGGCAATTATATCAGATCTACCGGGAGAATCCCTTTGAAGAGAAGTTCAGGGATGAGCTGGGCAGAAATCTCATGCTCCAGGGGTACTATCATAGTGCTCTCTCTGTTCTTCAGCACTATGAATTTATGTCCAATGGTCTTGCCGGAATTCGAAAACTCTTCATCAGTATCTGCCATATATTCACCGGAAACCCGGATCTGGCCATTGAATATTGTGACGGGATACAATCCCAGCTGGGTGACACCCCTGATGTCACCGGATTTATGGCGACAATTCATGCACTCAAAGCTCTCGCTCTTATTCATACGGGGGAGATGTCTGCTGCCGCGGAGATCATGGCCGCCGTTGGAGAGGAGGGAGATAAAATGCCCCTGGTCCCCTATGTAAAAGGGATATTAGCATGGAGATCTGGTGATATCAGTGCTGCAGAGACCTTTCTTCGGGCTTCATGCGAGGACCAGCCCCAGGATATGCAGTCAAAAGTTGATCTTGCTCATCTCCTGACCGAATGTGGAAGAGAGGATGAGGCTCTTGTGATCAGGCGGGATATCTCTGGCTTTTATGCACCGCCCCACCCAGAGGCCGCTCCCGTGTTCAGGGCTGAAGAGCTCCTGAAATCAGGCAGATATGAAGAAGCTGAAGTTTTTCTCGAATCTGCACAAAAATCATCTCCGGACGACATGGATCTCTTCATTCCCTACCTTTCATCGTTATATTTCACCGGCCGGTATGATGATCTGATCAGACTGGCAGAGACGGGTGAAAAGGCGAGCGATGCATGGAAAGCGATATATCTGAAAGCATCGGCCCTGTATTCATCAGGCAAGATCAGGGAGGCCATCAGGGTTCTGATAACCGCAGCAGCGAGGGATCGGACGAATATGATGTTTTCCCTGCTTCACATGAAATCTGCCGGTTATTTCAAGCCCCCGTCAGAAGAGACACCGGAGTCTCTGGCCCTTGAATTATTCATGACCGATGGCATGGATGCTGCAATACCACCCTTTGAGGTCCTTGCTCATGCAAGCGGGGCTCCGGAGTATCTGGTTTTTCTCTGTTTCTGTTACATTATGGCGAACCGGGGGACAGATGCCGTTCTCATATCCGAACGGTTTGCAGATTCGGAAGAGCAGGATTTCTGTCTGATCCGTGCCATTGCATTCAGGTCGGTCGGTTGCCTGCATGATGCTGAGATAATCACACAGGATGTTCTCACGAAGAGTCCTGATTCCCGGCCCGCACTGAATATGTATGTCAGGACGCTTCTTGAACAGGAACGATACCGTGATGCATATTTTGAACTGAGTTCACGAAAGGATGCGTTGTCATCTGACTGCACTCTGCTTGAAGTGTTTATCCGCTGCCTTATCAGGTCTGGTGAATATCGCGATGCAGCCCTTACTGCTGTCCGGATCATGCAGATGAATCCCGGACGTCCGATGGATTATTACCTGTGTGCCCTGGCTTGTCAGCTTGAGGGGAGTTTTCGTACCGGTCTTTATGCGATGCGGGAGAACTTCCGAATATGCGGCTCTTCGAAGAAAAACCTCCTGATGTATGGTCGGTTATTACTCCTGGCTACGGAAGCACAAGAAGCCGCGATTCTCTTCTCTGAATGTAAGAATTCCCTTCCAAACACGGCAGAGGTCAGGTATCTGCATACAGCAGCCCGGATTCTCTCAGGGAGCGATAAGGAGTGTGAATCGGTTTCGGAGTATGCTGCCCGGTTCTTCCAGGCTGAGAAAGGAGAGCTTCGGGCATTTATCGGGGATTACCGGCAGGCCGCCAGGATGCTTGCAGAGGAGATTCGCCAGGATCCTGATGATTCATCGCTGCGGATTACCTTTGCCAGAGTGTTATTTGAACTGGAACAGTATGGGGAGGCGCTTTCCCAGCTCTCTCTTGCAGCCGGCCGGTATGGATACGATGGAGAGGTGAAGGACCTCCTGGAGGAAGGGCTGAAGATGCTCCGATTGCAGGGTCCTCTCGAGGATCTGAAAACGATAAGCCATACTCCGGAGAGGTACGCAGAACTGCTCCATGAACGGGCGGTCAGTCTGAAACGATATGGGGTGGTCAGGCTTGCTGTAAATGTCTGTACGACGCTCACCAATATAGAGTCAGATTCTCCGATAGTCTCTCGGTACCAGGCAGATGCATATCACATGCTTGGCGATCTGGAAGAGAACGAAGAACGATATGTACAGGCGATTGCGGTATATGACCAACTTCTCCAAAACGATCCTGACAACCCTGTTTTTCTTGCTGAGAAGGGCCTGGTTCTAGATAATCTCCGTCGGTTTGATGAGGCAGAGCCGGTTCTCCTTCGAGCCCTTGAACTGGATCCCTCATCCGGTGTTGCCCATTCTGCACTCTGCTGGTGTTTATCCAACCTGGGGCGGCATGAAGAGGCTGTTGTGCATGGGAATCAGGCTGTTATACTCATGCCTTATGAATGGGGAGCCTGGAATAACCGTGGCCTGTCAAGACTTGGTCTGCGTGATTTCGAGGGGGCGGTATCTGATTTCAGGCAGGCAATCAGGTGTCAGCCCGGAGAGGTTATTGCACGGAGAAATCTCTGCGATGCCCTCGCTGCCCTTGATGATGACGATGCCCATGAAGAGTATGAACAGATCATCGTCAGGTTTGGGAAGCGGGCATTTCCTGAAGAGGAAGAAGAGATGCCAGCACAACCCCGGGTGCCAGGAAGACCCCTGAAAACTCCGGTCGGGTATATGGATGGGTATTGGTGATGTGTATGGATATATTCGGATACTGGCTTCATCAGTCACTTGGGTTACATCTGAACGAGGAAGAGGAGCAAAAGAGGAAGCGAAAAAAGAAGGAACAGGAGGAGCGGGATCGGTTCTGGTCAGACCGGGAATAGGCCTACCCTTCTTCGCGTCTCTGTTCTCCGCTTCTTTTCCTGGTGTATCTTTGAAAAAGAAACTCCTGAAGGTCTGCTTCTGTTACCCGGTATGACTTCCCTATTTTTATCGCAAAGAGTTCTCCTTTCCTGATTAAATCCCGGATAACTTCAGGTTCGATGTCCAGAATCTCTGCAACGGTGTCAGTTCTGAAAAATTTCCCCTTCTCAAGTTCGAAGTTCTTTCTGAATTCACGTTCCTTTGCTAGTTCAAGAATGTATGGTGTCTTTTTCGCTTCGGTATATCTGGCAGCGGATTCAGGATTTTTCCGGGGAGGCATGGGGATGTTCTGTATATAGTGTTGATTGAAGGGTGTATTTGAATGTATGTGAATGTAGTTCTATGTATGGATTATTTGTGGATGTAGTCATCCTTGCCGGATCACCTGTGGCATCGGGGGTGGGAGTCCTGATCCTCCTTCAAAACCATATCGACGTGGCACGGGAGACGACCAAGATCAATACGGAGATGATTGGGACCTTCAGGTCACCTGACTTTGGTCTGTTCGGATATATGGACGGGACCTCACAGAGATTGTATCACCAGAGCTGGTAGAATACCACCACAGTATCAGAGATTCATGTGGGGTCCTTTTGAATATCTTCAAAAAAAGGATATATGGGGAGGGCCAATATATTCATCGAGAAAATCTCCACTGAAATTGGAACAATCCATGACGGTGTGCAGGTGTGCCTATGTGTGCACGAGGTGTTCGCCGGAAAAAGGAACACCTGAAAACCTCACCAGGGGTTATTTTCAATAATCAAACCCTTTTATTCACAGGGTTTGTACGGTGTGCATAATCCAGGGAGATCACGTAACAGGCAGATGATGGATCTGTGAGTGCATATGTGAAAATAAAAATTATGCACACCGTACTTGATCACTCTTTTTAACACTCTATTATCTCTTTAATTTTAAAAAACGCCTGATGTACCTGTGCATTATTTTATGCACACCCTGGGATCAGGGAGGGCACATCATCACACCCGTAGGTGAAGAGACCCTGTCGGGGTTCATGTATGTATTCATGGAACAGAATGCTCTGATGATTGTCGATATATACCGCCTCTATTACAAGCAATCCTGACAGCCCATACGTTTGATTCTCTTCTGCCAGAATGACCACTCCGCCCATTGGGGATCTCGTATGGAAGTCAGGGGCCAAGACCGAGGCTCCGTTCATGTACTGGTCTGTCCGACTGGAGAACGTGTGGCCGGATTGGAACGTCTTTTCGCCGAATGGCACTGTGACCACCCCCCATAGGATCCCTGGACAGATGACTTGGGGATGGTTGCTTGTAAATGGTGTATTTCATCATCCTTGCATAATCTCATTTCCATAATATGGCGTAATCCTGGAACATATGTCATCCTGGTTTGATTATATGAAAAGAGACATGCTCACAGAGAAAAAAGTTATTATAAGAATACCGGGGCTGCATGGTACAGAAATTTCGTATCGGTACGGATGATTTCAAACACTCATCAAGCTCATAGAACAGTGTATCATGACAGGCGATGACGACGAGATAATACCGGCTTACCATCTTTTGACTGCAATAAATCCAGGATACAATGATTGAGAGAGTATCTGGAGAGATAGAATTCGGCACGGAATCAGGAGCCGTTCCTGGCTCACATCCCAAATACTGCTACCATTCTCCCCTGATGCTCAATTGTTACTGTAAAGATCTTCTCATCCCAACTCTTGTTTTTATCCCGGTCAAAGATAAGCAGATACACCTCTTCTGCCCCGCATCGATCAGCATATTTTGTCACCTGAACAAGCCCTTTACTGATGGTCACCTCCCGTGAGCCGTTCACCATCTTGCATTCTATCACAAACCGCTGATACGTTCCGTCAGGAAGGTGCCAGAGGATAAAGAGATCGGTTCTTCCCCGTCCGAGACCATATTCCCGTATTATCTGTCCGCCTCCGTTGATTATCCGCTGTAAAAATGCCTGGAGGAGGAGCTGGGGAGCTGCCTCTTTATACTGGGCGATATCGGTCCAGCTTTCGGAGTGTTCACGAAAGAACTGTTGGAATGATAGAAGGAGATCATTCACCCGGATTCTTCCGTCTTCACCGATATACCAGACAGATTTCAGGGCCATACCTGACTGTGCAGTGTAACTGAGTTCCCGGGGAATAATCTCCTGGTATATGGGATTTGCAATCGCAAGAGCTCCACCTTGTTCCTGGATAATGAGACCAAGATCGACGAGATACGAGATATCGTCCGGTCTGAAGTTCTTTTCAAACATCTCTCCGGTGAGTATTGGTTCGATAACTCTCCTGACTCGCTCTTCCTGAAGTTTATCCACCAGCTGGTCAAGGTGCGTCTCCCTTCTCTGGATAAGCCGCTCTTTTGCCTTTATGACAAGAGACTCTGATATCGGATTGGAACGGTTCCTTCCCTCTTCTATTTTGAAACAGACCTCATATGCAAGGGCATTGACAAGCCAGGGCTGGCCACGTGTCAGATTCCAGACAGCGGCAAGAGCTCCTTCTTCAAAAACCTGTCCTGTCTCTTTCGTGTGTTCAAGGAGAAGGATCCCAGTCTCTTCTTCGGTAAAATTTCCGAGCCGTAAGGATTCTGCCTTGATGTTAAATGCACTTCCACCGGTGATAATCGCCTTGTCTTTATCCGAATGAATCCGGTAGTCACGGACATCACGGACTCCACAGAGGATGATTGAGGAAGGGAAATGTGCAGGTCGTTCAGAATACCCTGATCGAAGTTGACGGAGAACAGAGATCAGGGTATCTCCCACAAGGGCATCAATCTCATCTATACAGAGGGCTACTGGAAGAGATACACTCCTACATACATCAGATAGGACCATTTTAAATGCTGCATCAGGACCATAAACCTCAATATAATGATTTATCTTATCCCGAAGTGATGAATCCGGAATAGTCAGGTCTGCCTGAAAGGCAAATTCGCTTATTATTGCTTTAATACCTCTCGAAACATCACTTCTGGCGGTCTGGGCGGTTTCTACATTCATATAGAGTGCAGCATACCTGCCTTCACGGTTCAGATAGTCCCGAAGGGCAAGCATACATGAGGTCTTCCCGCTCTGCCGGGGTGCATGCAGGACAAAGTACTTCTCCTGACTGATGAGCGTGAGTATTTCAGGCAGATCAAACCGGGTAAGAGGGGGGAGACAGTAATGTTTCTCACAGTTCACCGGTCCGGCGGTATTGAAGAACCTCATCGTATATATCTATAGGTCCTGATGACAGAAAACTCCTCCCCGTGATTCAGAGCGTAGCAGCCAGAAAAATTAAATTTAAACAATATTTCAAGAATTTGCGTATAATTTGAAAGTATTATCAGTTTAAAGGCACGTATCCTCCCTTTTTATGAGCAGAAAATCTCACCTCCAGGCTCTGGCGACATGTATGCCAGTGGGTTCGTAGTATTTGGGAGATTTCTAAAAATTGTTATCAAAAGACAGAATAGGAGAATATTTTGTTCTGAAAACAATAGAAATAGAATGAAATCAGTAACCTCCTACCGTACCGGCATCAGAAGGAGGAGAGGAGAACTGTGGATTGAATTGCGAATACTCTGATCAGCCACCCAACAGTTCGTTGTCCATGAGATGAAAATTCAGATCCCACGTGCTTTTCCTGTTCCTCGCAATAATCAACAATAGTAACCAATATACCCAACACATTTATAGATACAATTTGATTCGTAATAGCACCCTACACGAATATTTGAGGGCGTTTGAGCGGGAACCTCCATATAAACACCTATGGATTTGTGCGTTTCTGTGCTGATCTTTTCTATGGCAATGGCATCATGTGCATATCCTTTCAGCATCTCTCCTTCATAAAATTCGAGGGGATTTATCTGCAATGTCAGGTCTTTGTTATCATCAGATAGGGAAAGATTTGAGATCTGGATAAGAGAGACAGAATCACCGTCTGTTCCGGAAAAGACAAGTGCTGCATTCAATGGGAACTGAAAGATGGTAATATCACTGATTGGGAGTAACCGATCTCCTTTTTCAAATTCTAAACAAATATACGGAACAACATCCTGAATCGTAACCAGCATCAATCCATCTGCATCTTCGGTCATGGACGATTCTCCACCCTGAATATAGACTGAATAGCCAGGTGCCTCATCAGCAATACAGAATCCTGCCAGTGATACCAGTAGAAATAAGCAGAATAATCCTCTCATCAGACCATGGTCCATACAACTGATATTATCATGTGAACATAAGAATTGATTTGTCCAGGAGGAGAAGAGAAAAAAGCGGTTTTGGTACTCGTTGGTATACTATCCTCCGAAACTACCAGTACATCCACCGATACCAATGATGAGGATGGTGAAAAAACCATCATGGACAAAATATTTTGGATGTATTCAGGAGAAAGGGAATCGGAACAGGGAAAGAAGGGAGAACATATGTCATCTGTCCAGGTATTCCTGTCGAGATTGAGAGAATATCAGGAAAGCAATAATCGTGCATAATGAGAGTGAACATACGGCCCAAATCCGAGCCGGACTTCCCTTTTCGATCAAGAAATTATTCGATGGATTACTCCATCAGATATCTCAATTTCAGTCTCTCCCATTCAGGTGAGAGCATCAGGAGATCTATTCCCGTGTTCATGGTTTCGAGAAGATCGGAATTGCCATTTTTCACTGCAACGCCATAGTGATCATCTGTCTCAATCTCGCCGATCACATGGCAGTCACAACTATCCAGATTGGCCTTTATTAAAGAACTTGCACCAATTACCGCGTCGAGCCGACCGGCCTGCAACTCATCGAATGCTTCATTCATTCCCTCGTACCTGACAAGTGACGTAGGTGCCATCTTCCCCTTTCCGATGAGATTCAATTCCACCCAGCTAACTCCCCGGGTATTGTTCTGAGCACCGACCCGAAGTAATCCTGAGTAAAAGTCATCAATCGTTACGGAGCTCTGATTGTTTACCGCTACAGACTGGTTGACCTGCCAGTATGGAACCGTAAAATCACAGATCTCCTTTCGCTCATCGGTTATAGCAAACCCTGAATAGATCAGATCTATCTCTCCGGTTTCAAGAGCAGTGAGAATATCATCCCATGGGACCGGGGTTATCTGTACCTTAAAATTCATGGTATCCGCAATCCATTGAACTGAATCGACATCAAACCCGACAGGTGTTCCATTTGCATCCAGATAGGTAAACGGGGGATAGTATGCATCTATCCCAACGATATACACAGGTTTTTCGGTCCCGGAAATATTTCCGGCTGCTCCACAACAGCTCGTTATCAGGAAACCTGCAAAAAGCAGGAGAAGGAGATAATTCACGGGTGAACTCATATGGTTTATCTGTTATCTGGATATTGATGGTTGCTGATGAGAAAATAATCAAATAATGAACGAATAGAAAAGACCGAATATCATGTTATTTACAACATACCTGCATTTATCAGTGGTTTATATTGATAGAGAATTTTTTATAAAAAAGCATAAGAATAATGAAGATACCATATTCTTTCACTGAGATCACCTTTATGAGAAAAATACTAAGCAAAGTAATCTGCCTCCTGGTCTGCCTGGTCGGTCTCTCCTTTTTATTTGGTCTGGCAGATGATATTAAATATTTCACGAATGCTACCGGAATTCCGAATTTTCTGCCTGATCCTCCATACGTGAATGGAAGTATCCTTGTGCAGGCAAATACAAATCCAGACGGATCAGTCAATTCCCTTTCAGATATTCATGCAGCAATAGGAGCGACGATTAAACGCGATTATGGGACCATCGGCATATCCGGATTATCCCTGGTCACTCTTCCGGACACTATTTCGGTTCCTGATGCAGTCCGGTATTATTCCGAATGCCCGGGTGTAGCCTATGCAGAACCAGATTATTATGTCAGTGCCCACACAACTCCGGATGATCCAGAGTTCTGGAGACAATGGGGGCTTTCCAATACCGGAACTCCTTTTAAGGAAAATACCAGCCCGGGGATTTCCGGTGCAGATATTAGTGCCCTTTCCGGATGGAATGAAACCACCGGAACGAATGGGATTATCATTGCCGTTCTTGATACCGGAGCAGATATTGGTCACCCTGACCTTGCCGGAAATATCTGGAGCATGTCTCAATCAGGGCTGGTGCTGCATGGATTAAACGCTCTGGAGGAAATAGCGGTTGAACCCTGGGATGATGATGGTCATGGAACCCATTGTGCCGGGGTTATTGGTATGATTGGGAATAATAACCTTGGAGGGGCAGGAGTAGCCTGGAATGCTACTATCATGCCGATTAAAGTCCTTGATTACAAAGGCCATGGCCGACTATCAGATCTGGCATTTGGCATGGCGTATGCCACGCTCTATAATGCCTCGATCATCAGTTGCTCGTTTGGAACACCGTACAGCCGGACAATGGAGGATATTATCCGAAAGTCTCCTGCACTATTTGTCTGCTCAGCAGGAAATTATGGAGGGGATCTGAATATGTTTCCCCAGTATCCGGTAGTGCCCTGTTAGCAAGCTGGTAATACTAAGTGCAAATAAAGTATTAAATTTTATGTACTAAAAATTAATATAAGTTTAGATATAATTA
>JGI11944J13513_1001713_pt1 | contig 16872 bp, 16 predicted proteins | sample TerdegcoTASludge_FD_13513 | JGI IMG/M metagenome (IMG submission 13513) | reverse complement strand
ATGGACCAGGTCCTGAGTAAGAACGATGAATCCTAATCTTGAATGTAGGAAGCGTCGATGATTCTAAAGATATGGCAGGAACAAATTCCATTATATTAGACGTATTCCCTGCCGGGAATATCCTGTAACAATATGAAGGGAGAGACAGTATAATAAAAGCTATATTCACCAAAGACAAACATGTCACCAATGGTTGATCCGGATATCACCGACCTTCAGAAAAAAGCGGAACATTTTGAATCTCAATATAACACCATTAAAAAAGAATTCAAAGATTTTATTGAGACAACACGAAAAAATGAGGAACTGAAAAAGAAAGACCTTCAGGCAGATCAAGCGAAAAAATTACTGGTTATAGCAGATTCATTATGTCGCATGATGAACAGCTCAATCAATCCCTCTTGTGATGCCGTTCGGGAGATCCATGAAAATTATCATCTCAACATTGAAGGGATGTATCAGCAGGTACTCTCATCAGGCAAACTGACACCCATCGACCCACAACCAGGAACCATATTTGATGATACCCTGCATATGGCAGTCGGACTTGAATATAATAGCAAATACCCGGAAGATACCATATTTTCAGTAGTAAGACGCGGATACCTGCGGGAGTCCTTACTTATCAGACCGGCCGAGGTCATCATCTCTAAAAAACCGCGTGAGGCTGCACCCATACAAAAGCCCGGCATGCTCACTTCAATTTTTAACCAGATATTTCCTAACAGGCAGAAATTTAATGCAATCGCTCATGATATCGACCAGTTGGCTCATAGAGAAAGTGAACATGTCACCAGGCTTGAAAAGGAGATAGCAGAACTGGAGAAGAAGATAGAACAGAATGAAGAGGAGATTCATGATCTGAGTCAGATTATTACCGAACAGGCTGACATTCAGGGGCAACTGGAAGATGATATCCAAAAAATGAAAGATGATCTTTGCACATTAACTACCTATGTCAGAGAATTCGAGAGATTTATTTCGATAAGGGAATACGATAACTCGCTGGATCTGGTTGATCAGACACCACGATACCAGGATCCATACCAGCCCGGAGAGTGAATGAATGCAAATTTTTAACGGGACACTACAATGAATAAAGATATAATCGGGATAGACTTTGGCACAACTAACTCCAAGATGGCATATATGCTTCTGGATGAACCGGTGGTCATCGAGAATGATCAGGGCAGCAAAATTACCCCCTCGATTGTATATTTTAAAAACGAAAAAGAGTTTTCCATCGGGGAGCAGGCCAAGCATAACCAGATTATCCACCCGGATAAAGTTGTCAGTTCCATCAAACGTGAAATGGGAACTGATTATAAGAAACAGGTGGGGAGATTTAAATTTCCCCCTGAATATATCGGAGCCCTCATCTTTCAAAAACTCATCCAGGATGCCAGGGAACGGACAGGAAAAACCTTCTACGATGCCGTCGTGTCCGTTCCTGCAAACTATTCAGACAGCCAACGGCAGGCCATCATGGATGCAGCAGAGATTGCAGGAATTAATGTTGTCCGGCTGATAAACGAACCGACCGCTGCCGCACTTGCCTATGGAATCAGGGAAGATAGGGACCGAAAAGTTCTGGTTTACGATTTTGGTGGGGGAACATTTGATGTGTCCATCCTTTCTGTCTCATCAGGATTTTTTGATGTTGATGCAAGTACCGGAGAACACCGGCTTGGCGGAGACGATTTGGATACGCGGATCATTGCATATATCACGAAGGCATTGCAAAAGGAACTCGGAAAAGGGGATAAAATTGACCTGGCATTGCAGGCTACACTCAAGGAGGCTGCTGAGGAGGCAAAGATAGCCCTTTCTACAGAAGAGATTACACGAATTACCATTCCGTTTGTTGCAGAGAACCGTCCTCCATTCACGATGGAACTGACCAGGCAAACACTCGAATCCCTGATTCAGGATCTGATTGAACGCACCCGTGCACCAATGGAACGTGCCCTTCACGATGCATCCCTTGAAAAAGATGAGATCGATGATATCCTCCTTGTTGGGGGAACAACCCTGATACCAGCGGTCAGAAGGTTTGTTACGGAATATTTTGGAAAAGAACCGCTGGAAGGAGATCCATACACTGCAGTTGCAGAAGGGGCAGCACTGGCAGGAAGTACCTATGTTCCAGAAAAATCCAGGATGGCGAAGAATGTGGAGATCAGTGATGTAATATCTTCTTCTCTTGGTGTAAAAATCACGAACGGAACTCTGTCCAGGGTAATCGAACGAAACACAAAAATCCCAATCTCCCGGACAAGGCTTTACACAAATTCATGGGATTATGTTCCTGAAGTCATCATCGCAGTATATCAGGGAGAGGAGGAGATGGCGGAGGATAATGAATATCTTGGGCAGTTTTATATCAGCGTCGAACCTATGCCAGCCGAAGAAAATAAAATTGAAGTCACATTCGCGGTAGGTGAAGAGTTCGGAATCCTCAATGTCCGGGCCTATGACACTGACTCAGGAAACGAGCGGACGGTAAAATTTGAATCACGCTCCCGTCTTTCAAAGAAAGAGAAGAGCAAGTGGATGAAAAAACTTGTCGGGAAGGGGAGTGTTCATGTCGTCATCGGAGATGAGTCAGGGAAGACGACCCTGGATATGTACCTCAATCCTGCAACCTCTATCGAATCACTGAAACGTGAGCTGATTGACCGGCAGATTATGACAGGAGATGAAATGATTGAGATCGGAGAGATGACACCGGGTGATGACCTGCGGATATCTGATTTAAACCTGGAAGACGGGTGTATTATTACCATCCGGGGGAACAATGGGGAATAAAAAGAGAGCACAAATACAGAAAAGCCCAAAACAATCGCCCCCACCATTGAATCCTGACGATGATCCGTACTGGAAAGTCTCGTCGGAGAATATCGATCCACGAAAAGGAGTGCAATATATTGAACGGTTTTTCAATTACAAGTCGCGGTATCCTCAATGGGTTGAAGACATCAGTTCAGGTATTCCATCCTATTATGCTGTTCTGGGAGTACTGAAAGGGTTTTCAAAAGAGACGCTTCAAAAAGCATATGAACGGGAGTGCACATTATCGGTCTATCCGGATGATTCTATCGAAGAGGCCTACAGGGTGCTTTCAGACCTGCAACTCCGGGTGAAATATGATGAATTTCTTATCAGGTTTGAGCATGCTACCAGATATAGCCCGGCTCATTTGATCGAGAATCTCAAAAAAGCCCATGATGAGTATTTAAAAAATGCTCTTACTATTCGAAAATTAGGAGCTTTTACTCAAAATCACCACGATTACATGTTCCTTATCTCAAAAGGAATGCCAGATATTTTTGAATTTTCTGGACTGAATCAGGATTGCAGTGAGGAGGAGGCAATAGCATATGCGTCATCCGGTGATGAATTATCAGTTTTAATATCAGCGATAATGCAGGACCCGATAAAGCGGGAACAGTTCATAAACTGCAAGAATTTCATTCAGGATAGTCCAAATGAAGATGCAAAGGAACTGATAAAAAAACTGCGAAAAAGATGGGAAGTTTTTGATCCGCAATTCGTCAGCAAAGTTATGTATATGTCGCTTACAGTATCAGAGCAGATATTGGATATTTTTGACCGGATAGGAAATAATTTATCCTCAAATCATGACTGGAAAGAATTCCTCCCCCCCTCTGATAGAACATTCTTTTCAATCTTTGGTGTCGATGAACATATCAGCTCACTTCCAAAAAGTGAGATTGAATCTCTTCTTCGTTCCCGGTACCGGACACTGGAACGGACACCGGATGTCAATCTTGCATATACGGTCCTGAAAAATCCAACCCTTCGTGAAGAATATATCTGGATGTTGCATCATTATGAGTTACAGAAGATCGATGATATGATCAGGGAAGAAGAAAAATATACGGATGAATTGAATGATGCCCAGATTCAAAAAATAATCGCAAAAAAAATACGAGAGTTTGAGAAGATATATAGCAGATTATCATGAGATGAAATGTATGTAATCATCCCTGAACCTGATAAAAAGCCATAATATAAAAATAATAATTTCATAATGATCACGGTATCAGAATCCGGAATATTAGGAGTGTGTGCAGAACCACCCTTGATTACTTCCAACGGTATCGGTGAATGATATGAATACAATTCAACGCTTTTTTATTTTCACTCGAATATAATGTAATACGAAACAGGGAAAGAACTCTGAAATCCTTATACCCTATGGCAACCACATCCCGTCACAATCAATCCGTTCATGAATACCCGCTGGTAACCCATTCCCTCACCAAACGATTTGGTGATCTTCTGGCAGTAGATAACCTGACCCTTTCAGTCGGAACCGAAATATTCGGTCTTGTCGGCCCGAACGGATCCGGAAAAACAACAACCGTTCTGATGCTGACAACCCTTCTTGACCCAGACAGCGGAGATGCGACCATCTGTGGATATGACATCCGGAAAAACCCCCGAAGGGTTCGGGAGTCCATTAGTTATGTTCCGCAGGATATGGCAGTCGATGTCAGACTGAGTGGGAGGGAGAATGTCATCATGTTTGCCGAACTCTATGGCGTGAAAAATCCCGTTGAACGATCCAATGAGGTTCTGAAAATTCTTGATCTTTTGGACCGGGCAGATGAACGGGCAAAGGTGTATTCGGGAGGGATGAGAAGACGTCTTGAACTTGCCCAGGCTCTGGTGCATAACCCGAAGATCCTGTTTCTTGATGAACCAACCGTCGGCCTTGATGTTGCTGCCAGGAAAAAGATCTGGGAGCACATCAGAACGCTTCGAAATGATGGGATGACGGTCTTTGTCACAACCCATTACATGGATGAAGCAGACCGGTACTGTGACCGGGTTGCCATCATTGACCATGGCAGAATTCAGGCGGTTGATACCCCGGCAAGATTAAAAGGGATAATTTCTCAGGATATCATATCAGTTTCTATATCAGGGAAATTCACCGGTATTGATGTGCCGGGAGTGAGCTTTGCACATCAGGAGGAAGATACCCTCATATTTCATTGTGAAAACGGAGCAGCAGCACTCCCCCTGGTGAAAGATGCCCTAAGCGATGCCGGAAATCAGGTTTTATCCATGTCAGTCAGGCAGCCGTCCCTTGATGATGTATTTCTTCATCTTGTAGGACCAGGGGAGGATAAAAGTCCGTTTAAATCAAGCACCTTCCGGAATATGATGGGGAAACGATGAATCCGATACTGGTGTACTGTAAACGTGACCTTGTCCGGTGGTTTAGAGGAAAATGGGGGTTTATTGCAGCAATGGCCATGCCGGCTGCCTGGCTAATCTTCGTAGGTCTTGCTCTTCCCATACGGTTCACTGAACATTACATTGATTTTGTAACACCGGGCATTCTGGCCATGACCGTCCTCTCTGCATCACTAGCCGGTGGAGGTCTTCTTATCCTTGACCGTATGCTGGGATTTTTCAATAAATTCCTTGCCCTCCCCCCTCCCCGGGAGAGTATCCTGTTTGGGAAGATACTGGTCATTACCATCCGGGGAGTCATCCAGTCAACAATCATTCTCATCTTTGCATTTCTTCTGGGAGCCAGGTTATACTCCCTGACCCAGCTTATCGGAACGTACATTATTCTCTTCATCTTCGGAGCACTCCTCTCCGCTGCGGCAACAACAATTGCCATCTATCTGGATGATCATGACCAGTATGCAGCAGCAAATGCCATGATCTCAATGCCACTCTTCTTTACCTCATCGGCTATGATGCCCTATGATGTCATGCCCGCATGGCTGGAACCCATCGCCAGAGTGAATCCACTCAGTTTTGCAATCGATGGCATCCGAATACTCCAGACCGGTGAGATTCCAGTGACCCAGATCAGTGTATTATCCCTGCTTTGTATCGGTGTTGTCACTCTTGCGATCCATGTATTCAGAAAAGTGAAAATATAAACCGGAGTCAGAAAATTTCAAATACAGACCCATAATACCCTGAATAGGAAGAGATGTGATCCATATATTCATCATTTCGTGAGAGATAAGTAATATACTTATGTCTCACATTAACTTCATCAACCGCACTCATGAACTCGCATTTCTTGAAGACCGGTATCGCTCACACAAGTCTGAACTTATCATACTCTATGGCAGGCGTCGGGTTGGGAAGACTGAACTGCTAATTCGGTTTTTAAAGGATAAACAAGGGATTTACATTCTGGCAACAACAGAATCTGAAAAGACCAATATCGGGATCTTTGCACAAGAAATATCTGATTTCCTGAATGATCCCAATTTTGCACGTGTATCGTATCCGTCATTCGAAGCACTCTGGACCAGTTTCCTATCACACCATCAGGTTCAGAAAATTGTCAGGATACAACAGAAAATTCCTATCGTTATTGATGAATTTCCATATCTTATCGAGAGAGACCGATCAGTTCCATCCCAATTCCAGCGAATCTGGGACCTGCATATGCGGGATAATCCGGTGATGCTCGTCCTCTCCGGTTCAAGTATCAGCATTATGGAACAGGAGGTCCTTGGATATAAAAGCCCCCTGTATGGGAGAAGAACAGGTCAATGGCAGGTGGAACCATTGTCTTTTCTTCATATGAAAGAATTCCTTCCCTGGTCATGTGTTGATCTGGCTCAGGTATGGTTTACAACCGGAGGGATTCCTGCATATCTTGAACTCTTTGATCCCACCACCGACTTCTGGTCTAATATTACCAGACTCTTTCTTACCAAAGGTGCTTACCTCACGATGGAGGCTGAATTATTACTCCAGTATGAATTCAGAGAACCTGCAAATTATCTGACAATTCTGAAGGCAATAGCTGAGCGAAATACCTCACTTGGTGAGATCATTCAGCAGACAGGTCTTGACCGGAGTATGGTCTCAAAATATCTTTCTGTTCTGATGAAACTTCATATTGTGCATGAAGAACTGCCAGTTACTGCTTCTCCGGGATCCAGGAAACGACGATACCGGATTTCAGATCCCTATCTCTCCTTCTGGTTCAGATTCATCTATCCGGAGATGACGGCTATTGAAGCTCGGCAGACGCCAGAGGTGCTCACAAGGGTCCAGAAGAATTTTTCTCTCTATTCCGGAGCACTTTTTGAACTTCTGACAGAACATCTCATCAGGGAAAGAGTCCTTTTTCCACACATCCACATAAACCAGCTGGGAAGATGGTGGCATAATGAGATGGAGATAGACCTCGTGAGCATCTGTGAAGATGAAGACCTGATGATCTGTGTAGAATGTAAATGGACAGATTTATCCAAGAATGAGGCGATGAGCATACTCAAAAAACTAGAAGAAAAGAGCCGGAACATATGGTGGAGGAATGAGAACCGAAAGACCATCTGTGCTCTGGTTGGAAAAAAAATATCAGGGAAGGATGAAATTCGCAAAGCAGGATATGAAGTGCATGATCTTTCGGATATTCCGTATTGAGAAGTCTTTATTTGAAAATTAACCATAGAGAATGTGTCCACCTATAATACAATTATATATATTGATGTGTGGATATAGACCAATCCCCGAAAAAAATGTCAACAATGTGAAGGTATTTTTGAGAAATAAGAGAGAACTGATGTACCAGGCACTCCCCGTAATCCTCGTATCAAAATAAGTTCTAAATTAACTTTTGATTCAGAAAATATCCCTAAAATACACTCTTATAGCGCCTCGCTATTCATCAGTCAAACCCACCCACACAATGTATTGGCTGATTTCCGATCTGACAATAGCAGGGCTCTGGTGAAGCCCGTGATCTGGAGCTAAAAAACCAATAAATCTCCAATTTTACCACATAAGGTAAAAAATCAACCTTGAATCGCGGATGTAAGAGAAAAGGAACGGGGTTTACCCGAGAAACTTTCGGATTGCTCCAGCCCTGATGATCATATCCTGTACACTATCTATCTGACAGGCAGTCACGGCCTTCTCTATCTGACCAGAGAGGACTCTATGCTCAGAATGGGGATCAATCTCAATCCAGTCAGGGAGGATCTTCTTGATCTCATCCGGCAGAAATGAAGAGTCAGGATTGAGATATCGGCATGCATCACTGAGATCTTCAGTCACATACCGGTAATTCTCAAGGACAAACTCCCGATCGTTCTCAGTCAGTGCAGATAATCCCAGGACCTCCGGAGGTATCCCGATTGAATACAATGCAGCGGTCACGGTAATCGCACGGGGAAGTGAAACACCACCCATGTTCCGGGAATACCCGAATAAGCCCACATGGAGCTTTCGTTTCCGTCGGCTTGGAATATATGCCGCCACACGATTAATAAGAGGAGCCAATGACCGTATCTGTTTCTGATACCCGGCAGCATATCGCTCGATGAGTGATATCGCATACGTATCATCAATCTCCCGTGCAGGAGTGATCTCCCGTTCCTCAAGATACCGGATTGCAGACACCGCTTCTTCCAGATTGGTATCGTACTTAAATGCCGACTGGATAGTAAAGGTATACGCCCCAGCATACTCATCAGTCACCCTTCGAACGGTATCCGGCCGTAAATTCCCTCTAAAAGGGGCTGATCCTGCCCCGATGATCGGATAGACGGGAATCCCGGTATCTTCCGACAGAAGGTGAAGACGCCAGAGGGCAATTTTATTCAGGAGTACTGCCCCAATCTGTCCATAATTCACCGCCGGATCAGATCGTGCAAGGAACACCCGCTGGTAATCAAGATCCTTATCCTGAAAATACCGCCGGAGGATCGTATCAGCGGCAAGCATACCATCCTTATCCTCAAAGAGCGGAATGACACGGATCTTGTCTGGATGGAACGGCCCAATCCACTCTGCAATCGTAAGATCACGGCCACCTAACCGTTTATATTGCTGACCGATGACAAAGTCACAATAGTACTGGTAGATGTTGTCAATTGATGCAAATGAAGTTGTCATCGGGAGGATAATCTCAAAGATCGGGGCATAGGTGTCGTTATAGAAATGATGTGCAACATCATAGGACCGGGGAATTGACCCCAGTGTTTCCAGTAGGATCTTCGCTTCTGTCCGTTCTATCTCCGGGTTTGGTACCCGAAGCGTGAGGAAGAGATCACGGCCCAGATGATGCTCTTTAAAATAATCGCCATACCGGGAAAGTAGTTTCTTCACAACGTAATTATCAACTTCTTTCCCTTCACAGTCCCACATCTGCTCAGTGCATCCCAGGTGTGAATACACGTAATACGCTTCCTTTACCTCATCTTCACCGGTGAGCTCAATATTCTCAGTGAAAAACGGAGTATGGACATTATCCGGGTGCTGGGTACTCATCGTTCGGGGTATTTTCAAAGGTTTTCCATACTGCTCGTTCATGGTTATCAGTAATTATTGGAGGTAATAATGCAATAGTATTCGTATGAGTGCTCATGAGAGAGTAAAACCCCCCGGGAATAGCGATACAGGAGTGTGGGCAAGCATAAACACCCGGAATACCATATACATTAATTTTCCGAAGGAGAGGCGGAATAATACCGTAACGCAAGTATTGTGCAGTCATCACTCTGGGGATTGTCACCAGTCCAGGTTTTCACTTCATGATTGAGTAAATCGACAACCTCCAGGGGTGTTTTCGGAGATTGCTCTGATAAAATCCGGACTACCCGTTCTGATCCATACAATTCCTCACCTCGTTCTGCCTCAGTAACGCCATCACTGACGAGTACAAGCAGATCACCCTGTTTTAGTGAGACGAAATGCGGGATGTATTGTTCATCTTCCAAAACTCCAGCCGGGAGATTCCCGTCTGATTCAAGTTCGATTGTTGCTGAACGGGTTATCAGATATGGCGGAGGATGGCCGGCATTACAATAACAGACCTCACCTGTCTGTAGATGTACTATTCCAACAATCAGAGTGATGAACTGTCTGCTGTCACCATCTTCCAGAAATGAACGATTAATCTCACGAACGAGGGTACAGGGATCACGGGTTTCACGGATTTTTGATCTGAGTATCATCCGGGTGGATGACATAAGAAGAGCTGCAGGGACACCTTTTCCAGATACATCACCTAATGCAAAATACAGATCCTCATCATCGAGTTTCAGGTAATCATACAGGTCACCTCCGATGTATGAAGCGGGAAGAAGGGATGCTGAAAGGGATACATGATCCCATTCCTGGTTCTGTTCAGGGAGAGAGCCGATCTGGATCTGACGGGCTGCTGTAAGCTCCCCCTCAATCTGAAAAGATTTCCGGTTATTTTCTTCTTCCAGCCGGAGATTGTTAATGATAAAGACAAAGATGCATAATCCGAGGATTGTGGGGAGGAAAATGTCAATAGTCCCTTCGATAACCTCACCGGGTAGCAGAATATCCTGATTAATCCCATCTTTTCCAATAATAAACTGAACTGATGCCACCAAAAATCCCAGGAGAAAGGCATGTGACATCCGGATTATGGCATCTTTGTGCAGGTACCAGAACAACCCGCCCATTATTCCCGAGAGAAATGTTATGATGAGAGTAAATGGCCCGATGGGTTCTCCGAGTCCGATATGTAACAGGATTCCAAGCGATCCGGCGAGTAGACCACTGATCGTCCCGGCAACAAGCCCTGCAATCACCGGTCCGAGCATCTGGATACTGATATCATAGGGTCCAATCTGAACACCAGTCATCATCCCATACAGATAAAAAAAACCTCCAATCAGGGCCATGAAAAGAGCGGAAAAAGGAGAGAATGTCTTTGATACAAAAACCGATGAATACCTGGTTCTGGTGAGAAAATATGCAATAAGAGAGAGTACTGCAACACCGTCACACAGCTGCACGAGTCTTTCTAATTCAAAGATCATTATTCCTCATGAATGGAGTTACGCCTGAACAGGTGAAATGCCTCTTATATGGATCTGATTACATATTAAGGTGTAATAGTCCGTCTCCATCTTCCGTAAGTTACCCGAATCTCAAACCATGCACGTTCGCCCGGCTCTCCAGCCTCATGGATCGTGATTCCGTGATCGCAAGGATCTCCCGGATGAGGTAGACTAATTCCGATATTTTAAATTCAAGTTATTCCGGCATATCAAATTCGCGTTCTTTTGTAATTTATCTGTGTCCATCTTCTCCTGAAACGTCAAAAAAATTTGATAATCTGGAGAAATGGCCATCTAAACCACCCGCCATAACGCCGCCCTTTTCTTTGGCCAGTCCCGGATCATCCCCCTGACCTGTTTTGTAAGTACTCCATACCATGACCCCTGAGCCATGACCTGAATCGACGATCCGGAGCTGGAGAGCTGGAACCGTTCCACCGGTCCGATCCCGGCTAGAGTGAGTAGAATATCTGACTGATGAATCCTCCCGATCTCGCCAGAACCGTCTTTCATGAGCCGAATCCAGCCATCATCACCGGCCATGAGCCGGCCGACCTTCTCATACCTGTTCATGCCATCACCCCCTTTCTGCATATAGGGGAGAACCACATCCAAGGATCAAACCCTCTCCATCCGATCCCCGGACACAATAAATCAGGAAAAACTCTTATTGATAACGGAAATGGCCAGAGAATCATGATAATCCCTCTGCCTTCTCCTGTTCACGGGAATAACACACCTGGCATATCTTCTGTTTTGTATCCGGATCAATCCAGACCGCCGGACCGGTATTACACACCTCACACCGGCCAATGTCCGTATGGGCCCGGACCATGTGTGCCGTATGCAAGAGGCCGGGAAGGGCCGTGAATGTCTTACTCTTTCTCAATACCGCCCGGTCATAGCATTTCTGGCAGATCTTATGTGAAAACCGGTCTTCGGCTTTCATCTTTTGCGAGAATTTTTCGGTATACTGTACCCACTTCCCGCCACAGACAGCACAGGTTCCACCCCATACTCCGTTGATCGGGCCATAGTCATCAGGGTCGATAACCAGGGGGGTGACCGGAGTGTCCGGAGAAAAAACCGGCTGATCGGAGAAGACCGGAGAAATTTTTTCTCCATAACTTTTCTCTTCTGATTCACGAAAGGGGTCCAGAATGGCTTTTGTATCCACCTTTTCATCTGACCGGAGAAAACTGCCAGGGGGAGAGAGAGGAGTATAGAGCGGGTCGTGAGTGTTCTCTGCACTCGGATTTTTTCTCCGGTCATTCTCTAAGTAATTATTATTCTTATTATTCTTAGAATACTCTTCATTTTGCTCTTCGTTGGGTGGAGAAAATTTTTCTCCGGAGGGCTTCTGACATTCTCCGGTCGCTCCGGTAATGAGATCTGGTGTACCTGCTTTGGAGCCTGATGGAGAGTCATCATGGTAGGTATGCTTCGGGTAATTCTGAGTGCCGTTACCGTCTCCATTACCGTTACCGTTCCCATCCCCGGATAACCAGCATCCCCCTCCGGATGACCAGACCCGGTAGAGGACATCATTCCAGACATACACCAGCTGGGACTTGCTGCCGTTATCGGTTACATCGGTCCGGTTCAGATAGGTAATGGCCGGACACTTCTCCAGAAGTCCGTGATATGAACTATTCTGACCTTTTCCCCTGATGAGCTTGCGGATGGATTCATAGGAACTTCCGGACAGGTCCACCAGCTCTTTCATGGTAAATTCAGATCTCCCGGTATTGCGGATGAGATCAATGAGCCAGGCCTCGGTCTTGGTAAGCTTGGTACTCTGTCCACCAGAGACACTGTTTAATGCCTGGTAGATCTGACTGGCACAGATGAAATCCTCCTCGGATGCGATAACAACATTCACGTTATCCCGCCTGACCTGCTGGCGTTGATACTGGAAGAGAGCTGCATGGGACTTGATCAGGTCAAGAAGCATTCCGGGATTTCTCCGGTTGGTCGATGAGGTGAACCTGATCCGTTTTGCATAGGGAATGACGACATGCACCGGTAAGACCTGCTTCCAGATCTCATGACTGACCAGTACCTCTTCCCTGATCTCGGTGAAGACTTCAGGAAACTCTTCTGCAGCGGCAAGTTCCCGTGCAAGAACCTTCTCATCCTGCTCAGCTGAATCATCAATCCAGCAGGTGAGCATCCGGTTCCATACCTGATCATCACCGGTCCCCTCCACTTTCGCAACCCACCAGATACACCGCTCGGGAATGGTGCATACCTGGCCTTTCCGGTCTTTATTCACCGTCCGGTAGATGAACGGTTTCTTAAATGACGTGGTCACTCCCTTGAGGGTCTCCTGCATGGGTTCGGAGAGGGTCACATCATCAAGACAAATGGCAGTTCCGGGTTTCAGTCCTTCCGTGTAATAGAGGGCTTTGTCTGATAACCGTCCGTCAAGCCGCTGTTCTGGGGGAACATGCTGGATCATCGTGTCAAAGATGTGGCTTTTTCCTTTCCCTGACTCTCCGGTGACCAGGACATGCAGACCGTTTGAGTTCAGAACCGACCGGGATGCAAAGGACATGATAAGGCATGATGCGACGACATCATCACCCTCATGGTCTCCTGCGATTGAGTTTTTGATGTACGCGACAGGGTCTCCGGTATGCAGAATTTCGGTGGCTTGTTCGGTGATGTCTGATGAAGAAGAATGGAATTCAGGTTTTGAATCTGGTTCTGGATTATTCGCCGGGATTTCAGCGGAATAACTCTCTGAAGAACTTCGGTCAGGGATATTCCCATAATATTCAGCCTTTGCCTGTGCTTTCTCCCGTGCCTGCTGTTTCATCCGGTCTTCATAATTCCGTTTTGGCCGGGGTCCTTCGAATCGTTCCCGGAGTTCTGACCATCGCTGTTCTCCACCGCCACAGGAGTTGTGATGACATCCGGCGAATATGGCGCCGTTGTCAAACTGGATTGCATATGCCCCGTCAGCATGGGCGGATGAGAACGGGCATTGATCAAAGAGAAAGAGCCGTCCACCGCCGTAGGGCTTTTCCCGATAGGAGAGGCCGTGAGTATGCAGCCAGATGCCAAGGTCCAGAATGTCGGTTTGTTTTCGGTTTATTGGTTTGGCCGGTTCAGGAGGAGCAGGAAGGAGGGAGGCGATCTGGATGAGTAATTCCCGTGAGACTATCTCCGGGTTGTCAGGGCTGGAGAGGATCTGGGATCGCCGATGTGGCCGGTCAGCAACCGAATCACCTTTCTTTGCCATCGTTCCATAGAGTTTCCAGAGCTGGGCTGCTTTTGCAACCGAGGTGTCAACGCCTGATTTCTCATCTGAGAAGAAAGCAGAGAGGACCGTGAGCCCCTGCTTGATGAGCTGAGCTGATTCCGAATCATTCGGGAGATCTATCCGGTAGAGAAGATGTGCTCCGTTTCCCGAATCGGCAGCGATCGGTTCCGGCCATCCCATCCCGGAGAGGAAACCCCGGATCTTCTCGGCTTTCCGAAGGGACTCTTCATGTTCCTCGTCAGATGAGGAGATCCCGGACGGGCGTTTTGGATCCACATCAACCGGGAGCCACCACCGGTGCAGAATATCCTCATCGCTCGTCGCCTTCTCCTCCTTTGAAAGCCGCATCTCTATCCGGTTTGCCCGCCTGGAGAAGAGGACCGGGTTTATCTCGTTCAGGATGACATACATCCCGGCAAATTCTTTCGTGGTATCAAGAGCCTCTGCATCATGGGCAAGTTTAGCAAAATCGGTGTAGTATCCGGATGCCATCCCACCGGATTTCCGAAGAGCCCGGAGCTCCAGTACCGAACCGGGTGGGAAGAGGAGTGAGAGGGTCTGTGATATCTCTGCCTGACTCACTGAGATCCCCTCCGTTTCAGCATATTCCAGACCCTGTTCCGCTTCTTTGGCCGATCCGGTTCATTCCAGAGTTCATACCGGGCATTCATGATCCGGGATATCATATTTCTCCGCCCCTTCTGTGATAATCTGGCAAGAATTGGGAAGAGATGAGGATCTTCAAGAATATGCTTCTCGATATGCCGCTGTGACACGAGCTTAAACTTCTCCCCGATGCAAACCGTCACGATATATTCAAGTTCGTCACCTGCATCGATGTTCATGAAAATCCCCCCGTGATATGAACCGCTCCACCGGGAAGCACCCGATAACGCCGCCATTCATGGGACTGTAATGTCCAGACCTGCACGTCTCCGGGGAACCTCTGGCGCCTCACGAGTTCTGCCAGCATCTGAACCAGCGAAGAGAACCGGGCTATTCCACCGCTCCGGGAGGTCCGGACGACGATGCCCAGAAGCTTTTCATGGTTCCACGCGATGATGTCAAATCGTCTTCCGATGCCTGAGATCCGTTCTGCCGTGTAGCCGGATGAAGTGAGGAGCGTACAGGCGGTATGAATCGCTACCCGTCCGGACCGGGGGAGATCAGACATGATTCCACCTCCGGGAGAAGAAGCGTGTATTCTGGTTTTTTGTGCTAAGAGATGGGAAAGTAGATGAAAGAACAGGAGCTAATAACCTGATTAACCCCGCCGATATCAGAAGTTTACCAGACCTATGGATTCTGCGGGGGTTACGTTCTTTTTCTGTTATTCTTTCATATGACTCGTTGATGGTTCCATTGACTGGTATGGTTTCACCTGCCCGACGAAGATCTGCCGAGCCTTCAGATGTCTGAAATGACCCCTGATAAGTACCACCATTCAGAGTAGGTTCAGAGACCGAAATCCTTTAAACTGAGTAAGGAGATCCGGACCTGTCAGACGAATGAGTTGCGCAATATTCTATCACTTTGGGTCTGAATAGGGGTTTTATGCGTGATGTGTGGTTTTATATGGGGAGGAAACGGTGTGCATGGATCACCTCAGGTATGCGATTCGACTTTCCGGGTTTGTCGTTATAAACCCCAAAAGTGGTATGTGAATTTCTTGCGCTGTCTTCTTCTGTGCGTTATTTCGGGTTTTCCTGCGCTCTCCGTGCCGCAGGGGGAGTTTATATGGTTGGAGTTTTGGAGAGGGGTGTGGTGGAGGGACGCATACGAAACGGGTTGAGGGAGGGGGTGATGTTCATATCTATGAAAAAAAGAGCGAGTAATAGAGATGGGCACGAATGGAAGAGTCCTGATGTGGACAGGGTTATCTCCATGCTGCATGAGTACTGGAAACCCCAGGTTTTTGGTTTGGTGACGGTAGCAGAACAGAGTGAGGGTTCAGTTGAAGCTACATTTCGGAACTACTCGATGTGGAAGATGAAGATTAATGTATATTTTTCATTCGATCTTCAGAGTTTTTACGGGATATGTCTGCAGTCGTATCGTAAATTCCTATGCTTACTAACTGGAATCAAGAATATCTTCCGGTGTTACTCTTTTTTCAGGAGTTTTATTGAAGTCATTATCATACGATAAAAGGGTCAGGTTCTGACTTTTTGCAAGGGCATATTGATATGCATCATCGAAATCAAGTCCATAAGAATCAGACGCTTGTGCTAATTCAGGGAGATATTCCGGGAGTAATGATAGTATTCTCAGTCCTCCTGGTTTGAACATGTCCTTTGCAAACCGAAGATACAGATCCTTTTTATCTTTGTTAAAGAGAAAAAGCCCGATTGAGTGAAAGGAAAAATCGCTGATTGAGCAATTGATATCCGGAGCCTGCAGAATTTGTATCACAACAGAAGCATGTTCTCTCTGTAACAATAATTCCAGGAGGATATTGGTATCAAGGAGGTACATCAGGCCTTCAAGGTGTGGATTTTATGTTGTATCTCTACGGTGGACAGGGACGGCTCATCGTCCTCCAGTTCTCCGACCCAGTCAAATGAGAATTTCTTTTCTGATTGCTGGAACTCCGCGTTTAATTCCTCGATATATTGGAGAGCACGCTCTCGCAGGTCCTGGGGAAGATTTTGAATGACTGATTCCACCTGGTCAATGGTTATCATACTTTCATGAAATTATTGAGGATTAGAGGTAATAAGGTATCTGTAAATATGATTTCAATGAGATGAGGAGAATTCTTTCAAA